>Ga0207967_1000056_pt1 | contig 68050 bp, 68 predicted proteins | sample LakWasMet20_HOW5_2_FD_183866 | JGI IMG/M metagenome (GOLD analysis project Ga0207967, IMG submission 183866) | Freshwater sediment methanotrophic microbial communities from Lake Washington under simulated oxygen tension - Sediment Metagenome... | ecosystem: Environmental > Aquatic > Freshwater >...
CTGTTGATTTTCATAAGTAAACACTCTCCCCATTCCACTCATCATATGATACAGAATATGACAATGAAAAAACCAGTCGCCTTCAACATTTGCTAGAAACTCAATCGTATCAGTTTCCATTGGCATGATGTCCAGTGTGTTTTTCAGCGGTGCATATTCACCATTGCCATTTATTATTCTAAAATCATGTCCATGCAAATGCATTGGGTGTCTCATCATCGAGCCATTGTAAAGTACGATTCTTACAATCTCTCCTTTCTTTATGAGAATTTTATCGGTTTCAGAAACTACCTTGTTATCCAAACTCCAAACGTATCTGTTCATATTGCCCGTAAGTTCAAATTTCAAAACTTTAACAGGCGAATCTACTGGCAGTGAAGTTACCACTGTCGACTTTAGCATTGAATAATTGAGTGTGACTATGTCCGATATTTCATTTGCATTATAGTTATTTGACTCAATTCTTGAATTTTCATTATTTGCAGCACCAGTTATCTCAGGATACATTACCACATTCATGTCCATTTTATTAAAACTCATTTGCATTCCCATATCATCCAAATTTCCATTCATTTTCATCATGGAATTCATCATTTTCATTCCTTCGAAATACTTTAGTTTTGGCAAAGGATCCACTAATTGTTTTGGCCCTCCTCCTAAGTACATGGAGACAGAATTTGTTCGATCTTCTGAGGTGGCTAAAAATTCGAAGGATGCTTCGTATTCCGGAATGGTTACAATAATGTCATATGTCTCTGCAACCGCAATAATTAAACGATCAACTAGAACTGGTATTACGTCATTTCCATCGTTGGCTACAACCTCCATCTTACCACCGGCATATGTTAACCAAAAGTATGTAGATGCACCACCATTTGAAATACGTAATCTCACTTTATCACCAGGCTTAAATTCTGAATATTGTTTTTCTGAGGTTCCGTTTATCATTAACTTATTATAATAAACGTCACTTACATCCATGGCCAACATCCGTTTCCATTCATTCTTAACCTTCGTTATAAACTGTCCTTGTTGAATGGCTTCTGCATAACTTTGTGTGGTTCCTTTCTTTATTGCAAACCAATCACTAGCATTGTGAAGCATCCTGTGCACATTATTCGGATTGTAATTTGTCCATTCACTTAATATAATTGGAAGTGTTGGTAAATCATCAATACCTGGCCTGAATAAGGGATCTGATTTCTTCTTATTAAAAATCAAAGAACCATACATTCCTATTTGCTCTTGCAATCCAGAATGACTGTGATACCAATGTGTTCCATTTTGAATTACAGGAAATTTATATATATAGTCAGAATGGGGCTTTATTGGCAACTGGGTAAGATAGGGCACGCCGTCTTCTTGATTGGGTAAAAAGACTCCATGCCAATGCAAGGATGTTTCAATATCCATTTCATTGTGAACATAAATCAGTGCCGTATCACCTTCTGTGAAAGTAAGCGTAGGCATTGGAATTTGACCATTTACAGCAATTGCATGTTTTTCTTTGCCTGAAAAATTAAGAACTGTATCTCTAATAAATAGATCATAGCGTACACTAACTTGTGTAATTCCTTTTTGAGCAAAAAGACAACATATAGAAAAAACAATTAAGTATTTCACTCAATCGTTTCTTTAGTGCTGCCACAAGTCAGCATTTGATTTCCATAATATGGATTTTTGATCGCATTTTCTTTGCTCAACCAATTTGCTCCTTTGCCATTATTAGCCATAGGACAAAATTGGTAAAAGACCTTTTCATCGTATTTTGCTACCTTAATCAAGGAATACATGTTTTTAGACAGGCGAATAAAAAATTGACGAATCGTTTCAATATTCTTTGTTTCAGTCATCGATGTACAATCCTTTTTCAATTCGGTTACTATATTCATCCAAACTGTTTGAATTTCTGGTGACAATTGAGACATATCAACCTTTTCAATTGCTTCAAGTAGTGATTTCGCTTTTAAAGAAGCGAGTGAACCATCAGTTTTAACCAAGGCATCTTTCAACTCAAAGTAGCGATCAAATATTATATTAATTTGAGCACTTTCATCTGCATTTTGAATAGTATCCTGATTCAGATCAACATTATCATTAACAGTTGGCTCTGTTGATGGTAATAATTTACTTTTTCTGTCATATTTGCAACATTGGTGTAAATTATTGTACGCTGTTTCAGTTGCCAAAAATTCATCACTGTCGTAACCTGCTTGAGCAATTCGTTTTAGAATGGCATCCAAGTTTGTTTTTGTACTATCAAAAGTGATTATTGCCATTTTTGAATCGATATTCCATTCTGCCATGGCTTCCTTCTTTTTATAGGCTGCTTCTTCAATAGTTTCCTTACACATTCCGCAATTGCCGTAAATCTTGACAGTTTCTGTTTTTGCATGCTCTATTTTCCCTTCACACCCAAATAATGGAAGCGCTAGTAATCCGATCAGGATCACTGATGATATTATCGTTCTCATTTTTTAATAAAATTAGCGTTATAATAATGGTCATTTAATTTGATCAATATATGATAACTTCCATTCTCTAAGAACGAAACATCGAATTGACCAACTTCACTATTGTCTTGTTTATAAACTACTTGTCCGCTGTTATTGATAATTCGAATATCCACTAACTCACCTTCTGTAGCCAATGTGTACCGGAGCATATCAGTCGTTGGATTGGGATAAACCCTTACACAATCTGCTAAGACAAGATTATCGTTCAAGCCGACAAATTCGGGTGGAACAACTAAAAATTGCCCCATCATACCTGCATCCTCATGCATTAAAATATGACAATGGTACATGTACGGAATAACAGAGTCAGCAAAGTCTTCGAATTTCGTCACAAACAAAACTGAATCACCCGTTGGAATGAAAACAACATCTTTTCTTCCTCTTTCTCCTTCATGTGGCAAACTACCATTACGGTCATACAAGTAGAATTGTACGTCATGGATATGAAAAGGATGACCAACCATCGTTTCATTCACCAATTTCCATACTTCAGTATTGTTGATCGGAATTACTAAATCAATTCGATCCATGTTAAATGAACTATCGTTAAAATAGAACGGCCCGTCCATAACCATTATACTATCCGCAGTGAAGCGAATCGTTCTAGTGATATCTGCGGTTGCTGGATCATACGGGATATTATTTTCAAGAACAGGTGGAATTGAATAAATTGCGTTTGCAGTTGGGGCAACAATATTGATTTGCATGATATTAAAATCAATTCCATTCAATGGGCTATCCATCGGAGGGCTACCCGGAGGCATCGGCATTGTTGGGCCACCTTGAACACCCATTGGTAATTCAGAAGCATAACTCATTAATTGGATAAATTGGCCTTGCATACCCGTAAGGTTTACCACAATCTCGACTCTTTCACCTGGTGCTAAACGCACACGAGTTGTGTCAAATGGCTGATTAAGTAATCCACCATCAGATGCGATTTGTTTAAACGGAATATTCCCTGAAAAACCAAAATTAAATGCTCGTTCCCCAGAACCATTTAATAGGCGCAAGCGCACCATTTGTGCTGGAAAATTTGCGTATACCGAATTTCCATCGTAATTGGCTCTTGCTCCGTTAACCATAATTGTACTATCTTGCATACCCAAAGGCATCGCTTGATTATTCGCATCATATTGCTGACATTGAACTACTATAGGGAAATCATCGACACCATATTCTCTTGGCAATGAAAGTGCTGCTTCATTTGGATCACGAACAATAATAAAACCTGCTGCACCTTTAATTGCTTGCAAAGCCGTTTTCATGTGCATGTGCGGATGATACCAATAAGTTGCAGCCTTATCCATCACCGTGAATTGGGGATTCCAAGTGTCACCGGCCATGATTTCTGTATGAGGACCGCCATCCCATTTAGAAGGTAAGTGAATTCCATGCCAGTGAACTGTAGTTGTATCGTTAATATCATTGGTCACTGTAATATTCAGATTTTGACCTTGCTCAAAAATTAGAGTAGGACCCAAATATTTATATTGGTTGTACGCGTAAGTATAGGTTTTACTTCCCGTTGGGAAAAATTGAATACTATCCTTGTGCATGTTTAACGAAATATTGGGTCCAACCAATGTATCGGGAACTACTAATTGAGTCTGGGCTTTTGTGTTTAAACACAAAAGCACCAGACCGATCGATAAAATCGTCTTCATAAAAAATAATTTTAGATCTGCTTTAATTGATCACAACAGGTAACGTCGAATAGACACCTCCTGCGGAAATACGAACAAGGTAATTACCTTTCGCTATTCCAATTGTAGGAAGAGTTATAGTGTTTTCACCTTCTTTAATGTCCTCATTTTTGGAATAAAGAACATCACCTGTTAAACTAATTAACTCGCAAGTAATAGATTGTGCTTCTTTTGATTGCAGATTTAGTGTAAAATTTTCAGTGGTTGGATTTGGAAAGATCGCTAAATCTGCAAAAATGTTTTGAGATGTTAAACCGGCAACATTTCCAGAGAATGCTAAGTTATCAACCCACAAATAATCAAGATTTGTTGGATTACTTCCGCTCGCCTTCATTACGATAATACATGAATCTGGAGCCTGACCATCAGTGTACACAAAAGGAATTGAGAAGTTTGCCCAACTCATTGCCATTCCTGTCAATGTTTTATTTGCAGTTGCAACTACAACGCGAGAATTTGAACCAGCGTCCCAACGAGTCAATTGAACATTAATAGAACCTTGACTTGTACCATAAATCATGTGTTGCCATTTACCAGTAAAGGCAGAAGGTTGTTGATTAAATGCAAACCCAGAAACAGGTTGTTGCGTTGCAGGATCTAACACTCCACTTACAGCAATTCCATTAACTACTGCAGGTCCAACCGTTTTTGAAGTTAATTTCAAAAAAGACGTTCCGGGACTACCAGGAGTTCCTTTCTCTGCTGTGTAAACACCGCCAGCATTGGTTAAATCATTTAACGTTGCCCACCCATCAGGATTTTCGTAGGTTCCCATATTCATCCAAGTTTCGAAACCTGCATTTGGAATTTGAGCATTTACAGCACACGTAATTGTAGCAAAAGCGATTGCTGATAATATAGATTTTTTCATAATAAAACGTTTAAAATTGACTTTAATAAATGATAATTATGCACTAGAAAGTGCACTGAAATTCGACAGGGTATTACCCTAAGTTTCAATTAATCAAATTATTAAAACTCTGTTTTTTATGAAAAGTGGTGTTTTTACATGTAAAGGTGGTGGATCATAAATTAGCGGATTACTAATTCTTACCTCTGGTTTGATATCAATGTAAATGATTTGAAAATCAATTGATTCAACTATTGCTACAAGCGGTTGCATCTCACCAGATTCATCACTTTGAACCTGTTTGTCTTTAACCTTAAAATATTTGGTTTCATTGTGGCAACACCCCTTAGATTTTTCACTTTTTCCACAGCAACTTTTTGGGGTAATCAATGAAATACTTTTCAAATCACCACAACAATAGTGTACCTTAACCAATAAACCCGTTGATGCAACTGAGTAAATCAGAATAAAGAACGCTAAGATGGATACTTTAAAGAATTTCATACACTATATCTTACGGCTAAGATAAGAAAAGAGTTGATGTCTTGCTAAAATTTATTAGGTCAATTATTGAAATGCTATCAAATAATATTAAAACATGAGAAATATTAATCAATGATAAACGACTTCACGACCTCGATATCCAATCCGGAATAATCCGCAAATTCTTGAATGGTGACAAATTGATGAGGCTCTTTTTTCAACTTTAATTTGATCTCATTTATCAGGTTCCGACCATAACGCGCACTTCGTCCTGTAATGAGTTGAATGTCTTTAGGAAATATGCAAATTCGTTTTGGTGTTTTCATACATTATCTATGCTTTATCTATACTTTATCCATACTTGGTCCATGGGTAAAAAAGTGGTTCTTTGGAGGACTAATTTACCCCAAAAAAACGTGGAATAAAATACTCAAAACGGCATAAATAGTCGCAAATGGAATGAACGGAACGACTTTTTTGCATTTCCTCCTCCCTACCAATAGATTTGATTTCAGAAACCGAAAATTCGAGTTCGCGACAAGAATTTAGGGATCACTTTCCGGGAAGGTCCCGGATCGAAAGTTTAAATCAAAACTATCTCAAAAATGGCAAAACAGACGGGGATTATTAAGTTGAAAGGTAAGATCGGAGATCTATCTTTTTACAAAACTCAGGATGGACATTTGGCTCGTGAAAAAGGTGGTGTAGATGCGGAGCGAATTGCGAAGGATCCTGCATTCATCCGAACACGTGAGAATGGTGTTGAATTTGGTTCTGCTGCATCTGCAGGCAAACTTATGCGCGACGCTTTGCGTCCGTTGATGTTACGTGCAAGTGATGGCCGTGTTACTTCTCGTTTGACGAAAGTAATGACGGATATCAAGAATTTGGATGCAACAAGTGCACGTGGCCAACGAACAGTTGGTTCTGCAATTCCTTTAGTTCCTGCAAAGGAGCGTTTGAAAGGATTCAATTTCAATATTCGTTCTATCCTGGGAAGTGTGTTGTACAAATCTTATACGGTGGATATTGCGACTGGTGCCATTGACATGGTTCAGTTGGTTCCTACCAATGAGGTTGCTGCTCCATCGGGAGCAACACACATGACTTTGCGTTCGGCTTGGGCTAAAATTGATTTTGTTCAGGGTATTAAATCAGTTGAAGTTTCACCTGATTATAATGGACCGATCGATGCAACTGCAGTTGATGTCAACTTGACACCTGCGAGTGCTCCGACCGGAACAGGAACAGACATTTTCATCTTGATGATTGAATTCTTCCAAGAAGTAAATGGTGTTCAATACTCATTGAACAATGGACAATACAATGCGATGAGCGTTGTTGAAGTCAACTAATTTCAGTGAAAGCAAAGAACAAGATTGTCAAACCAAAGTGGTCCTGGTTGCAGGGCGATTAAGTCCAAAACCAAGACCACTTTCAAAAGATTGAAAAATGAACATTATTGATCGTTTGAAATCACCAACTCCAAAGTTCTATCGCGTTTTACGCAACATAGGTTTAGGATTGGTAGCAGCAGGTGGCGTACTTGTTACAGCACCCGTTGCAATTCCTGCAATGATCGTGACCGTTGGTGGTTACCTCATTGTTGCAGGATCAGTAGCGACGGCTGTTGCACAAACAGTAGTCGAAAAGTAAAAGAGGACAAGAGATGAGTTTTATCATTTTAATTGTCAAGTGTTTCATCAAATTATTCTGTAGAAAAATGACAACAGATAAACAAACTTGTGTTTCCGAAGATTTGGAAGTACAAATCAAAGCAAAGTCTCCAGTACGCTTTAAGGCTGGAGCAGAGTTATCCGGGAAGGTTAACAAAGTTGGTGTTGAATTGAACGAAGAAGTGGACGAGATTTCTGAGACTTTCGGAATCACTGTTACGATTTCTCGCACTGCGTGCACACCAAACGGATGCGGACTCTAAGATTCATTTAATACCAGGAATATGCATCATCATCACGATCATTCAACTGCGATTGGAACTGTTACTGGAACCGCATTTACGGTAGCCGCCACGATTGATTCGCACGACTATATCAAAACAGTAATCCTTGCCGCCATTGGAGCAACGGTCAGTTTTGCAATGAGTGTATTCCTGAAATGGATCTGGAAGTTCCTTCGAGGACCTCAGGAACCTCAAAAATAGTATTGGTTAAAAATGTTGAACGCCACTTGTCAAAAGGTGGCGTTTTTTTTTGATTTAATTTAAGATTGAATCCATTTACCTTCTTTGAGAGTGAACGTAATTTTAGAAACAACCTTTGATTCTTCGTACGACGAAACAATTATTTCAAAAGATGTGTCACTTATCCAATTAATGTTTGTCTCACCAAGTAAATCTAATGTTGCTTCAAAGACTATTTCGTAATCATAATTTGAAATTGAAAATATCTCAATACCACCTTCATCCATTCCTGTGCCGCGATGCGAAACAAAAAAGTCTTTTTTCGGTGAAATAACATATTCACCAATTAGGTTGGTTTTTTTATTATTCTTCTTGTTTACTAAAATATTGTAACTGTACTCCCATTCTCCTGCAACAACAAAATATGAATATAGAACTGAATCATATGATTTTAGAGTATAAGACTCCCATTGATGCTCATTATCTATAGTTTCATTGGAATAATTATGTTTTTCTTTAAAAACAACATTTCTTAAGCGGTCAGTTTCAAGAATAAGTTTAGACTTTATCTTCCTTTGTGCGGTTGGTACTGACCAAAATACATTTGTTTCATCAAACTCTCCAACCAGTGTATCTTTCGAATTTTCAGGTTCAGTTTGTGAATAAGCGATTAGAGATGTGAAAATAAATAAGGAAAGTATTGTAAAAGTCTTCATAGTGGTATTTTTTTAACAAATATAGTATTACACTTGAAAAAATAAAATTAAACTTGCAGAGGTTTAGTTGTAAAAGGTAGGTTCGGAAAGGGAGTTGACGCTAGTTGCTCCCTTTCCCTTTTTATAAACTCTCTTTTTACTGCAGCGCATCATCATTAACCCAAAAGAAAAAAAGAAAAAAAAGAAAGCGCTTTCAGAGGGGCTGGATGAGTGTATGCAAGATTTTCGATTTAAAAATTTTCCTAATTAGGAATTTGAATTTTACAAGAAGGTATTGAAACAGGAAAAATTTTAAGCGAAACCCGATAGGGCTTGAACTTGCAGAAACGAAAGACAAGCCCCTAAATTGGCTGTATTTTTTTTGATTTTCAATATTTGATACTAAATGTAAATCTTTGGTAATTTCTTTCATTGTGGACTAGAAATTTAAGAATTCCTTTAGATTTTAAATCTTATTTTGTGACATGAAACTTTTGGTAATAGAAGACGAATTGGAATTAAACAAAGCATTGGTGAGTTATTTAACCACAGAAGGTTATATAATTGATGCAGCATTTGATTTCACTCAAGCATTTAATAAGGTGATCGATAATTCGTATGACTGTATTTTAGTTGACATTACTTTACCAAAAGGAAATGGATTAGATCTTATTAAACAATTGACAGAGGATCATTCTAAGGCTGGGGTAATAATCATTTCTGCACGAAATTCTGATGATGATAAAATTAGAGGGTTGGATTTGGGAGCGGATGATTACATTTCAAAGCCTTTCAATTTTGCTGAATTAAATTCTAGAATTAGAGCAGTTTTACGAAGAAGAAACTTTGAAGGGGAAAATGTAATTCAGATTAATGAATTAACTATAAAACCGAATGAACGAAGCGTTTTTGTAAACAATCAAGAAGTTGTATTGACTAAAAAAGAATATGACCTCCTTTTATTCTTAGTGGTAAATAAGAACCGTGTGGTTTCAAAATCTTCCATTGCCGAACATTTATCTCAGGATGAACACGAAGATTTGTTTAATCATGATACGATATATGTCCATCTGAGAAATTTGAGGAAAAAGTTAAGTGAGAAAGATTGTGTCGATTATGTTCAAACGATCTATGGAATAGGTTATAAATTCAATACTTCGTTATGAAATTGATATTTAAAACAACATTGATATACCTACTCATCAGTTTTGTAGTGCTTTTCATTTCAGGAATTGTAGCCTACTTTTCGATTCAGTCGGAGTTGGGAGAAGATGAAATAGAAACTGTGAAAAATGAACAGCGTTCAATTGGGAAATTAATTGATAAAAATCAAATTGTAGGGCGAACAGTATTGAGTGCCGACGGTTATTCGCGAGTAGAACCGGTAAATAGTTTTGCTAAACAGCATTACAGAGTTATTGACACAGCAATCTATGATAAACTCGAACAAGAAAATGTAGAATTTAGATTTTATGTTTCTTATGTAAAAACCCAAAACCAAGTTTACAAGATAACGCTTGCAAAGAATCATCATTTGCGTGATGAGTTTTTTGAAAGTTTGATGTTTATCGTTGGACTTATTTTTATGCTAATACTCGTTGTATTTTTAATCACTAATTGGATAATTTCTAAAATTCTTTGGAAGCCATTTTTTAAAACCTTGAATGAATTGAGAACATATTCCATTCATGAGCCGAATACAGTGAAATTCCCCCCTACAAAGGTTTATGAATTCAATGCACTGAACAAAGCACTAAAAGAATTGACAAAAACCATTGAACACAATTATCAAGAACAGAAAGAATTTACGGAAAATGCTTCTCATGAAATGCAGACACCGTTGGCAATAATCAAAGGTAATTTGGATTTGCTTATTCAATCAGAAAATCTCAACGAACAGGATATGATCTACATTGAAGGGATTGAAAAAGGCATTAATAAATTAAGTAAGTTAAATAAAACACTGCTCCTTTTATCCAAAATAGAAAATGATCAGTTCAATAAAAAAAGAACTATTTCAGGATCTAAAGTAATCAATCAGGTTGTTAAACAATTTGAAGATGAAATCAAATCAAAGAACATCAATTTGCAAATCGAAATTGATCCGGATTTTGAGATTCAAATGGATCCAACTCTGGCAGAAATTCTTTTCTCAAACCTCATACAAAATGCCGTGCGACATAATGTACAAAATGGCACAATACGAATTCAACAGACGGATAATTCAATCACAGTTTTCAATGCGGGTAACGAATTGGAATTTGCACACAATGAACTATTTGAGCGATTTAAAAAAGGAAATGATTCGATAGAATCTACAGGCCTTGGATTGGCAATTGTTAAAAGTATTCTTCATTCCTATGATTTTTCAATTGAATACAAATTTGAAAATCATCTTCATTCATTCGTAATTAATTTCCAATGACATGTCACTAATTCATCGCGTTATATTTTTTGCGCTAGTCATCATGGTAACTCCTAGAATCGAAGCACAAACATTGACATTTTATGGTGCTCTACCAAGTATTAACCTTACTCAGAACCTATCTAAAAATTTCAATTTTAATTTTTTCGCTTCAACTACAATTGATGCTTTCGATCGAAAAATTGAATCAATTACATATCCATCAACAGATTTACAATTATACATTCAACCCAGTTTGATTTATCATGCAAGCAAACCCTTTAGTTATGCTTTTAGTTATACCTATCAGCGTAACAACCCATTTAGAACATTTTATGTGAACGAAAATAGATTGTGGCAACAACTAACTTATACGCGACAATTGTCTTCTGTTAAATGGACGAATCGATTACGATTCGAAGAGCGTTTTATTGAAAATAAAATTACGAACCAGTATCCATTATCTACACGGTTGCGCTACCAAATTGGGTTTACTGCGCCACTAAGATTAAACAAACAAAAGACAAGTTCATTTTATTGGAGTGCGTATAATGAATTCTATTTCAGTTTAAGTGGAACAAAGAATACTACGTATAGTGAAAATTGGAGTTATCTGGGGTTAGGACTTAAATTATCCGAACGAAACAAATTAGAGGTTGGGTACCTTTTTCAAACTTTAGTTCGCGATCCACAGCAAGATTTACGTTTTTTGCATTTGGCTCAAATTACGTGGGTTTCGAATTTTAGCAGAAAATCTGCAATTAAGTCTTCTAATTAATTCCACTAAAGAATTCCTTAAGAATCAGCACCTAGATTTGTTTCAACTTTTAAAATTGACATATGAAAAAAATGATTGTATTTGCCGGGTTGATGATTGGAATCACCTCATGTGAGAAAATGGATATGTTTCACAAAGACAAAGAATGCCCAACTGTTTCTAGAGAATCACTTCCTTCAGGACTGGCTACTAAATTTGAGGCTGCTTATCCAAATGCAACTTCTACTGTTTGGTTTGACCAGGATGGAAAAAACTACGTGGTAGTTTTCATTAATAACGGAGTTGAAACGGATGTTGTTTATGATCGTTCAGGGAATTTCATTTCTCAAGATGTTGAATCGGCAGATGATTCAGAAAATGGTGACAATGAGGATCACGGATGTGATTGTGATTTGGAAACGGAAGACGGAGAATAATTTTAATCTATAATAAATGACTATGAAAAAAATAATTTTAGCAGGAGTAATCGGATTGACATTTGGATGTTCAAATGCACAAAAGAGTGAAAAGAACGAGGCAGTTCCAGAAGCCGTAAAAACATCATTTGCCGCAAAATATCCTAATGTTAGTAAAGTAAAATGGGAAAAAGAGGATAATTCCTATGAAGCAGAATTTGTTCAAAATAAAACTGAGTACTCTGCTGTATTTGACGCAAATGGCAATTTCAAAGAAGAAGAGTCAGAAATTGAGGTTTCAGCACTTCCAAATACCGTTGTAGATTATTGTAAATCAAATTATACAGATCATAAAATTTCAGAGGCTGCGAAAATAACAACAAGTTCCGGTCAGGTTCAATACGAAGCGGAATTGTCAAAAGGAAAAATGCACTTTGATGTGATTTTTGATGCCAATGGAAATTTTATTTCAAAAGGAAATTCCAGTTCTGAAGACGAAGAGGACGAAGATTAATGTCTATTTACAGATTTGAAGCCTACAAGAAATTGTGGGCTTTTTTGTCTTATTTAAAATACTTTTTTCGGTAAAAATAACGACACCACCGGTATAAATTGAAAAACATTGCGCGTCGATTGGAACCAGGCTCTGAAGTGAATGCCTTGAGACGTATGAAACGCGCATGAAGAATGAACTCTTGTTGAGGCAATGATGAAAGAATGGATTTGATGACTGCTGGATTGAGATTGTACATGACCTTTTCGATAGAGGGGGAATGTGCAAGATCGAGGAAGCATAAAACAATTGAATAATAAAAATAAAATAACTGTTTTTAACTCAAATACAACATTAGTTTTCAAACTGAAATTATACTTATTCTTTTAATTTCTTCTCCCTTTAACAAGGTCCACTTGTTGCTGTCGTCCATGATTGGAGTTCTAACAAAATTCCACATCTTTTTTTCTCTTAGTTCTTTGTTACTGTTATTATCAAAATAACCAACAATTCCATTTTCATTTTCTGATTCATGGAAAAATATTATCGTACGAAGTCGAGAATGGGTAATTAAATCCGCAAATTTTGCTATTTCCGCTTTTGTCATAGATTGAGTTTTATAAAGACAATTTACAACTTTTTTTATTGATCTAATAATTTCTTGACAAGGAAAAGGAGCCTTCAGCAAAGCCGACGGAGTAAGGCTTTAGGCGAACAAATGAAAGGCAGCCCCGTAGCCCTACGGAGGGGCAACTGGAGTTTGTGAAGTAAACGGAACGAACGGAATGGAGTGCTAACGGAATGTAGAGAGTGTAGTGCGCGAGCCGTCTGCGAGTTGAGCGAAGGTGGAAGTGGAGATTGCTGACGATAGGAAAGCAAGGGAACGACCTATGCAGTATGCACAAAGGTTTGGCGCATTTTTTTGTTGGCGATGGAATTGGATTGGATTAACCAGCGGTTTGAATTTTGGACGAGGTACGAGGAGAAAAGACAAACGGCTGGTGTGGGTTGCGGATGCTGTTGATCCTTCTTCGCTGAGGCTACGAAGGACGAGAAGGGAAACTGCATGAAGCAAATGGATAAGCAAGTGTCTGAGGAACGAAAGAGTCTTGCTGTGGGTTGCGGAAAGCGGCTGAATGAATTGAAGCGTATGGTTCCAGTGTCAACGGGTCCAGAAGCGAGAAATGAAAGAAGCGGCTTTCAGCATAGGCAACAAAAAATGTGACAAACCTGCAGCCTGAGCGATTTAGCAGGCGAGCCAAACACAAGCAACGACAGACCCCCAACATAAAAAAGGAGATTGAGTGAGGGACGAGATACAAGCGACAACCATATTGGGGTTTGGGGGGATGAGGGAGTTGCGACTGACGACGATGGATGAACAGGCAAAGAAAACAAGTGAACTGCCGCTTTGACGAATTCTGAGGCAACGGCAAAGTGAACGATAAAAACAAGCCCGGATGCGATAGGCGTAGCCGTTTTACCCGCTTTGTATAGGCTTGTTTTTATGTTTTCTGATGCTGTGAAGACAAGGAGGAAGACCGATTTTCCTATCCTATAATCTTCTCAAAAAAATACTTTTGCTTTAATATTCAACTGTTACATTAGAAAATTACATTTTTAATAATTTCCCACTCATATTAACTTCATTACCTGAAATAGAATAATAAAGTAACTGAGGTTCACAATCAATCTTAATATTAATAGAAGATGTACCTTCAAGAATCGTCTGTTTAGTGATTATTTTTCCGTCAGTAGATGAAATAACCATTTCAACATCTTCTTTTAAGGGTTGGAAATTCATCGTTAAATTGGATGTAAATGGATTAGGAAATACATCTATTTTCGAAATTCCATTTTCAATTATTCCAAGATCAGTAGATAAATCAAATAACCAAAAATCAAATCCACCATAGTTTCCGACTGTTTTATCTCCAGAAATGCCGGATTCTGTAACACTAACTATTTTATAATTATTATTATTTAGTTCTTTTAATGTAAATATTTGATCATTAGCACTGCCACCAATTAATTCACTCCAATTCGTTGATCCATCATTTGCAATAGAAAGGATCCAACAATCTAATAATCCTTGAGGGGTTTCAATTACATCAAAACTATTAGAACTTTTACTCGTGCCGTAAAATAATTTTTGATCATCTGAAGTTATAACTAAGCCATTTAAACCATCAGAACCTGTACCACCGTAATTGTTATCTTCTAAAATACTCAAATTTAAATTCATTTTTATTACCCATGCATCGCTACTGCCATAATTTGATGAAGTTTTATTTCCTGAAATTCCTGACAATGAACTTCCAACAAGATAAAAATTATCCGTACCTATTTTTGTTATTGAACCAAGGGCATCCTGATCTATTCCTCCTAACGTTTTTTGTGAAAGTAAATTCCCATTTAGGTCGATTTTCAATATCCAAGAATCAAATAAACCAATGTTGGCTTCTGTTTTATCCGCCGATATTGGTGAATCTGAATAACATAAAATAACAATCTCGGAACTTGCTTCAAAATATTCAATATCCACTGAGAACTCTTGACTATTTCCACCAAATGTCTTATCCCAAAGCAAATTTCCATTATCGTCAAGTAAAATCGTCCATGAATCAGATATTCCTTTACAAATATCAGTTTTATCACCAGAAATTGGCGAATCTGAATCACCGGTTAAAACATATCTGGTGGGAGAAATTTGCTCAATTGCCTGTGCTTGATCAAAACCAGTTCCTCCAAATGATTTCTGCCAAATTTCATTACCATTTGCATCTAATTTTAAAATCCAATAATCAGATCCTCCATGATTTCCTGATGTTTGGTTTCCCGAAATCGTTGAAGAAGTTGTTGCCGCCACTATAAGATCTCCTTCTGTTGTTTCAATAATTTCTGAAATAAATTCGTTACTTGTACCTCCAAGTGATTTTTGCCATACTATACTATTGAAAGCATCCAATTTTACAATCCAAAGATCAGTACCACCAATGTTTGGTGATGTTTTTAATCCTGAAATTCCAGCGGCCGTTGAACAATACAAAAGTATTCCTCCATCTGACAAGGATGTAGAATTGAGATAGGCCTCACCTGTTGTACCAATACCTAATTGACTTGAAACCAATTGGTTTTGGGACTGAACTTCAGAGTAAAAAAAGAAAGTGAATATGGAAAGGATAATGTATCCCAATAATGCTTGTTTTGTAAATGGATGTTCTTTTATCATTTTACCGATTTTTTTCGCAAGGTAAGGTTAATTAAAGTACGAGTCAATGTGGAAAACACACTTTTTCACATGCGGTTTTCCGTATTTCCAAGTACGGAAAACCGCAATAAAGTAGAATTATTAAATTTTAAAAATTGACTACCATATTCCCAAGATTAATTTTGTTTACAGAGAAAACGCCCCAACGGAAACGGAAAGCATTGTGAAATTACCAGGACAAATGCATGACTTTAACTTGCGACGAATGAAGCACAGTAAAAGGCATTCAGCATTGTAACCGGGAATAAACAATCTTGAAGGTGTAGGTGGATTAGGCGCTAAATAGTTTATGTCAAAACTGAATCAAGAATTTCTTTTGTGAAATATTTGTTGAAATAATATCCTTCTTTAAAAACCGTCTCTATATTCTCAATAATTTCATCTGCTTCAGCGGTTTTATTAAGAAAAGAATTTGCTCCTTGTTTTGCCATGTCTTCAATGGATATTCTATCCGTGCGATTTGAATACATGATTATTTTTAAGTTCGGTACTTGATCAGATTCTCTAATAATTTTTAATGCATCTTCCCCATCATATCCTAACAAACTTGTTGAAAGCACGAGAACATTCACTTCTAATCTCGATATTTTATCCATTAAATCTGTTGCGCCAAATGAATCAAATACAATTTCAAATCGATCAACTCCTTTCAGTAAATCAACTACATATGCTCTTAAAATGTCATGTTTTTCCGCTACTGCTACTTTAATTTGTTCCATAAAACGAAAATAAACGTTTTAAATTAAACATTCATGAATTGAGAATATTATAGGTAGTAACCCTTATAAAAATGCGTAGTAGTACCTATTCATTTAATCATTAATAAATCCTATTTTGTGCTCATGAAATTCGGATTTAGAAAACCTTCATTCTCAAAAAGAGTTGCAGCAAGAACTTCTTTGAAAAGAGTTGTGCGTCATAATTTGGGATTAAAAGCGCCTAAGGGATTCGGTTGGCTTACTGATCCAAAGAAAGCAGCATATAACAAAGTCTACAATAAAACGAGTACTGGTTGTTTGGTGCAAGTTTTGCTTTTTGTTCCGCTAATTTGGGCTGTTTTTAAAATGTTTTAAAATTCAATACATCAAATTTCAATCTTCTTATCAACTACTGAGGAATTAATTTTCAAGATCAAATCATTAAATAAATGTTCATTCCTTTGTCTAAATGCCATTAATTCATTGATAGTATCTTGAGTTAATATTAAAACGCCTCCTGTTTCATATCCACTCTCATATTCTGGACAACCCAAAATAATATTACGAAGTCCAATTTGATAAGTTGATAAAAATGATTGGTCAATTTCATAATGTCTGTGAATAATATCCATTAATTTGGAAATCTTAATGCTCATTGTTTTAAACAATGAAATCAATCCTTTAACGTTACGTTTATCTTCCACTAAATCGTTGAGAAAATGAAAATAAAAATCATTTAAAGTTCTAACTTCATTAATTAGATGATCTTTAATTACTCTTTTTGAAGTTAATTTTATTTGCAAACTTATTGCAATCCATAAACCAAAAAATAAAGAAACCACAGTCCCGATAATCCCTGTCCAGGCAGAAATAACTCCTGAATTTTCATTTGTAATCCAAATAGACATTTACCATGATTTTTTTATCAAATCACCGTCAACAAAACGGTACCAAGGTTGATGAGTGATTGTTTTTTTAGGTTGCTCGTTTTTTAATCTTCTGTTTTCCCACTGAAGATATGTTTCCTTTTCCAAATATTCAATCCATTCCGGTTCTTCTAAGGAAATTATGGTTAAATAGTTTTTTACATTTTGAAGAGTAAAATCATAAATTAAATTACCTATGGCTTCATCTAGAAATGAAGGGGCATATCCACTTCCACCATCTAAATTTAATATCAACTTTTCGGAAGAAGTCAATGCATTGTAAAAAGCATCATTTAATATTTTGTGATAAAATTCCTCACCAGACTCATCACTAATACTGCAGTGACGTAAACCCGGGTCCTCCGAAAAGTCTTCTGAAATTTTAATTTGTACCATTTTTATAATTGTTTATTGCATTCTTAGATACTTTCCATTGATAAAAAGTACCCCTGAATTTTGTTTTTGTATTTTTGAAAACTCGAGGTTTTACTTCACCATTCAACGGCAAAAATACGTCATTTGTTACAACAATCAAATCCTCAATAATTCCTCTGTCATGGATTGACTTTATCATAGGAAGACCTTTGTTTCTGTTTTCTTCTTGTGTACTAGAACCGTACTTCTTAAAAAATGCATTTGATAAAATCTGATCCCTCGATTTAAACATTTCTTTTATTTCCGTAGAATGTTTCCTATACAAAGTGTCTAAAATCCCTCGACCAAGGTCTGTAACTGTAATTATCACATGATCACCCTCATATTTCACGCTTAATGACCATTGCCCCTTCATCGAATATGCGTGTTCAATAGAATTACCACACAATTCGAGAATTGTCTTTTTAAGAGGACTAAAATTCTCCTTGGCACCGGTAAGATGATGCATCATGTTTTTAATGAGCATTGTAATTTTTTTATTTTGGGTCGTTGTTAATTTTCCAAAACCTTTTTCAAAAATTATCTCTTCTGAGGAATGTGTTTTAGGGAATTTTTTTCCAAAAGAATCATACATGTAATCTAAAAATCCAGAATCAATCAAGTATTTCTTACAATCTTTATTTTCTGGTAAATCAACATACAAGAGAATGACTTTTTGCCTCAACTCTTCACCAATTGACTTAATAATATTTAATACTGCAAAATCTATTTTTTTAACATTTTTCAATGAAACTTTAACGGCTTTAATACTATTGATCTTTCCAATGGATTTATAATGACGAATTGAGTAAATAAACTCTAAGACTTCATCCATGTTAGATAGTTGACAGTCTACGGGTGCTTCTAATAATGGAGGTTCGACATTTTGATAATCAAAAACCAATTTAAAAGGATCGAATTTGGGTTTTAACAGTTTACGTCTTTTGTTGCGTTCAATTTTTTTTAATCGGTTAATGAATGCACGTTTATTATCACGAAAAAATATCTGCATATCTAAAAGATTTAAGCCGCTGCTGAAAAGCCACTAATGAACGTTTCAATGAAGTCTAAGATTCGTTCGATTACACGTTTTGCTGTTGGAACACGTTCCTTCAAAGAAGGCTTTACGGTCATGGCTTTGATGATATCATCAGTAAGTGGTGGTTTTTCAGTGAATAAATAATTTCCGATAATTGTTTCCAATTTAGTTGGATCCAGGTTTTCTTCTTGACTGATTTCTTTGATTGCCATCTGGCGTTCTTCATCGATGAATTTGTCAAATTCGTTAGAAATCTCATCCGAATCCTCAATAAGCGGAAGTGTTTGACGTATAAATTTTTCAATAAGTTTTCGTTTACTACGAAGTTTGCTTTCACCTGCAATTAAATCAGTTAATGACTTTATTTGCTTTTCTCGATCTTCGTCTGTTCCGGTTTTTATTTTCTTCAATAATCCGAGAATGTAACTCACATTAATTTCGTCACGATGAATCAACTCCAGTTCAAAATCTATATCATTGAGTATGGAAACTTTATCTTTCGAGGATCCCTGTTTCACTTTATCGTGTAAATCTAAATACTTGCTTTTGTAATCTTCGAAGTCTTGCTCAGATAAGTCTAAATCATCAAAGTTGAAATCTGAAAAACTGTTCAATACATTTTTCGTTCGAATCAGTTCTCTGAAAATCTTTACAAACAAGAGTTCTTCTTTTTCAGACGGCAAAGAATTTACGCTATCAATTGTTGGTGCCAACTTGATCAACTCATGAAAGATATCATTGAATTTTGAAACATACACTTTATATGGTTCCAAGATGATTTTATCAATTGCATCCTTATTGGAAAACAAGGTTATCGCTTGATCCGTAGCATTTTTCAAATTCCTAAAGCAAACAATGTTTCCTTGGGACTTGAGTTCATTGAATATTCGATTCGTGCGTGAAAAGGCTTGAATCAAACCATGGTATTTGAGATTTTTATCTACATACAATGTATTTAATGGTTTACTGTCAAAACCTGTCAAAAACATATTTACTACCAATAGAATATCAACTTGTTGGCTTTTAACCCTTCTAGCGAGATCATTGTAGTAATTATAGAACGATAAACTATCTTTTGTTGAAAAATTAGTATTAAATTGAGCGTTATAGTGTGATATAAATTCATCTAGTTTATCCCGTGAATGACTGTATGCTGACACAGCAGGTTCTGCTGCTTGGTCTAAAATCTCTAAATCCTCATACCCATAAGTATTTGCTTCCTGATCATCTTCATTTGCCTGGTAGGAGAATATTGTACCAATTGTAAGATCATGTTTCCCTTCTAGTTTTTTACGATGCAAAATTTCATAGTACTTTATCAAAGTTGGAACACTCGAAACACAAAACATTCCAGTGAATTTTCTAGAATGCGTTTTACGGTCATGATTAGTAATTATGTACTCAGAAACTTTTTCTAATCTTTCAGGAGCATTCATTACTTCCTCCTTATCAATTTCTTCAACGTTAATATCAAAGATTTGATCCTTTTGCTTAAACGTTCGTATGTACTCAACAGCAAACTTCAAAACATTTTCGTCTTTTATCGCATCTGTAATGACATATTTATGCAAACAGTCTCCAAATAAATCAGTTGTTGTTCTTTTACCGGATTCATTGGTCATGGCATTCTCAGCAAAAATTGGTGTACCTGTGAAACCAAACATTTGAGCGTTTGTAAAAAATGACTTTATTTTCCCATGCGTTTCTCCAAACTGGCTGCGATGACACTCGTCAAAAATGAAGACGTACCGTTCATTTCTTATCTTTTCCATGTTACCCAAATACCTGGTTTTGGAAATTGCCGTGTTCAATTTTTGAATGGTTGTGACAATCAATTTTGTTTCATCGGATAATTGTTTGACCAATGAATTGGTATTACTAGTTCCATCGATGCTACCTTTGGAAAAACTATTAAACTCCTTAGTAGTTTGATAGTCCAGGTCTTTGCGATCTACAACAAAAACCACCTTATAAACGGCTGGAAGATGCGTCAGTATCTGACTAGCCTTAAATGATGTCAAAGTTTTTCCCGATCCTGTTGTATGCCAAATGTACCCGTTCTTAGTTGTTGTTTTAACGCGATCCACAATTGATTCAACCGCATAAAATTGATATGGGCGTAAAACCATTAGCATTTGATGGCTTACATTGAGCACAGTATATTTTGTGATCATTTTAGCAATATGACACGGTTCTAGAAAACAAGTTGTAAAATCGGTTAACTGTGTGATAAGGTTGTTTTTCGCATCCGACCAATAAAATGTTTGTTTAAACGAACGCTGCTTGATAGGGTTATTGCAATAATATTTAGTGTTTACACCATTACTAATCACAAATAATTGTATGTACTGAAATAATCCTCTTCCAGAGCCATAAGAATGTCTTTCGTAGCGATTAGTTTGGTTAAATGCCTCTTTTAACTCTAACCCACGTCTTTTTAGTTCGATTTGGACTAATGGTAAACCATTGATTAAAATTGTAACATCGTATCGATTTTTATATGCACCTTGCATTGTGACCTGCTGAGTAACTTGAAACTCATTTTGACACCAATGCATCATATTTATTAATTCGATGTAGGATACTTTACCATCTTCTTTTGTATAGGCTATTCGATCACGTAAAGTTTTACTTTTCTCAAAATTGGCTCCTTTATCAATTTGGTTAAGTATCTGGAAAAATTCATCGGTAGTAAATTTGACATTATTGTGCTTTTCAATTTGAGTCTTTAGGTTATTCAGCATATCTGCTTCATCACGTATTTCAACGTATTGATAACCTAATGATTTCAATTGTTCAACCAAGTTGTTTTCCAGTATTTGTTCAGGTTCTGTGGTCATTTATTTAAATATTCCTTTGAAAATTTGTTAATAACTTATTTTATTTTACTTTTGTCACAAGTTCATCCTACCGTTCGGAGGAAGGAAATCGAAAAACGCAAGCCTTGATGCTATGCGTTTTTTGCTTTAATAAACTATCATTTCCCGTCTTTTATATTTTTTCATAAACTTGTTTCGTTCCGCATCTTTACCTCGAACGTGATAAGCCGTCAGTAAATAATATGATGTTCCATTTCGCAATGGTTCAAGTACTACAACATATTTTTCTTGTTTATCATATATGTAGGTCCTCATTCCCTCTTTTTCCTTCGTTGAGAAAATATAAACATCCTCTTTTTTGCGTTGTTCCAAATGGAATTTCACCCAGTGAATTCTGATCGAACGATGAAAATCAAATTCTCTTTTTCTCGTTGTTTGATCAATTACAACTGTTGTTAAATGGGTAAACAATGTTCCTATTTTAATCGCACCATCTTGTGGTGTTGGGACTACTTCTTTTTTTAAAAAGAGGATAGGAACCTTTGTAACAAAATCTCGCTCAAAAATCGCCAAAAGGGATGTTTTCCTTTGAGATTCATTGTAAGATGCAATCTCTAATAATTGATTGTATTTTTTAGTTAGGTTTAATGGCATGGCTTAACGTAAATCAATAAAAAACAAGTTTAATTTTACGTCACTATATGCAGATGAACCGCTCAAATCCTGACCAGAATGTTGTTTGATTTTTTCTATTAAATTATTTTTAGCAGTCACTTTATGGTTTTTATCATTAAGCCAATATCCAAGAGCCCCTGTTATGAGGTCGGCTAATTGCATAAGCGTACTTTCATGTGATCTAATGTTTTGAACATTTCTAAAAACTCCAAACTTGATATTTAATATTTCCTGTAATTTCTTTACTTTGATAGAACTCAGGCTGTCCTTAATGTCGATATACACATTGTATGTATAAGCACTATTTTTATTGTGATTCAATAATTGATAGTACATTTTATAATAGAATGTATCGAAATCTTGCTCAAAGGCTCCATTATTTATTTTTGATTTATTTACAATAACCGCTCTAAACATCAAATCAGTATCAAAGAAATAATCAATCAAATCCCTATAAAAATTGTACTGTGACTGAGATACATTCGACCATTTAATTTCGCCATAAAAATTGTGTTTTTGTTTGAGATCCTTAATTCTTTGAGTGTGCCTTTCGACTTGATTGTAGGCAGAACTAATACATCCAAAAATCATGAATTCCTTGTGATCATTTTCTAAATGACAACTTTCATCACAGTAAATATTAAAAGTCTTTTTCATTTGCATGTTTTCTTTTCAAGTGATTTTCACTCGATATATACATAATACTTTGATTGATAGTTCGCATAAATCGATTGCTTTTCCTTCATAAATTGATTGAATGTTTTAAAAAAAGACAAGTCGAATTCTTTTTTATTATTATCCTCTAAGTATTTGGTCCATTTATAAATTCCGGACATAATTTGACCGTATTCATACCAGACTATTTTCAAATCAATTTTATCGAAGGTTGGACATAGCATATTGAATAGTTCTATCATGTTATGAATGTCACCATTTCCGCAACCTCCTTCTGAAAACATATCTTCAATTAGGTCTTTTCTACCGTTTTCAAAAACAAATTCGTTGTACTGAATGCCTTGTAATTCATTGTTCGCATGGAATAATTCAATAAATGTCTGAATTTGTTCTTCGGAAATATGTTTACGCAAATAATCAAGTGTTTTAAATGTATTCTCGAGTTTTCTTTGATTATTCGCCTTTTTATAAGTTCGAATTGAAATATATGCTCCGATAACTCCTAACACAAGCAATAACCATCCTCTTGTTTCCGAAGAACAATTCAAAGAACAATCCAGTTGATTAAGCAATGGGAACATATTTTCTTAATTAATTATTACTCTCATTTAGAAGTGCCAAAATAGAAATAGCCAATGCTATTACCGAAATCGCAATAGGAACCCACCAATAAAGAGTTCCTAAATTTTTAGCCTTTAAAATTTTATCCTCATGATCAATAATTTTTATTTTATAATCATTCCAACTTTGGTATTTTTCAAAAACTTCATAGCCCTTTACTGTAAGTTGAATTCCAAATTTTCCTCCTCCACTCACATTCTTAAGTCTATCAATTAACCCCTTATCCACCAAATATTCAATATACCTAATTTCAGTAGTAACAATAGCACGTTTCGTAATGTGCTCCACACTTTTCAAAGGGTCATAATAAACCTGCTTAAGAATTCTCTCTATTTCGGTATTGAACTGATCCATTTACACAAACATTTGTTGTAATAAACCCTTTTTCCATTCTTCAGTCAAACGAATTTGGGTTTTTACTTTTTCTATTTTAATATCAATGGCCAAAAGAAAATCGGCTATTTTTTTCTGTTCTTCGTGCGACACTGGTAACACCAATGATCTGGATAAAAAATTCTGATTGGTAATATTTATAGTGTTTTTAGCACCTTTTTGAATAATTGGTGATAAATAATTATGGGTATTGATGACACTTTCAAAATAAACATTTAGAATATAACCTAAATGATATGTTTCCGGAGTAAACACACCGTATAACGGGGAAACAATTACAGACTTGTCGATTCTACTTTGTTTAATTATACCAAAAGGAAAATCACCAGTTGGACTCTTTGTATAAACAATATCACCAGTTAATACTCGATTATAATGACTTGTGTCCTTTGCAGAGAAACTTCTACCTAAATGTTCAATTTGGTTAATAAGACCCTTGTGAACTGAAACTGAAAACACTTCCTCACTTCCAGAACTTTTCAAACCATGTTCAAATAGAACTTCATTAAAACAACGTTCCTTCCATTCAGGAAATTCTTTTCCATTTACATCCTTAAATCTCATCTCATGTGAAAAAATCTTTTGAATCATTCCTTTTTTATAATCTTCAAGCAATGACTTCTGTTTTTTGAAATTTTGAATTTTTTCATCAATAGTTGTAAGAAAAGAAGCAATTTTTTGTTGCTCAATAAATGAAGGTAAGACAATACGTAAATTTCTTATATTTTGGAAATTTAATCCCTCTCTTGCACCACCTGCCTGACCTTCAAAAATTTGTTTTTGACCTTTTTCACTGGATAAATAACACTGAATATACTCAGGAGAATACCCTTCGTTTAATCTTATTATTGCAACGTGTTGATTTACATTGCCTGTAGTAAAGTCACTTGGAACAACGCAACTTCTGCCAATAGATGCACCTGTAATATTTAGCAGAATATCCTTAGGTTCTACCGTGCTTCCAGACATTTTAGAATGGATCGACTCATTAATGAATGTTACATCATCTAACTGTAAAGTATTATTATTTACATTTTGACTTCGTATAAAAAGAACTCCAGTTTTTTGATAAACTTTACTACCACCTTTTGGTGTAGAACCGCTTCCCACCTTACAAGTTATATCACCAATTTTTATAAACTGATAATCATCTTTATTTGAAGGGAACCTCAATTTTGGTTTGCTAATTTCCATATTAAAAAGGAATATGAATGTTCAATTCAATACAGAACTCTTTTAATCTCTCATCAATATCATTCATGTTTACATTTAAAACATGTAATTCCTTAGCGATTGAATCTATGTCGATTTGTCTTTCTTCTTCAAACGTGTCAACATATCTAGGGATGTTAAGATTGTAATCATTTTCTGAAATTAATTCCAGAGAAGCCAGGAAACTGAATTTATCTTCCGATGACCGATTGATATATGTTTCTAAAATCTTCTGAACGTGTGAATCGGTTAAAATATTTTGATTGCCTTGTTTTTCAAAAAGTTTACTAGCATCAATGAACAAGACATTATCATCCGCTGTTCGGCATTTCTTTACAACCAAAATACAAGTTGGAATTGAAGTTCCATAGAAAATGTTTGCTGGTAAGCCAATTATTGCATCGATGTAATTTAAATCTTTAATCAGGTATTCACGAATCTGACCTTCAGCAGCACCCCTGAAAAGTACACCATGAGGTAAAACGCATGCCATTGTTCCATTATCCGCTAATTGATAGATCATGTGCTGTACAAATGCAAAATCTGCTTTACTTCCTGGAGCAAGTTTGCCATATTGACTAAAACGTTCGTCTGTATTAAACAAAGGGTTTTTATCACCCTTCCATTGTGCTGAGAATGGTGGATTAGCAACCACTGCTTCGAAACGTTTATCTAAATGTTTAGGCACTTCCAATGTATCCTCTTGCTGAATATCGAATTCTCGGTAATGTACACCATGTAAAATCATGTTCATTCGAGCAAGGTTGTAAGTAGTCCTGTTCATTTCTTGACCGTAGAATTCACTCACTTCTACTTCTCGAGCAACGCGGAGTAACAATGAACCTGAACCACAGGTTGGATCATAAACAGATTTCAGTTTTGTTTTTCCAACGGATACGATTTTTGCTAAAATCTTCGAAACTTGCTGAGGCGTATAAAATTCTCCGGCTTTTTTACCTGCTCCAGAAGCAAATTGTGCAATCAAATATTCATAAGCATCTCCTAACACATCTGCTTCAATTTCTTCCAATTGGAAATCAATTTTATCTAAGTGAAATAAGACTTTGGCAATCAACTCATTTCTTGCTTCAACAGTACGACCCAATTTAGTTGAGTTCAAATCTAGATCTTCGAACAGTTTATTAAAGTCTTCTTCACTTTCTGTTCCCATTGTACTTTGTTCAATGCTATTCAAGATGCGTCCAAGATCTTCAAGAATAAAATTGTTTTCTTCTTCTTTATCGGCATTGCCTTTTTTTGCAATTGAACTGAACAACTCTTCCGGGCGCAGGAAATAACCTAGCGTTTCTAATGATAAATCTCGAATCGCAGAAATGTCATCTTCGTTAGTCAATTTTAGATAATCAGTAATTGATTCGCCTTCCAATTGTTCGTTAGCGTACAAGTATTGTTTCTCTGATAAATACTTGAAGAAAATGAAACCCAAGATGTAATCACGAAATTCATCAGCATCCATTTTGCCACGTAATGTGTTGGCAATGTTCCAAAGTTGTTGTTCAAGTTGTTTTTTTTGTTCTTCTGACATTTTTAATTTCGATTGAAATTGATATTATTTGAGCCTAAATATAGCATTTTGGAGGTGTTTTTGGTCAAAAACTGCGTAAAATCGGTAGAAATACGGGAAACCGTACACCTTTGTTCGGAAAACCGCATGCTGAATGATTGGTTATAATCGACCAATTTTAAAATAGTCTTTTTTTCACGGACAAAAGCCCTAGCAAGTTTGCCAGGGCTTTTAGTTTATCTATTTTTTCACAGACTCTTTAGCAGATTTACCAACTCCAACTGTGGGTGACAATCCAGTTTATCTTTCCGATAACTTACATGCGTAAAAATTCCCGGATCACCCTGAATGGCTCTAGGGCAAATATCCCACATATCGGAATTGTAAGATTTGGGAATTTGGTATCGGTCGCAGAGATAGTTCAAGAGCAATTCCAAGGATTCCAGTTGTGCTTTTTTGTAGCGTTGGTAGTAACGAAAGCCTCGAAAAGCAATTCCATAATCAATCACTTCTTCAGCCGGAACTTCTTTTTTGAAGGCGGAATAATACTTGTTGCCTTTTTCTTTCAATGCTCCCCAATTGCAAATTTCAATCGCAATGGAATGTTTGTTCAATGACGTGTTGTTAGGAAAATGTGTTCCTAAATGATGCGCCCAATGTGCAGAACTGAAACACTGGTGAATGATTCCTTCACCATCGATGATAAAAGCCGTTCCGACGCGCTCTTGGGTTTGGTTCCAATCGTGCATCACATTTTCGGCTTTAGGTCCCGAAACGGTATGGTGGATTACAATTTGCTTTTTCTCAACTTTTTCAGCGTAATACTGTGTTTCATCTAATCGAGTTTGGACGATTGTTGTAATGTCTAGTTTTTTCATGTTTTGGTTTTTTGATTTATTGTCGTTTAGTATTCAAGATTAGTTTTGACATACAAGATTGATCCGCCAGTGGGCGGATTCATCTTATTAATCATTTCCGTTTGTCCATGCTGGTCGCCGGAAATGAAATAAGATTGAACATCGAACGCAAACGAGAGCGAACACGATTTCCATAGAGTTTTTCGAGTTCATTTGCGTTAAGATTTGTTGTTGCATGTGTGACGATATTTTGACTTTCTAACAGGTCATACCGATGCAGCAGGATTTCGGCAATCGTGTTGCATTCATTTCCAAAATGCTTCATGTTCTGCTCAACCCCCAAATCATCGAAACAATAGATTTTATGGGTTTTACCATATTTAAAAATGGTTGGATATCCATCGATGTTGAATTCTGCAGAAATGTCCCTGGTGGATTTCATCGTGTAATTGGTTTCGATGTAAGCGAAATGCTTCAACAGGGTCATGAGGGATGTTTTACCACAACCGACTGGACCGGTCAACAAAATTCCTTTATTGAGATCTATCGCATGTTTATCACAACTCTCTTTGTCTCGAATGGTGTAGATCAGTAACTTGTAAATAATACTCGCGTCCTCATCTTTCAAGTTGAATGATTCGCCTAATTTGTATTTCCCATAGGCATTGAGGTAAACAAACGTTTTTTTGAAATCATAAAAACGCACCCCATTTTGCATAATGAATGGTTTTTCCATAATCAATCGTTAAAGTGGAATTGAATAATCTTTGTCTTGTTCGGCGTGCAAGTGATCGCTTTTTGGAGGGCGAAGTGTTTGCGAAAACTTTTGAGCATTGAGCATCCAATTTCGCGCTGCTGCTTGCCAATTTTTCATTTTCGTTTTTCCTCCAACAAGCCAACCATTCGACTCGAAATGATTGAAGAATTTTTCTGCTTCTGTTTGATTACTTCCTTTCGAAGTGAAAAATGCTTTTACCTCATCGAGAGCAGGAGGACAAAATTTATTTTTTGACTTGTCTGATGAGGTGGCAATTTTTTGATTGTCACCATCCATGTTTAAACTGTTTGAATGTTTATTCTGTTTATTACTGTTTATTGAAGGTACCAGCACTTGTCCAGTACTTGTCCCACTAGTTGTCCCAGTAGTTGTCCTAGTACTTGTCCCAAAATTGACCATGTCTATTAAACTTCCTTTCATAGGATTGTGAGAGGGATGATACACAATGAATCCTTTCTCATTCAACTCATTCAAGCATCTGTGATAGGTTGTCTTTGAGCCAATTTTGGAAACGGTCATAACCTCGGATCGTGTAACAGAAAGTGGGTTCCTGAACCGGTTAATGTTCCAGAGGTAAAACAAACCCAAATACAGACTTACATGGGAAGGATTGAGATCAGGATCTTTGGACAATTTTTCAATAACAGCCGTTAAATGACTGATGTAATTCATACTAAGAACCAAAAGAATTATTAACGCGATTCGCGGCTAAGATTCTCTGAATTTCTTCGTGATCATAATAGATAACACCACCCATTTTCGTGTAGGGCAATGTCCCGTTGATTCTTAAATTTTGTAATGTACCAGGTGAAATACCTAATAACTTTCGCACCTCGGTTGACTTCAACCATTTCTTTGAATTCCCATTCTGATTTGATGGGAATAGTGCTCTTAATTCCTGCAGGAGTTCCTTTTTAAATTCCTGCAAATCTTCAATTGTTAAAACTGTAGTTGCCATAACTTACTTCTTTTTGATGTTCGTTTGGCAAAATTGAAGTCCTTTGAGTTGGAATGTTCCCCTGTAACACCCCGTACACCGAACGATTTCTATGAAATTTTATGATGTAAAAAATGAAACATTCACACTATCAACAATTTAGAACAGAAAGTTTTTTGAAGAAATGCAATTTTTGAAGAAAAACACCCGATATGAGTTTTGAAATGAACTGAATCCATCTGAACGATGAATTCAGTTTTTGCCTTTTAGAAAGTTCACTGTTTAAAGGCATTTCCGTGATTCTGGTAATTTTAATACCAAAGTTTTAAAATTGAACACGGTGTATACTCGTAGTACCGAAAACTACTCATCTAACTCATCCATTTTCATTTCGAGTTCCAAAATCATCTGTTTGAGAAAACGAAGCCTATCTTCTTTGCGTGAACGGATCTCGTTAAACGTTTTGTAGGGATCGCCAATTTCGATATTGAACAACTTTCCTAAACTTCTACTCATTACACTTAGTTCCGTATTTCCATTGTTAATTGCTTTGATATTTTTCAAGGCATACAACAATTCTCCGAAGGCCACTTTTTGTTTGGTCCATTGCATTTTTGGATCCGGTTCCTCGATAGTGTTACTGCATGGACACTGCTCAAAATGTGTCACCAAAAATTTATAAGCCAAGGCATAAGCGGCAATCAAATCATAACCAGTCGAATAATTTGCATCGAAGGGTTGAGAAAACATGTTGCCCTTTGTAACATTGGTTCTCAAGAAAAAAATTTCATCCTTGATTGTAGAGGTGCTGTTGTAATAACTAATGAATTCCGGGTAGTCGACATAATGTTGACGGACAAATTCTAACTTCTGATGAATAAGTTTTTCTAACCCTTGTTTGGATGAGGTTGGCCGCTGTGTTTCGATGAATTGAATGATCGAATAAGCAATTGCCAGGGAATTAATTTCGGGCTTAATGTGCCTAAAAAAATGGATTTCGTCTTCCTGGGAACGAAATCCATTTTCTCTTATTAAATATTCTAATTCTGAAGTGGCATCCTTTACAAGTAGAATGCTTTTTTCAGTTCGTTGTAATAAATCCGATTGTTGCGGATTTAAATGGGTCAACTTGTTTTTCAACTCGTTGAAGGCAGTAGCATATATGTTCATATTAGAATGGTTTATTATGCCCCTAATACGATACCATGCTCTAGTTAAGTTCCAGTATTCTCCGATATTTTTTCTTCATTATTGGATTTGTTGACCATTCTTCGTTTTAGATTTTGCATATCCTCACTGACTTTGTTCTCAAGGACCTGCGCATAAATCTGAGTAGTGGCCAATTTGGAATGACCCAACATTTTGGAAACCGTTTCAATTGGAACACCATTTGAAAGTGTGACTGTGGTTGCGAAAGTATGTCGAGCCATGTGCATGGTTAGATTTTTCTTAACTCCACAAACTGCAGCAACTTCCTTTAAGTAGGCATTCATTTTTTGATTGGATTTTACCGGCAATAATTTGTTATTGTTTACACAACTGGGATGGTTTTCATATTTCTTAATGATTGCATGCGCCTCCGGAAGAAGTGGAACGTTTGAAGTAACACCGGTCTTTTTGCGTTCTGTAAAAATCCAAAAGTCACCATCGATTCCGCGCTCGAGATCATTGGGCGAAATGCGCTCGACGTCGGCAAAAGAATATCCGGAATAACAGCAGAAAAGAAAAACATCCTTCACTTCATCCAATCTTGGAATGTCAATGTGTTTATTCAACATATTGGTTAATTCTGTTTCTGATAATACTTCGCGGTTAACTCTTGTATATTGGCATTTATAATTAACGAAAGGATTTTTAGAAATCCATTCGTTTTTAATGGCCATCAAAATGATTTTCTTTAAACAACGGATATATCGCAGTGCTGTATTATGGATCACTTTATCTTCCGTTTTCATGTAATATTCAAAATCCGTGATGAATTTGTAATTCAATTCATCCAGAAACATATCATCCCTGCGATAAGTCTTTTTCATAAACTTCTCAATCTTTGATTGAACAGTTTCGAACTTTTTATAAGTGCCCAGTTCCACATCAATTCCAATTAATGGTTTCATTCGCATGTTGTGGTAGTTGAAACTTTCGATAAGGGTGTATTTCTTTTCCGACAACCCGAGAAAACTATTTTTGATTGCCTGGGCATTGATTGGTTTACCTTCCATCAACAATTTATTATGATGGCGCATAATTTCATTGTTTACAATTTCAATAGCCTGGTTAACTAGTCTTGCTTCTTCGGTATTGCCTTTTGCTCTACCGGCTTCTGCAGACCACTTTTTGGGATCAATACTTTTTTTCAAGGAAAGTTCAACACGTTTACCGTTTACAGTAATTCTGCAAACAATCGGTGCTTTGTCATTTTTCGTTTTCTCACGTTTAATGACAAAGGTGTTTGAATAGATTTGATTTTGTTTCATATCATTTGCTTTTTGTGAAACGTCAAACCACTTTGGTAATGACGATAAACGAACTCAAAAAGAAGCAAAAAATATTACTACAACTAACTGGTATCGAGAGTTATACACCCTTTCGCGGTACCTGAATGCAAGTATACAAAAAGGTACCGTATAGGTACCGTTTATTTTGATTTTTTTTAATATCTGTTGATACCTATTAAATCAAAAAACCGCCTAAAATCAATGTTTTAGGCGGTTTTGATATTCTTTGATTACTCAAAAAGTGGAGTCGGAGGGGTTCGAACCCTCGTCCAAACGACGAGTTTTCAAGCTTTCTACATGCTTATTTCTCGATTAGTTTTCGATCAACGGACGGACAAGAACACCCAAATCGTTGACTTAGATTTTTAAGATCTCGTAACTGTTTAAAATCATCACATTTACTAGCCCAAAATTTTGAACTCCCGTAAATCAAACCTAATGGGCAGAGGCTTGAAGAGAGTACTTGTCGGACCTACTAAACTTCAGAACGATTAAGCCAATCTATCTATCGAAAGATTAAGCAGCAAGTGCGTATGACGTGTTGTCAATTATAGTTTGAGGCAAGATATTAAAGAGGTTCACCACAACCCTCTGCATGCTGACACTCGACTACTGCTATCGCTGTCAAATCCAAAAACGACCCCAAAGAACTTGTACAAAGATACGCATAAAAATTCGTGATTTGTAATTCGTGATTTGCGATTTCATGAATACTTTAGTGGCTAACACAAATACGCTCGACAACTTCAGAAGTTTCTGACTTTAATTTTACTAAGTAATAGCCATTTTCAAGTTGAAGTGGAAGCTCGATAAACGTTGAGTTCATAGTTACTTTCTCAATCAAATTACCTGAAATCGAATATATTTCAAGCGTTTGAAGAGGAACTTCTGATTGAATCATCATTTCATCTATCAATGGATTCGGATAAATGCTTATCAAATCCATCATACTTTCCTCTTCTACTCCTAATACGGAAGACGCTTTCCATGTTTCATTTAATCGAGCAACTGCAGAAACACCCGTTGAAATGTAAAAATCAGTGTTTCCAACAAACCCAATTCCACCTCTTCTCGCATCAGCAGGAAAGGTGGTTAAAGTTGTAGTTCCCCAGGTATTCAGGTTAATCCGAATGAATTGATTGGAATACGAAAGGTCTTCCAGCATTCCACCATAAATAAACCCATCGTTTCCAATTTGAGAAAACATGGAATATGTTGTAGGAACTAAATTTAATTGAGGAATCAATTGCCACGTATCTGTTAAAGGAACATACTCATAACATTCTGTATTCAAGGTGCCATCATTTAATTTTCCTTGTCCAATGATCCCAGTAGAATTAGCTGAAAAACTTATACCTCTCCAAATTCCATCAATAGGAAGATTCGTTTTTTGCGACCATTCTTCGTTTATCAAATCAAAGGCCCAAACTTCGCTTGATATCGTTGCTCCGTTTGTTTTACCTCCAACAATATAAACAGTGTCTTCAATCACAAAACTAACGGCCCCTGCCCTACCAATCGCAGGTAAATCTGGAAGCGAAGTCCATGAATTTGTTGTTGGATTGAATTTCCAAAAATCGGCTAAATACACAGCACTACAATTAACTCCTCCAAAAATATAACCTGATCCTTGGTATGAAAATCCATTTGCATATTGGCGTTCTTCCCCACTTGGTAAATTCACACCATCCGACCAAGACTCTGTCGTTAAGTCAAAAATTTTAAAATCAGATGTACAACTAAAACCAGCATCTAATCCTAAACCGCAATAAACTTTGTTGTCAATTTTGAAGGTCGATGCATCATCTCTAGCTGTACCAGGGAAATCATCTATTTGATTCCAGACTTGTGCATTGGATAAAAAACATCCGATTAGTAAAAAACATGTTAAATACAATCTCATAATTGCTCAACGAGGAATAATTCCTATTATTTCCTTACAATGAAAGGCTTACTTAATGTTTCATCCCCGCCTTTATACCTCCAACAATTTCTTTTGCTTCAGCCAACGAAAAATTTCCAGAGATTTGTGTTTGTCCGCCAGTGATTTCACCCATCACTCTCGGCGCACTCAGCACTTGATCATTTACCACCACTGCAATCGTTCGATTGATGTTATCTGCTGTCATTTCAGACCAACGCTCCGTTCCTTTATCCGTCATTGTGAGCAAAATATTGATTCTCATCATTACAGCATCTTCTTCAATTTCAACTTCTTTAATATCTTTGCCTGTCACACGCGGTTTTATACCTTTTTTATGGACGGCATACAATGCATAACACTTTTCACCCAGTCCACTTACCTCTTCTGCATTCCATGACCATAAGAGATCTGCATCATCAGGAAAACAACTTTTAATCTGATTTTCATTTAGAAGCTCCATCACTTTTTGTTTGTTTTCAGGTTTCACATATCCCAAACAAACTGGACCTCCCGGTTGAACATAACTGCTTAATTTATTCATTTGAAGCCTGCTCAAGTTTTCAACCTTTCCTGATTCTTCGTTAATTCCTACAGTCATTGCAGCCATCCAATAAATCTGAAATTCTTGCGGATCGTACGTTTCATAAAAAACCAAATCTGCTGGAGGATACTTGCGGTTATCTTCAATTTTAGTCGAACAACTAAAAAGAAACGTTAGAACAAAAGAAATAAGAAATGTGTAGCGCATGATTATTTTTTGATGAAAAATACTTCTTTTTTCTTACTTTTAATCAAAAACCGAATGATTCTAATTTTCAACATCGTCATTTACTTTTTAGTATTTCAATACCTTTCAAATGGGAAGTCTAAAACGAAAGCATTTTTACTTGGGTTTGTGATAACCTTGCTTATGAATGGCGTTTATTCAATGCATTTTTCGGATAAGCCTTACGATGGAACGACTTATTCCTTGGGATTTGCGATTGGAAATTGCATCTCTTTCACACTTGCTGGCTTTATCTTAGGATTGATTCTATATTTTATCAATTTTCGCCCGAAATTTGGCGCAACACAAAAAGATGATGACGATTTAATTGACCTATCATGAATAAAGTATTCTTCCTTTTACTTTGGGTTTTAGCTGTAGGAAACGTTTCTGCTCAAACAGATGCTGACATTCCAGTACTTGGGACCTATGCCCTTCCCGATTCTGGATTTCAAACAGCAAGTTTTTCTGCCTGTCTTTTGTACAAATATCCGTCTAAAAAAAGTCCGGTAATTGAGCATTTACCAATGAATGCAAGTTTAACCATCGACACAACAATTCAAGTCGATTACTCAAAACTCGAAAACAGACCAGAATTTTACAAAGTACGATACAAGGGTAAAAAAGGCTTTATTCAGAGTTCAGAACTTGCAAACTATAGAATCATTGATTCAAAAACCCAAACGACTTTCCTTTTCTATTTCAACACCGAACAAGAACAACATTTAGAGGAAGATTATACGGAATACCATTACAATTTATTTTACAAGGAATTGTACAACAACACCATAGTTCAAGAAGGATATTTGAAGTTAAACGACGATTTTTTCCAGTTGTTTCTAACTGATCCGCGTGGATTAACGGATATTGACAAGCTGTTTATTATCGATTATTTTTCAGAGGCATGTGGCGAAGATGGCGGACAAGATTATTATATATGGACTCCAGGAAACTTTAACTTCATTGCTCACATGACTGAAGTTGGAGATGGCGGTGTTTTTTACTTTGTGGAAAAATTAATATTTCCAAGTGATTCAACAGGTGAACCGAACAAACTAAAATACGAATCGATTGAATTTGAATTATTCGACGAAGAGACAAATTGGTTCAGTGAAATTCACAACTACCGCACTTATAATTGGGTAGATGGAGTTATACAGCCACCTTTCAAACGAGAATACAGTTTAGAAGAAGAAATGGAAACAAATCAGGAAATTGATTCTGAAGATTAAATAAATCTGTTCTGCCTACCTTTTTCAGTAAAGATCTTCACATTCTACAGAATTTTGAGATTGTATGATGAACTAACCACTGGCATTTGATCGCAAAGCAAACTACTTGGTATTTGACCATAATATCGAAACTATGTTAATTCATTTTTTTTAAATATGAACTATCAAATACGTGTTGCAACTAACAAATCAGTTCACGCGATTGGTAATTCTCCAAGTGCAATATTTCATTCTCAAAAAATAGCCTAATCGTTAGTTATCAAATTGCTTAAAGGCCTCTTTCAGTTCGTCAAGAGTTACTTCCTTATAATCAGGTTCAGGTGCATTTTCCTGAACTTTTGTTTCAAGGATTGACAAGAAGATTTTCTTACCTTCATAACGCAAATAAACCAAATGAACAGGTGCTTTTTCAGGAATATTATCAAAGCGATACACCTTTTTGTCCGTGTATGATGGTGACATTACAGAACGAATTTTGTCAAAAACCAATTTACAATCTTTGTCCGATCTTATCAGTTCAGAAGTGACCATATTAATCTTCTTTCCTGGTTCATTGGCAAAGCGGTCGCAATTGATCCATCCCATTTGTTTTGTTTGAAATGAATAGTAGCTCAATGTTTGTACGTCCGACTTTCCTTTAACAATGTCATTCTCAAGGGCTCTTAATCGTTGTTTCTCCAACTCAGCTTGTAGTTCTCTTAATGATGTTAAACCCAAACTATCCATCAATTTTTTATTCATTTTTAGTTGCAAATCTTCATAGTTCGAAACCCCATAACTATCCATGAGCTTTGCAATTGAATCACACCTACTTGATAAATCTTTATTCAACCTTCGGTTACTTCTATTTCTACGAATGTTTTTTTGACACGATCTAAAACTTTTATTAGCCGCTTTTTGAGTTTGATTGCCAATTCCTTTGAAAGCATCATCAATTCTGCCGATTCGACAGAAGAAACCGCATTTTGGACCACATTTTCGGTTTTCCCAGTAGTCGTTACAACCATTCCAATTTCCTCCCGTGTTAAACGGAAGAATACGTGCATCGATTCCTGTCCAGTTCATCACTTGATGGGGATCTCGATTGCCCTTAAACAATTTCATGTCGTTTTTGTAATCTGTCGTTGGGAGAAAAATGGCCATTTCCTTTTTAGGTGTTACTGGTTTTCCCGAAGAATTTGTTGCTTCAAGGTAAATCATCCCGCCCGATTCCAACATTTTTCCATTGGAGGTAGTACTTAAATTCTCCAAAAGCATATCCGATTTCTTGTAAACTTCTTTCGCGGAAATTGTAACACAACCTTTCTGATTCACAAATGTTCCAGCTTGAATAGCGATGATTGTTCCTTGATCCAGGGCTAATAGTGTATCACGATTTGGATCAATGCAAAACGTTTGTTTTTTCTGTTCCAATTGTCTGTACAACTCTTGAATATCGTCATATTGTACAGTCGGTAGTTTTTGAACAATAATTTTCACTTCTACCCTACGGTTCTTCGCTTTTCCTTCTTCTTTTGAATTATCATCAGCGGGTTTTAATTCACCAAATTCGACGTTACTTGTTGTTTTAAAATTGAGTTTTGTGAAATAGTCATCAACTGTTTTAACGCGATTTCGAGACAATTTCTCATTATATGCTAAAGATCCATCACTATCCGTGTGACCTGTCAATTCAATTGAAAGAATATTTGCAACAACGATATTTTTTAAAAAAAGATCTAATTTTTCTTTTTCATCCGTTTTCAATGCGAATTTGTCTACATCGAAATAAACCGAATGAATCAATGTATCTTGGGAAATTGCTTGAAACTGCTGATTCAGAAGAAAAATAAGTAGTAGGAGTTTTATTTTCATGCCTTGTTTTTTTTGACAACGTAAAAAACAACCTTTTTATTTTATTCCCTATCTTTACTACACATAAAAAAGACGATGAAAAATATTTTTGATAAGGCAATAACAGAAGAGGTAATTGACAGAATAAACAAGTTAACTCCTGAAACTCCAGCCAAATGGGGAAAAATGAACGTAGCACAAATGCTCGCTCATAGCAATGTTACGTATGAAATGATTTACGAACCTGAGAAACATCCAAAACCAAAAGGTTTCAAACGCTTTATTTTAAAATTGATTGTAAAACCACTTGTTGTTAGTGATAAGGTTTACAAAGAAAACAATCCAACTGCTCCGGCATTTATCATTGCTTCAGAACGTGAATTTGAATTCGAAAAAGCGCGTTTAATTGACTTTTTAAATCGTACACAAGAATTAGGTGGTTCACATTTTGATGGCAAAGAATCGAATTCTTTTGGCACTTTAAAAACGAATGAATGGAATGCGATGTTCTACAAACATTTAGATCACCATCTTCGTCAGTTTAATGTATAATTCATTGACTTATGGCAAGAAAACAACTATTTGAATTCATTGACCAGCAATGGTTTCCGGTAGCAATTCGAAATTATGAAACGGATTTCTTGCAATTTCTCTCGAACAAAACGAAGTTATTTATTCCGATTATACCTGTACTTCTGGAAGGTTTAAAAAAAACCAATGGAACACAAATTCTGGATTTAGGTTCTGGTGGCGGTGGTGCTTTTTTATCCTTGAATGAAGAATTGATTCAACAAGAGCCAAGGATTCAAATACAACTGTGCGATTATTATCCGAATAAAGATGCATTTCAGTTCACTACTAATCAAGCAAAAAACATCAAAGCCGTTGATGAATCGGTTGACGCTAGAAATGTTCCAAAAGATTTAACAGGCTTCAGAACCCTTTTTTTAACGTTCCATCATTTCCGTCCAACTGATGCGAAAGCTATTCTACAAAATGCAATTGATTCGAAGGCTGGAATTGCCATTATCGAAGCTCAAGAAAGAAGTTTCAAAAGTATTTTAGCCATGTCGTTTTCGTGGTTGAGCGTACTTATCACAACGCCTTTCATTCGTCCTTTTTCGTTTGGCAGAATACTATTTACGTATATCATTCCAATCGTTCCTGTTTTTACAGTTTGGGATGGAATTGTTTCTTCGCTTCGTACTTATTCTGAAGACGAGCTAAAACAGATGGTTTCAACATTAGAAAACAGCTCTTCGTTTGATTGGGAAATTAGCAGAATAAAATCTGGTCCTGGAGCGCTTATCTACTTAATGGGAACACCAAAAAATTCCTAGTTCTGTCCAAACAAAACCAATTGTTCAATTGTTTTTTCTTCGTTCGAAATTACTTCTACCCAATAAACGCCCTTCGCTTGATCTTTTAAATCGATTAGATAATTTCCTTTTACAGAATAACTAGCTCTAAAAGCGATGGTTCCAACGGAATTGATAATTGTAACAGTTGAATTATCATTTGTAATCGAAAGATTGATACTTCCCATCGATGGATTTGGATAGAAAATCGTTTTTGTCGCATTTTCAGAAGATAAAACTTGAGAATACGCAAATTTCCCATCAAAGTCGACTTGTTTTAAACGGTAATAAACTATTCCATTTTTTACATCATCAACGAAACTGTAGTTTAACAAATTAGTACTGTTTCCAGCAGCTTGAACAGTGCCAATCGTTTCAAATTCCTTTGCGTCCGTTGATTTTTGAACTTCAAAATAGGCATTATTATGTTCACTCAATGTTTGCCAGTTGATAACAACTCGATTCGATAGATTCTCTAGGTAAAAATTAAACAAATCGATAGGTAAAGCTGTACAACCAATTATTTGAGCAGCTGATATCGGTACACAAATCGATTTTCCGCAATCCAAACATTGTGAAGGAGTCGTTGGTACAGTAGCTGTAATGGTATAATCTCCCGCATCGACAATAGGTGTTGTGCCGACAGCTCCTGCATTAATTGTTTCAATGAAGCCATTTGGTCCAACAATCGTTAATGTTGGTGTCCCGGAAAAACCTGTTGAAGTAGAACAATAATCCACATCACCAGTAAAGAACATGTCACCGCCGGAACAGGAAACACTGCCAGTGGCACTTGTATCTGGAACAGCAATTGGTGAAAAGAATGGACCATTGAAATAATGGCTGCAACTTGATGCACCATAATAACTCCAAGCTTCACCTGAACTTTTTGTTGTTAAAGCATAAAACCCTCTTGCGAATTGCGTTGGCAAACTAGCAGATTGAAAACTATAACCATTACATCCAGGATTTAAATCAGTTGTTGAACCACAACTCACAATCCGATTTGCTGAATAACGCCAACCAATCAAGGCTGTTTTACCAGCCGCTGTCACCTTAGACATTCCAGTTGATTGCGGTGTTGTTCCTTTGTAATATTGAACATTAATTCCTGTTCCTGAAGGCGCCTCCCAATCAGCAATACATTCATAAACTGTTGTGTAAAAATTATTGTTCGCGTTCCAATCAATACATTGCTTATCACCACCTTCTGAGTTACATAAATCAAAATTTGTTGCGAATGCAGATCCTGTTAGATTTTGAGAGGCAAAAGCCGAATTTTGAGAAGTTAAAATCTCCACACCTCTTTCTGCATTGTTGACACTTCGTTTCACTGTTCCAAAGGCAGTTGTCGTTGTTGTAAGTGTTGAACTTCCAACACCATCGTCATTGTTATCTGCACCAAAACCACACATATTCGCAAAAGAAATACCACATGGAATCATTTCATTTCCAGAAGTGACAACTGGATAATCAATCGCTAAATAGCGACCAGGATTTGTTGTTGTAATTCCTGATGTACAAGAAGCTGTTTGAGCATATCGAATTCTAAATTTAAAGCTTGCTGTAAAATAGGCGCTATTCATCATTATCCCGGATGCCGCAGAAGTTGAAGTTGCTGCTGGATAAAAGTTTCCAGGCGATGTAGCAGTTTTAAAAACTGTTAAACACACCCTTCCCCATCGACCTTCCCCTAACCATAAGGTGTTTGTTGAATTGTTCGTACACATGTCACTATTGGTTGATGACGTATTCATCGTTAAAACTTGAGTCCAATTTGTTCCTCCATCACTTGAAAAATCTAAAAATGCAGTATTACCAACACACGATCCCCAACCATTTGTTTGCCCACAAGAAGACTCTGAGGCACTCAACCAAAATTGTACTTTAAAGCCTTCCACTGCCGACATATTAAATGTTTGAGAAACAAGGGTTGGATTTCCTTGTCCGCGTAAAACGGCAAAACTTAAATTTTGAGAAACATTTGCACGACCATCGTAATTAGCACCTAATTTACCACTTGCTCCACCTCCCCCAATTGCTTGTAAATTGGCAATATTTCCTATACAAAAACCATTTGTAGCAGCACACGATCCTCCACAATTGGGTTGTATCAATCCTGCTTTTGCACCATAAGCATCTGTTCCTGCTGCGGCCAAGGTACCTGCAGTTGAGGCAGATGGGGCACTTCCAAATGTCCAACCAGCCGGCAAACCTGCCGAAGACCATGTTGTCGTTCCTGTAAAATCTAATGAAGTTCGGATACCTGCTGTAGATTCAAATGAAGATGGTTGAGTGCAAGGACTCGCACATGTTGCTCCTTCAGGAACATCTTGAGGGCAATTGTTGTGTGTTTCACCAATATCAATAACACCATTTCCACACGTGAGACATTGGGATTGACTAAAAAATGAAATTATACTGATAACAGAGAGTGTAGCAATTGTTTTTAACATTAAGTGGTCGATTTGTAGCTCAACAAAAATACAATAATTAATTGATTGTTACTAAATTAAGAATCTTGAAGTACGAATGAAAATCATTTTTCAAAGGTCAAATCATAAAATTGCATATCTTCAGCCCTCCATAGAAACATGAGAAATATAATTCTTCTTTTTTTTGTAATTGGTCTTCAAAATGTGAATGCCCAAAACCTTGATTTTCGCATATTAAAATCAATAAATCATTCTTACACACCGAATGGGGGTATTGTTTTTAAAACAGTTACGAATTCTATCAATCCAATTTCCTTGGGATTACCCGTCGGTTTATTTATTGGGGGAAAGGCTTCCAAAAACAAAGAAATGGTTTGGAACAGTTTAGAATTAGCTTCAGCCACAGCTATCAATGGTATATTCACTACAACCTTAAAACTTAGCGTTCACCGAGAACGGCCATTCATGACCTATCCAACTGAAATTACCAAATATTCGGTTGCAGGATCGTATTCTTTCCCATCAGGACATACTTCCATGGCATTTTGTACAGCTACTTCAATCAGTTTACTATACCCAAAATGGTACATCATAGTTCCTGCATATCTTTGGGCAGGAAGTGTTGCATATTCGCGCATGTATTTAGGAGTTCATTACCCAACAGATGTTTTGGCTGGAGCATTAATCGGAACAGGAACAAGCATTGGCACCCATTACTTATTCAACTATCTTAAGAAGAATAGAACGGCAAAGGAAAAAGTTATGATTTAATGGAATGTTCTTTAAGCTACTCTTCAGCAAATGTAAACGGGTAATTTCCGAATTTAGCAGCCAAGCGATTAACACTGTAAACACTCTTCGTGTAAACATTGGACAAGGCAATGATACAGGTGGAATCATCGCGCAATGTAACGTAACAAGCAGTATTTCCGTGCCACCATCCGCTGTGAAAGAAATACGTGTCTTTTCCTTCAAGTTCCTTTAAGCGAATACCTAAACCGTAATTACTCTTTCCGGGACGCTCGTAACTATATCCTTTAAACATTTGCTTGCGCAAGGAATCACTAAGGAAGTTGTTTGAATAACTTGCTTTATCCAATTGATATAAATCAAATGCTGTTGTGTACAAGTTTTTATCACCGTAAATAGCATCCAAATAATCAAAATTCTGATTCACATGTCGTGAATTGTACGATTGACTGACCTCAGAAAGTTGCTTTGAGCGATTCATAACAAATGTATTGTTCATCTTCAAAGGATCGAGCACCAATTCTTTTACAGCTTTTGGAAATGGTTTACCAGTTGCCTTCTCCACAATTAAGGCCAATAATGCATAATTGGTATTGCAATAAGCAAATTTTGAATCCGGAGGAAAATTCAGCGGAAATTTATGTTTTTTCAGCAAACGAACAATATCGTAATTGCGTAATATGGTTCCCAAATGCCATGTATCATAGGTAAAATATCCATAATACGGAATTCCACTTCTGTGATTCAACAGCATACGAACGGTTATACCTTCGTAAGGAATTTCTCTTAAATAATTTCGAATATCAGCATCCAACTTTATTCTACCCTGATCGACCAAACGCAATACAGTAAAAGCCGTAACAACCTTTGATACGGATGCAACATGCAAAGGAGTATTGATGGAAATTTTCTCTTGTTCTCGGAAATTTGAATAACCCTGAGATTTATAAAAAACGACTTTTCCATTTTTAGCCACTAAAAAGTGTCCATTAAAGTTTTCCTTACCCAAAACAGTTAGGTAAAACGCATACGCATCCTTTTGCATTTTTTTTGCTTCAGCGCTTGCTAATTCCCCGAATTCAGGAAAATAAGAAATTTCAGGAGTTTTTTTTCGCTTCTTAAAAATGGACTTTTCACTACAGGAATAACCAAGCAATAAAAAGATGAAAAAGAAAAATGAATAGTGTCCAATTTTTTGCATTGGTGCAAAAGTAGCAACTGTAAAAAGATTATAGTCATTTAGTCTTTAAAAATTCCGTCTAAATAGTACCATTTTCCATTTTCCAAGACAAATGTTGATCGTTCATGATGAATTTGTGGAGGATTTAATCCTTGTGTGTAATGCGCTTTGAATTCAACCACAGTTGGTAAGCTCTCAACAATTTCTAGCTTCAACCATTGGTTTGATTTGGCCCAGTCCTCAATTTCATTTCTAGAAAAACGATGACGTTTAGAAGGATGAGTTGTTGAAACCAAATAATCAATATTTACGGTTGAATAAGCCGAAAAACGAGAACGCATCAGCTCCTCGGCGGTTTCAGCAATTCTAGACTCTAGAAGAAATGGTTCGCAGCAATTAACAAAAAATTGATCACTGCCACATGGACATTTCGGTTTCATAATTCAAATTCTACCGAAAAATACTTATTCTTTAAATACTTAAACGATTCTAATTGAGAAAATCGATCATGCATTTGTTCTTTTAACCTGTAAGTAAGAAATAAGGATAGTTTTCAACATTCAAAAAAGGAACATTTTTTCTTCTTATTTTTAATGAATTGAAGAAAATTCAGTAGCTGCCAACTAATTCATTTTATTATACAACATGATCAAATCGGAATATGATCAGGAACCAACTCGTAAGATAGACACTTCCTTTTTACGCGAACGAAAACTGAAAGAACAATATGAAAGTGAACCAAATGGTGGTTTGACTTGGGAAGAATATTTGTTCAAGATGAATGAGCAGGATGGAATTGCATACGACTCCGCACAAACGGAATCCAAGTCAGTTTCAAAAAAATCGGGTTCAACATTTCAAGTGAAACCTAATGCATTTCTTTTTCCCGATACTGAAGTTGTTGATTTGAAAACAAAAAGAAAAACACAAGGACATTTTTACAACAACGAGATTGCCGACTTATCGCAATTTACCTATCTCGAACTTTGCTCAATTGCCGCATACATCTTGAACAACGAAGATTACCGGAAAATTAAACGTGAAAAATTCTTTCGTCCATGTTCGTGCAATCTTCAAGATCAGGATGCATCCGTTTTTCAAAATAAACCGATAACGTTGGTTGACCCGTTTGGTTTCTTCACGATCGAAGGATTCAAACTTTTGATTACTGTTGCAAAAACAATTAAACCCGATTTCATCAACGAACTCAATAAACGATAAAAAGTCACTATGAAACTTCTTCTTTCGCTTTTCACACTTCTATCATTTTCAGCCTTTAATCAGGACACAATTACTACGATTGCTTTTGGTTCATGCGGACATCAAGACAAACCATTGACGATTTATCAAAACATCGTTGCTCATCATCCTGACTTGTTCATCTTTTTGGGGGATAACATTTATGCCGACACAAAAGACATGAAAGTGATGCGCAAGAAATACAAGAAATTGGCGAATAATCCGAATTATCAATTACTGAAAGAAACAACACCCATTATTGCAACGTGGGATGATCACGATTATGGTTTGAATGATATTGGAAGACACTATCCAAAAAAAGCAGCCTCAAAAAAAATATTTCTGAAGTTTTTCAATGAACCAAAAAATTCAGAGCGTTACAACCATGAAGGAATTTATACTTCATATTATTACACAGTAAATGGTAAAAAATTACAAATCATTTTATTGGATTTAAGAACCTTTCGTGATGATTTAATTCCTTATGATGGAGCCTTAAAAGCCGATTCAAATTATACGTATCATTTGGATTATTCGCCTCAATTGTCTCCGGATTCAACAATGCTTGGTAAAGAGCAATGGGCTTGGTTGAAAAAGGAATTAAGTCAACCCGCTGATGTGCGAATCATTGGATCGAGTACTCAATTTGCAACCCAATACAATGGCTACGAAACATGGGCAAATTTTCCCTTAGAGCAAGAAAAAATGTTCCAACTGATCAAAGAAACAAAAGCAAATGGAGTGGTATTTATTTCGGGCGACGTGCATTATTCTGAATTGTGCAAAATGGAAACACCAACAACTCCCTACCCGATTTACGATTTAACTTCAAGTGGCTTGACGGAAGAATGGAAATTTGCTACACCTAATAAATACAGAATAAGTAAACCAGTGATGAATAACCATTTTGGATTGATTACAATCGATTGGAATGCGACTTTTCCTGATGTAAAACTAGAAATTTGGGACAATAAAGATCAAGTGCGCATCATGCAAACGGTTAGCATGGAAGCGCTACAAGTTAAGTAAACTATATTGGCATTTTTATTCACTCAGGAAATACAATCCATTTACCGAAGAGCATTTGACATTTTCTTTATTGCAATTGGTTTCTATGATGTTAATTTTGTCTGTTGAGACTTGAAATTCGATTTTACAAGAGCCCATTGTATATTCAAATGCTGTCAATTCATCATCCAATGGAAACATAATACCTTCTATTAAATTCTCTTCACATCCATCACTTTCAATTCCATAAATTGAAAAACCAACATCTCCTTCAACCCCGTAAAGAATAAGTTCTGCGCCATCTTCACGTACAAAAACGAATTCCTCTTCTTCAACTCCTGTATCATAAATCTCTTCTTCCATCGGTAACGAAAAATATTCGGTAGTCGTTCCATCATTATTGTAAACTGTGAGTAAATTAAAACCTCCTTCATCAACAGTAAAACCAACTTCCAATTTACTTCCACCTTTTGATTCTAATTGAATTTCCATGTGTCCGTTTGGTCCATCACAATGGCCATAACCTGTTTCACTCGAAATTGTTTCCAAGCCTTGATATAGCTCAAATTCAACTAAAAAACAATCTGAAGCCACTTCATCCATAGTGTAAATTAAAAAACCATTCGTCATTTCCTCATTTACGTAGGATCCAAAGAATTGCGGATCTAATTGAGAAAAAGAGAATGAACTTGTGAAACAAATCGCAAGAAATAAAATGAATGCTTTCATAGATGGTTAAATGATTTTGAATCAAATGTATCGAATTAATTTATTTCTCAATCGATAATTCTATTTTTACGAAAAAAAGATATGCGTCTATTTATTTTTGCTTGTTTTTCATTTCTATTTGTCACAAGTTCCTTTGGTCAAAAAAGGATGAAAGAAACAGCTGACCAGAAAGCGATAAAAGCAACGATTGCGCTTTTTTTTGACGGAATGTATGAAATGGATAGCGCTAAGGTTTCAAGCACCTTACATCCTTCCATTCGATTTAATTCGTGTTTCATTTCAGCTGACTCACTTCCAAAAATGACAACAGAAAATGTTCAAGAATTTCTAGAAGCAGTCGGAACACCTCATGATGGTACCTGGGACGAACAGATTACTTCATGGGATATCAAAACCGACCTTCACTTCGCACAAGTATGGGCTGAATATAATTTTATTTACAATAAAAAATTTAGTCATTGTGGAGTTGACGCATTCCAACTTGTTAAGGAAAATGGAAAGTGGTTCATCATTCAGTTGACCGATACGCGAAGAACAAACTGTGTAATAAAAGATTAATATGGAATTTAAAACCGTTGCCGAATCAGAAACAACCATCACTGAATTAATGATTCCTTCTTATGCGAATTTTGGAGGTAAAGTCCATGGTGGAATTTTGTTATCATTGATGGATAAAGTAGCTTATGTGGTTGGATCCTTGCATTCAGGCGGATATTGCGTAACAGTGGCTGTTGAAAATGTCGAGTTCTTATCTCCTGTTGAAGTGGGCGAATTGGTTTCATTGAAAGCCTCAATTAATTATGTAGGAAAAACGACTATGTTGGTTGGTATTCGCGTTGAATCGATGAATCCAAAAACACGCGTTGTGAAACATACAAATTCTTCTTACTTCACTATGGCTGCAAAAAATGAAGCGAATCAATTGACAGAAGTTCCGGGATTAATCTTAACAAATCAAACGGAAGTCCGCCGATTTTGTGAAGGAAAATTAATTAAAACATTCTCAAAACAAAAACGTGAATTATTGAAATCTGACATGGAAGATGTTTCGTTCGATGAAATGAAAGCTTCTATTGTGGAGGAAAAGTGTCAATTATCTCTCTAAATTAGAAAGTGTTACGTTTTCGATACTGTGCGTTATGGGCTTGAAAACTCTCCAAAACAAACAGCATGAACAGAAAACCAAACTACTTAGTTAATATCCTTATTGGATTTTTTCTATCATTATTTGCTACTCAAGCAAGTTTCGCACAAGATTGCACAAGTAAAGTAACCGTCAAGCTCAACAACATTCGTGGAGGTGTATTTTCGAATGAAACAGTCACCTTAAAAAATATGAAAGATGGAAAAACGGTTGCTTTAAAAAGTGATGCCAAAGGTGAGGCAATTTTCATGCTTCCATGTGATCAAAAATATTCAGTTACAATTTCAAATTATACACGTACAAACGAAATCATTTCACCAGCACAAGAAGGATCTTATGCTACACGAAATTTTTCGTATGAACCAAATATGGCTGAAAAAGATGCGGCTTTTGCGATGTCCGAAACGGAGAAATCAACTTTGGATGCAGCAATCAAATTATTACCCGACACAACTTTCGTCAAAGGTTCGATTATGACTAAGCCAACTGCTTTAACGAATTATATAACTTTCACACTTAAAGTAACTGATTTAGAAAGTATTCCATTGGTGAATGAAACAGTTGTTTTCACGGGAATGAATCGCAACAAATCTATCAAAGGAAGTACAAATACCAAAGGTGAGATTCTGGTTTATTTACCGAAAGGTGACAATTATACGATCAATTTTAAGCACAACAAGGATTATAATCGACATGAAGTAAAATACTCAAAAGGAACAGGTACCGGCAGTATGAACTTGATGTATTTAGGTACAAAAGAAATTGAATACCGCAAAAAAGTTGAAGCGGAACGCATTGCTGCCGAAGAAAAACGCTTAGCAGACGAACACAAAGCTTTTGTTGATTGGTGTAAACGATTAAAGATTTCTGAAGAAGAAGGTCATCGCAGAAAGTTAGTTGAATCAGTTGAAGGAGTTAAAGATACAGTTGTTTTAGCAGCACTCAACAGAAATAAATGGTCGGAGAAATTGATTGTTTGTGATTTAACAGGAAGTATGGATCCGTATGCCAATCAACTTTCCGTTTGGTATCAATTGAATTACAAAAAAGAATCTAATCTACAGTTCGTTTTCTTCAATGATGGCGATGACAAAGAAGACGCCAAAAAGGTAATTGGTAACACAGGCGGAATCTATTACCAGCGAGCAAAAGGATTAGACAGCTTGATTTTCTTGATGAGTAAAGTTCGTTCTCGAGGCAATGGTGGCGATTGTCCAGAAAACAATATGGAAGCCTTAATTAAAGGTGTTAAAACAGCTGGACCTTACAAAGAATTGGTAATGGTGGTTGACAACAATGCACCAGTGAAAGATTTATCTTTATTGAAATCGTTTAATAAACCTGTTCACATTATTCTGTGTGGATCGTATAGCGGCGAAGTCTTGTTGGATTATTTTTTAATCGCTTGGAAAACAAAAGGTTCAATCCACACAATTGAAGAAGACATTTACTCGATTGCGAGCATGTCGGAAGGAGAATCTGTTGTTGTTGGTGGAATAACGTATCGCATTATGGGAGGGGAATTTGTGCGGGTCACGAAACTCTAAGAAATTCATGATTTGTGATTTATAATTCGTAATTATCCGCCGCGGCGGATGCTGCCTTCGACGGTTGGGATTTGGGATAATTCAATTTTTTAAAAGACTAAATATCTAGTCTTCTAGAAATTTAGAATTCTGGAAGACTGGAATTCTTGTCTTCTAGAATTTTAATGAATCTTGCAGACAATCATTTGACTTTTACATCTGTCATCTATTTTCTAACATCTTTCTCTATTCTTTATCTTCTAAATTCTATCTTCTATCTCTATCTTCTAAATTCTACCTAAATTAGAGGATGCAAGAATTGATCGTAACAAAAGCATCTGGTGAAGAAGTGGTTTTCTCAATGGACAAACTGAGACAATCGTTGCGGAATTCAGGAGCAACGGAAGAGCAAGTTGAAAAAGTAATAAAGGCGATTGAACCTCAATTATTCAATGGAATAAGTACAAAGAAAATATATACTTGGGCTTTTGCCTTACTTAAGAAAGGAAACAATTCTGTTGCGGCTAAATATCAATTGAAAAAAGCTATTACCGAGTTTGGACCATCTGGATTTCCTTTTGAAAAGTTTATCGGTAAGTTGTTTGAACGCAAAGGCTATCATGTGAAAGTTGGAATCATTGTTCACGGAACTTGTGTGAGCCATGAATTAGATGTTGTTGCCTCTTCTGAAACAGAACATATGATGATGGAATGTAAGTTCCACAGCACGCAAGGAAAGATGAGTGATGTTAAGGTTCCTTTGTATATTCATTCACGTTTTAATGATGTTAAAAGTCAATGGCTATTAAATAAACAGTTAAAAGATAAGCAGCTAAAAGCTTGGGTTGTAACCAATACGCGATTTTCCCCAGATGCTTTGCGCTATGGAACATGTGCAGGACTGAACTTATTGAGTTGGGATTATCCCTTGAATGAAAGCATCAAAGTGATGATTGATCGTTACAAGCATTACCCGATAACCTGTTTAACGCTCCTAACAAAACCAGAAAAAGAACATCTTTTGGAAAACAATGTTCTGCTGTGCAGTGAGTTAAAAGACGATTACGCGCGCTTAAACGCATTACATATTCCTGAGAAACGATTACAACAAATCAAAAAGGAACTCGAGAAGTTAATCTTGTAATTCTAACTTCTAACATCTTCAGCTAGTGGTCTAACTTCTACTTTATTTCTTTGGCAGTTTTTTTGATGGCTGCTTTCAATTCCGAAGCAACAAATTTGTTGTCTGCAATACCATCAAATGCTTTTACCAAGTTTCCATTCCAGTAATAGAATACTCCTGGCGTATCTTTTGAACCACCAATTGCTCCCCAGAAAGAAGCTACATCCAATGTTAATGATGGATATTTCGCTCCTGCTTTCGTAAAGAACTCTGGAATCAATTCAGCTTCTTCGTCCATGAAAATGATGCGAACATCTGGGAAATTTGGATCTGCTTTGCGCATTTGTGTAATTTCTTTCGCTGCTGCTTGACAATGATCACATCCAGGCGCGAAGAAACAAAGCAATTTTTTCCCTTTATCAATGTCTGTAAAGTATTTCGCGTAACCCGATTTTTTCTTTTTCGGTTCATCTACTTTCACAGGTGCTTCAACAACCGCTTTTGGATCAGCTTCATTGATTTTTGGATCTTTTGTCGTTTTTGCTGTGTCAGCTGGTTCAACAACAATTGGATCTTCCTCAACCATTTCAGTTGCGTCCATCGGTACCACAGTTGTTGCTTTTTTCAATGGTGCAATCATATAAATTCCTAAAATGCTAGCAAAGGTGATTGAAGTAATAATTGGAAAATTCATTTTGTCTCTGTTTTTATCTGTAAGTACATATTGGAAGCCGATTAATCCCATGGCAAGGATATTTTTAATCAAGGCTTGAAGTGGCGACATTGGCATCAATGAACCAAAACATCCACAATTTCCTTTGTTTCCTGTAGTTACAATTTCATACGAAAGTTGTACCGAAAAAATAAACAATAACAAGAACGAAAGTGGCAACACCAAACGTTTGAAATAATGCGGCTGCAACAATCCAAAGCCTAAAGCAAACTCACAACCTATCAAAATTCTTGAAAAATGAGAAGCTCCAAATTCAGAAAAACCCATTGGAAGTAATTGTTTCACTTCGAATGAAGTAATCGCGAAATACGGTGAAAAATCAATAAATGGTGCATCTGGAATCCAACCTTTTGCAATTTTAGCAACCGCCGAAAACAAAAATAAAAAGGCTAAAACCCCACGGATTGACCATGAAATCTTGTTTCTAGTAGAATCTGAAATATTCATTTGTTCGCTTTTTGAATTGTTGGTAGCTAAAATAGTATTTCATCTCAATGAAATCAAGTTTATCTTTTTCAATAACGAATAAATAACAAACTGAACAATTTGTGATTCGTGATTCTTGATTTGTGATTCGTAATTCTCGAGATAAAATTACTTCTTAACGTATTGTGTAAGAATATAGATTGTTTGTCCGTTTACTTTTCCTTCGATCAATTCTGGATTGTCATGAACAACACGGATATTGCGAACTGCTGTACCACGTTTAGCAACCATACTAGAACCTTTCACATCCAAATCTTTGATCAACACAACTGAATCTCCAGATTTAATCTGAACACCATTTGAATCAACATGTTTGATAGCAAATTCGTCTTCCATTGTTTCTTTTGCCCAAGCCAACGTATCTTCTTCCAAATAGATCATTTCTAATAAATCTGCTGGCCAACCTTCACCTTGCAACTGATTCAACATGCGATAAGCAATCACTTTAACTGCTTCTACCTCACTCCACATGCTATCGTTTAAACAACGCCAATCGTTTGGATTCACGTCTTTTGTTCCGTCTAATTGCTCTTTCAGATTTTTTGTAATGAAAATAAACTCGTCTGAATTGTTACCTGCTTTCGGTTCAACCAAATAGGAAACCAACTCTTCTGCACTTCCGCTTAACTCACAAACATTACCGCTGCGAGCAGCCAATTCTTTTTCAAAACTCATATCTTACTTTTTAACGTCAATAAACTGGCGCGAAGATAGCAATTTTTAACGAATTATTGGGGCTTCGGCCCTTCGAGTGCCTCAGCGACCGAAGTCAATGTATTATTGCCTATTCAATAATTTTTAATTACGAATCATGAATTACTAATCATGATTTACTAATCAAGCAATTGCAGTATATCTTCTTTCGACAATGATTTCAAAGCGTTTGCATCAACTTTGATTAAATCATCGATAAGTTCCTTCTTGTTTTCTTGCAGCAACATGATTTTTTGCTCGATTGTATCTGGACAAATCAAACGAATCGCCATCACATTTTTCTTTTGTCCAATGCGGTAACAACGGTCGATTGCCTGGTTCTCCACTGCTGGATTCCACCATGGATCAACAATAAACACATAATCTGCTTCAGTTAAATTCAATCCTGTTCCACCCGCTTTCATGCTGATTAAGAAAACGCGCGTTTCATCATCTTCTTGGAATTGCTTCACACGTTCTGCACGATCTTTTGTTTTTCCTGTCAAGTATTCGTATTTGACTTCGCGCGTATCCAATTGGTGTTTGATTAAATCCAACATTGTTACAAATTGCGAGAAAATCAGAATCTTATGCTCCGAAGAATGCTGTTCGATTTGCTCCAGCAGCTCATCCATCTTTGCCGATTCACTTCCATAATATTCTTGATCGCTCAACAGAGCTGGCGAATCACAAATCTGACGCAACTTGGTCAACCCTTGAAGAATGTGCATGTTCTTATTCAACAAATCGTCAGAATCACTTTTTTGTAAATACAATTTGAACTCATTCTTATAGGAATCGTATACTTTGCGTTGTTCTGTTCCCATTTCGCAATAAATCACCATTTCAGTTTTCTCTGGTAATTCTGAGGCGACTTGTTTTTTCGTGCGGCGCAACAAAAATGGATTCAATTTATGCTGCAATTCTTTTGCTCGTAAACCATCTTTGAACTTATCAATTGGAATGGAATAATTATCGCGGAAACGTTGTTGATTGCCCAAGAAACCTGGACTCACAAACGAAAACTGTGCGTATAATTCAAAAGTATTGTTTTCAATTGGCGTACCCGTTAACACAATTTTATTGCGTGATTGCAACAAACGAACAGCTTTGTACCGTTTCGAATCTGGATTTTTAATTGCTTGCGATTCATCCAAAAAGACATAATCGAAATAGAAGTTTTTCAGAAAGGAAATATCGCTGAGCATTGTTCCATACGTGGTGAAAATGATGTCGTATTTTTCAAAGCCTTCATGGTCTTTCTTGCGGTCAATTCCATAAATCGTATGCGTTTTTAAGGAAGGAGCAAACTTGTCGATTTCCAATTTCCAGTTGAACAACAAACTTGTTGGCAAGACAATTAAATGCGTTTTCTTTTCCTTGCTTTTTTCTTTTAAGGAAAGAATGAACGCTAATATTTGAACTGTTTTCCCCAATCCCATATCATCGGCCAAACAACCGCCAAAGTTGAATTCATCCAAGAAATGCAACCAGTTCAATCCATGTTTTTGGTAATCGCGCAGTGTTGCTTTCAATTTCTTTGGTACTGTTACATCTGTAATGTGCTCGAATTCTGTCATCTTGCGACGATACATGCTTATTTCATCACGGACTTCATTAGACAAGACTTCATCCTCAAACAATTCATCGATTACAGAAAAATGCATTTTCGAGGTACGAATGTGATTTTCATGTACTTCACCCGTTCTGAAAAACTTCGAGAACTTTTCAATCCATTCTTCGGGCATCATTCCTAAGCGTCCGTCACCCAATTTCACAAAGCGTGATTGATTATGCAAAGCACGTTGAATGTCTTTTAAGCGCACTTCTTGGTTGCCAAATGAAACGCGAACAGATGTATCAAACCAATCAATTCCACTGGCAACTCCAACATTCACTTTCATTTTTGATGGACTCAAATTGTTATTTTTCAACTCATTGAATCCTAGAAGTTCAATTTGATCTAAGTTCCAGCGTTCGAAGGCATTTAAGAACCAACCTTCATCCAAGAAATGTTTTTTGTGTAAATAGTAATAATCGAAACCTTCCTGTTCTGAAAATGTTGGATGTTGATCTTCGATGGTGCGAATAAAACGTATTTCTTCTGTTTCATCGCGCTCTACTTCAAAGGCCTCACCTATCGCATCAAATGCATAAACGCGACGTCTTCCGCGCACTGGAATATCAATTGAACCGTAACGAATCACAGGCGTTAACAAAACAAAATCATCTGATTCTGACAAGTATATCACTTTTTTACGTTCGATTAAAAAGCCATTTTCAATGAGTTGCGTTTCAGTGGCTGGTTTTAAAAAGGTATAATCTATGCTTACACGTTCCTCCAAATTCGCAAGAACGGTCGATCTGAATTCCTCGAATTTCGATTGGTGAATCAGTAATTTATTGTTGTGTTTTTTCAAGTAATTCAAGACTCTCAACACATCTACATCTGGAACGAAAAGCAATTTATTTTCTAAACGAAGGAAATAGCGATAGACCAATTTTAGCTTCGCATACGGAACAACTGAACCATCCACAAATACTTTCGGCGTAATTTCATAAAACTGTTGTTTCTGAACTACTTTCAAATGCAAATCAACTTGTGCTTTGTGTAAACTCACTTCAGAAAGTGAATTCGCTGTGATGTTCTCAGAAACCTTTGTTTCAAGACAAAAAACGTCTAAGTCCAACGGATTTTTAACGACAGCACGCAAGCCTTCGATTTCTTCTTCCAATTGTTGTTTTCCACTGTAGCGGTATTCCAATTCTTGAAAGTGCGAAATTCCGATATAGAAGCGTAATTCATTTGTGTCTTCGAGTGTCAACAAAGCTTTTTTTGCATCAACTATACGAATTGGATTCTTAATTTTTCCTTCTTTCGTTAAGTTGCTGGCCATTACATTCACAAAGAAATCATCGTCGTGTTTTCCTTGTCCAAAAACTAAAATCGTTTTCGTATTCGCTTCTTCACTCAATTTAAAAACAGCAGGTTTGTGATCGGCCAATTTTAAATCGCTTGCTAATTTCGTTTTGCTTAAATCGCTCAAGGAAACTAATCCCTTGATTAAGGGTTGAATTAAAAGCGTATTGTATTCTAATTTCAAATGGAAGTAATCGTCTAGGTTCGTTTCTTTTTGAAGTCCGTAGTCGAACACTTTCTTCTGCAAGAAATTCAAACGAAATTCAGGATCAAAGAACACTCGTACATTGGTATCATCTTTCAACATGTACATCGCTTGTTCTTGATGTTCACACAAACGATCCTTCGGTTGAACACATTGACATTCCAAGGTCAAATCGCCATTATTGAACGTGACATCCACTTTTTCACGATCATAGAACGAACGCGAAATCATCAATTCAGCTTTATTGTAATCGATTTTACTGATGGTATTTGTTCTGAACGAAGATGAACTTGTGGCGCGTAAATGTTCAAAAATGAAAGAATTAGTCAATTTATCAAACGAAAAATCCAAAAAGGTATACATGCTTGGATGCGCGTGTACTTTTTCTTCGACTGGTTTCGGTTTGTCTTTCACACCAATTCGTGTGATGAGCATGCGATCTGCGGCTTTCAAAACAGCAACAACATGCACACAAACCGATTCGAAAGCACTTGAACAGGTACAAGAAGTTGAATGAATTTTTCCTTTGAACAACACTACATTCACGCGATACAGCTGCGTTCCACGTGCATTGGCAGTAATTCCTAAATTTCCAACGATAAGATTATCGACTTCAATGTCCTTCGATTTTAAGCGCGTTGCCGGACTTGAGTTTGCTTCGATAAATTGTTTGAATACTTCGTTGGTGACCATTTTGCGTTGGGCTAAACGAACAAAGGTAAGAATTAGTCGTGTTTGAAACAATGTTGACAAAAAGAAACCAAGGTTTTTAAAAATCAACTATCTTTCAAAAAAAAATCATGCGAAATCTAGTTCTGTTCTGTTTGTTATTGATCAGTTTTTATTCTTCAGCTCAATTATCAGATCGCACTGAGGCGCAGCGCTTTTGGGATTCAAATGTACAAGCCATCATCAAAATGGATGTTGGACAAATTTTAAAACAAACAAAATTCCCACTTCCTTGTACTGGACCAAGTTTGAAACTTACGGAGGCACAATTCAAATCTGCAATTGGAACTTATTTCACAGATGAAATTCGTAAAACCTTAGAGACAAATACGATTGATTTTATTGATGCGTTTGCATTTGGTGACGATCAATATGAAAAATACATGTTGACGTTTCCGTCACCTTCAAATGACAACGAAGCCGTAGTATTTATTTTTTCTCGAATCAATGACAATTGGTTTTTAACTGGCATAAATAAGTATTCCGAATAAATAGTCTATTCAAATCGAACGCCATTTAAAAACAATTCCTGGCTTGTAATACTTGGATATTCATCAGCTCCATACAACATCAGAATGACCAAATGCGTTTTTGTTGCCCAGCCTTTCACTGCCCATTCATCTTCACCGTCAAACCAATAATCAATTACTCCAACAGCATCAGAATTACTTTCTAAGGTATGGCCTTTTCCATAGCCAGCAACTTCGGTTATGTTAAATGTTGACGTAAGGAAATCCATGTAATTTATTAGTAAAGATTCACGTTCTTCATACGTTTCTAAGGTTGTTCCATTTAACTTTACAACAATTCCTGCATAATGGTATCCGCTTTCTTCTACATCCAAGGTATACACTTCACTACTATCATCTGAAAACGATTTTTCCAAGCCTATATCTTCCGACTTTGGGAGGTACAGCCAAACGCCACTTTCACCAATTGCTTGTTTCGCGTAGCGTGGTGCGTGAAACTCTTCCGTTTCTTGAGCTGATCCAGCATATGAAAGAATTAAAAGTGTTAAAAGAATCAATGGTTTCATAGAATATAGATTTATTACCTATTTAAAGTTAAGTATACTTATTGATTTCAACAACCACCAAATCCTTCATTGATGCATTTTACTTTTTTCGGGTCGATTTCTTCAAAAACACGCGTTATTGGATTGATTCGCCAGGCTTTCTTGCATTTTGTGAAAAATTCTTTATTCTTTTTTACATTCATAAGTGCAACAATATAAGCATCATCAATTCCTTCGTATGAGCAACCGCCATACAAAATCGAACTATTCTTAGAGGAATTTTCAATCAAAAGAGCATCTTTAAAAATATAGCGAGCTGAAGTACCGCTATCAGGATTATAGGCTGATTCAAAAATGACAATATTCGTATCTCCTTTTCCATACCATGCAAATGCATCTGTAGTATCTTGGTCTTGTTTGTAATTTAGTAACATTCCACCGTAATCTGAATAGTCTGTAAATTGCTCAAATTCTGAGAAATCACGGTAGTGTTGTCCAACATATTTTTGAAACAATGGATTTTGGGCTGCACCGAAAAATGCACTTACCAATATCATTATAACTAATAAACTTTTCATCTAATTTATAATCTCTACAAACTGTTTCTAACTGGGCTTGTTTCTAGTCTCTAATTTCTAGTTTCTAGTTTCTAGTTTCTATAATACGTTTGCCCTTTAATAATCATTGTCCAAAGGCCGCTTGAATTGATTTTTGGTTCTTGATCAATCGTTAAAGCATAACCATTTGAACCAATTTTCATTTGTGTCTTTGTATCATTCATAACAGCTTTTCCAACTTGATAGCTGACACAGTTGCACAATTCATTTGTATTACATGGTTCACAGGTGTTTTTATAAGAACCATCTGCGCCATCGATTACAATTTCACTTTGAACCATTTTATCCAAAACATCATCATAAACAGCTACGGTGCGCCAAGTTCCTTCAAAATCTGGATTGTATTTATAAACTGGTTTATTGCATGACGCAGCACTGATAATCAATAAAACAGCAAGGTTGAAAATAAAAAAAGCTCTTTTCATACAGATGATTTGAAACGAAGATACAAGGATTATTTGAAGATTCGGAATTTCCTGTCCGCCGCGGCGGAGTGATTCATGATTTATGATTTATGATTTATGATTTATGATTTATGATTTATGATTTATGATTTATGATTTATGATTTATTAATAATTCAATTATTTGAAAATTTTCAAATCCCAGCAAATCTTCTAATCAACTTTTTTCCTTTTTCCCTACATTTGACTCACTTAAAAACACACGATGAAAAAATCAATCATTTTTCCTTTAGCATTGCTTGGTGCTTTTGGCTTAGGAAGCTTAACAATGTCGTTCGTTTATCACGAAGGAAAAGAAAAATCAAAAACAGAAAAACCATTGATCCTTGGAGCATTTTCAATGAGTTTAAATGTGAAAGATCTTCAAAAATCAAAAGCATTCTATGAAGCTCTTGGTTTTTCAAAAATGGGTGGTGATGAGAAAAACAATTACCTCATCCTAAAAAATGGTTCTACCATCATTGGAATTTTTAGCGGCTTTTTTGAAGGAAACATGTTGACTTTTAATCCGGGTTGGGACGAAAACGCGAAGAACATGAAAAAATGGGACGATGTACGCGTGATTCAAAAACACTTAAAAAGTAAAGGAATTAGTATTATGACCGAAACGGATTCAACGACTTCAGGACCAGCTTTCTTTATGGTGCAAGATCCTGATGGGAACATGTTGTTGTTTGATCAACACCGTTAACTAAGGATTCGTGATTTGTAATTCGTGATTCGTGATTTGTGATTCGTAATTTGAAGGTATGGAACCGATAATAAAATTAAATTTCTTAGCGATTGGAATTGCCGTATTGGCTAGTTTCCTTTTAGGCTTTATTTGGTACTCGTTTTTGTTTGGAAAAGCTTGGCAAAAAGAAATGGGCTACACGGAACGCATGCAAGTGAGTAAAAGCCAACTAATTCGTTCCTTACTGTTGAATTTGATTGGAACGTTTTTAATGGTGTTTGTTTTTTCGCACAATATCGCTGCTTGGAATCCACTTACTTGGGGTCACACAGAGCCATTTATAAGTCAAACAGGAACAGTTATTTCATCTGCAATGTTTACTTGGCTTGGATTTTATGTACCACAAGATTTAAATAAAATTTCATTTCAAATGCGCAGTTGGAAATTGTTCCTAATTGACACATCTTATAATTTAGCAAGCTTGTTCATTGCAGCGTTTATTCTAGTATTTCTTGGTTAATGAATAGGTATATGAAATTGCTTTCCTTATTCATCGCTACATTGTTTGTCTTCGGTTGTTCTTCAGAGGAAAAGCCTGTCAATCAATTGCTGTTACCGAATAAAGGATTCAAATTCCAACTCGTGCAACGTACGCAGATCGCACTTCCTTCCGTGGACGGCAATGTGATTTGTAGTATCAACGACATTACCAAAGGACAAACACAAATCGTCATCAAAGAAAATGAAAAGGTTTTGGTTGCTGAATCCATTATGGAAATGGAACCGATTAATTTCAAATTGAATCATTTCTCTTATACAATAACGTGCAAGCAAATGGTCAACAAATTGTTCGGTGATGATTTTGCGACCTTTGAAATCGTTGAAAACATTCATTCAAAAAAGGCGGACAAAGATGAAACGAAAGAGATTGAGGATTTGTTGAGTAAAATTGAAACATCGGATATCGTCTTTGTGCGCAATGGTGAAGAGCACACTCCGCAAGAAGCAGCTAATCATTTGCGTTCGAAATGGAAACAAAGTGGTGGAAAAATTAAAACCAAACAAGCATTCATCGATTACTTGGCAACAAAATCCAGTGCGACAGGTGAATTGTATTATGTTATTCTCAACGATGGAAGCAAATTGCCATCTGCAGTTTGGTTGAAAAAACTGTAAAATCCATCCTTTGAGATGCTAATTCATTTGTCTTTGTTAACACTGTAAATATATAGTCATTTGGTATCTTCCTAATAATTAATGAATTGATATTAATCAAACAAGATAAACCCTAATTTGCGAAATGCGCAACTAACAATTTGTCTATTGTGAAATTCAATTTTGTTCACAAACAATTTGGACATATCTTTGGTTCGTAGAATTAATATCTACAACAAAAGAAACCATGCAAACGTATCGTCAAGCTAAAAAAATAAAAGTTGGATTTTCCAAAAACTGGATACTCTTTCGAATGTGGCTTTCTATCGGATTCCATTTTTGTAAAATTTATAAAAATCCCTTTCTTCTTGGTAAAATTCGAAAACACATTCTCTCTTTAAAACAGGTTTACACAACAGAAACAGGGATTGAAAAGTTGGCGTTTATTGATGGTAAATATTACTTCAATTCCAACATGAATGGTTGGCCATCTCCCCTTTTCTACCGTCCTTTGGAAGTTGAGGTTCGAAAAGGCTTCCAAGATTCTATTTCCAATTTGGAAAATTTGAAATTGGTGCAAATCGCTTTGACAAAAAAATGTCCCTTGAATTGTGAACATTGTTATGAAGGACATGAATTAAACAAAAAAGACACGCTTACTTTAGACGATCATAAGCAAATCCTTAAAAAACTGCATGCTGCTGGAATTTCCGTTATTCAATATGGTGGTGGTGAACCTATGACGCATGTAGATGATTTGGTTGAACTCTTCGAATCAGCACCTGGTAAAAGTGATTTCTACATTTATTCTTCGGGATTCAATTGTTCACGAAAAAATCTTGAACGACTAAAAAATGCTGGTTTAACAGGGATTTCCCTTGGGATTGATCATTACCAAGCAGGGCAACACAATGCATTTCGTCGGAATGATAAGGCCTTTCAATGGGCGCTTGATGCTGCGAAAAATGCACGGGAATTAAACCTTGTGCTCACCTTCACCATTTGTGTAACAAAGGAATTTTGCACAGAAGAAAATCTGTGGAACTATTTAAATTTTGCACACGAACAAGGAGCTTCATTCGTTCAAGTTCTAGAACCGCGCGCAGCAGGAAATTACGAATACCAAGATGTTTATTTAAACCAAGAACAATTACAAACGATTGAAGCATTTTTCTTAAAAGCGAATGCTGATGCTTCAAAGAAACACTTACCGATTGTATTGTACACGGGCTACCATCAACGAAAAAAAGGATGCCTTGGTGCTGGCAATGGTTATTTATACATTGACACAGATGGTTACATGAGTTCATGTCCATTTTGTCGTAACATGAAAACGCATATACTCGATAAAGATCATGAATCCGCAATTCAGGAGATGAAATTAGAAGGGTGTGATTTAATAAAATAAATGAATTATGAAAAATAAGAAGTTCAACTCAACGCGTATTATCGCACTCTTTTTTCTTCTACCTTTTGTTTTTACAAGTTGTAGACTTTACCATTTGCAAACAAGAACGGTACTTTACAACAATGCCCAGACCATTGTCAAAGAAAAAGCCTTTCCATTTATTTTGGTGCACATCGGAGATAGCTATTGGCAAATGAAAAATCCTATAGTTAGTAATGAAACAATTACCGGTGAATTAATTGAAGTTGATCAGCGTGTAGATTATTATTACCGTCGTGGTTTGGAACGTAAAAATTTTTCAATTTCAAAATCGGAAAACTTTTATGCGAATCAATTGCATCTATATGTTGATGTTCTAAATACAGATGATAAGCATGTTTCGGTGCCGTTTAAAAACATTACTGATCTAAAAGTGTTGGATAAAAATAGAGGATTGAGTACACTAGGCAATGTTCTAATTGCTGGAGGATCTGCTGCTACAAGTTTTGGTATTTTTCTGTTAATTGCCTGCAGTTGTCCGCATAATTATACGTACGACGGGGAACAATACCATTACAACAACACTTTATTTACTGGTGCAACAGCACCAAATTTAGAGCGTCATGATTTTAAGTCCTTACCTGACTATCACCCTGAGGACCGTTCCTACAAGATGCTTGTTAAAAATGAGGAAAATGAAATTCAGTTCACTAATTTGATGGAAATGATGATCGTTAATCATTCGAAAGATGTGGAAGTAGCGACAGATCAAACGGGTAACGTTTACACAATTAAGAAACGAGAAACAGCGTTGGTAGCGACAAGCGATAATGGATTAGACTTAACATCCCAACTTCACCAATCTGATGACCATGCTTATTTGTTTGATCAGGTAGGTGAAAATGATTTTAGTCATGTATTTGCAAGCTTTAATGTTGACGCGAACAAAGCAAATGCGAAATTAATTGTTCGAGCGAAGAACAGTAATTGGGGAGGTTTGGTTTATCATTCATTTGCTGAAATGATGGGTAAAAATTATACCAAATGGGTAAAGCACAATCAAAAGCGAACACCTGATCAAGCTCAAAAAGATGTAGTTGAAGCGGGCATTCCACTGATCATCGAAGTGAAAAAGAACGATACATGGGTTCCAATTGAAGCGATTAACTTAATCAGCGAAGTGAACTACAATGAACTGATCGTTACGGTGCCAGAAGAATTTCTTGGAAATAAAACAGTTGAATTTCGCCTTTCCTCGGGATATAAATTTTGGGAATTAGATGCTTTGCAAATGGATTTTTCGCTTCCTGAAACAATAGATATTCATCGATCTTCTCCAACTAGTGCCAGCGGAAATGAGGATTATACAGCTGCTCTCTCGAAAGATGACAACTTGTATATGGAACATCGTATCAATGGTGATTCAGCTTTAATTGAATTTGACAATCTTCCTGTGGCAACTGAAAAACGTTCACTTTTCCTTCACAGTAAGGGTTATTATCTTTCTACAACACAATATGCTGGTTCAACAAACTGGGGCGCAATGTTGGCTTTACGTGAAAAAGGTGGACTTTCAGCCTTTTCAAAAGAGTTGTATGAGTCATTAATGAATTTGTCATCAAACGATCAATAATAAATTTTGAAACGAGAATTATGAAAACACTAATAATAGTTGCAATAGTTACCATTTGTCTTTCCGTAAAAGCACAAGACACTTTGTATTTTACATCTGGAGAAATTCAACTGGTTGAACTCATTTCGGTCAATAAAGAAGCTGGTTTGATTAAATATAAACATGGCGAACAAACTCAAATTAGGAGTGTCGCCTCGTTGAAATCGTTTTCGAATCAATCGAATATTGGAGCAGACAGCTGGACCTTGGATGAAGGAACGGCAGAATCAAGCACAGCCTTCAACGAACTAAATCCTACTTCTTCCAAAGATCCGAGTAAGTATAGGTACAGTAAATTCTCCTTTGGAGCAAATCTTTTATCAAGCCTTTCAATGGCTAGTAGTAGATATCAATTTACCTTTGCTTCCAATTACAATCAAAGCTTCTATGTGCAGTACAATTTCAACAATCGGTTTGGTGTACGTCTTCCAATGCGCATTGGATTCAACCAAATAAAAGAAACCACCACAATTGCTCAAAGTGGGTATCCATGGGAACATAATCGAGAACTTCTTGGTGAAGGAGGTATCGAAGCTGTAATAATGAAAGATGACAATAGGAGGATTACACCTTATTTAATGCCTGGTATATATGTCGGTGTAAATCAAGGAGTGATTACCATATATAACGATTCAATTTACACTTCATCGGTTTATTTCCCAGCTCCAAGACACACTTATTTTCGTGTAGGACTAACTGGAGGTTTTCAATTCAATTTTTCAAAACACGTGCAATTAAACACTGAATTAGGATTAAATTACAACAATGCCACAGTTTATTATAACCCTCAATATAGTTCAAGTATCATACCCCAAAATTACTATCCTCATAAACGTATATGCTATCAAGCCGCTGTGAATTTAGTTTATCGTTTTGGAGGAAAACTGAGGGAGTGACTAAAAACTAGTGATGAGTGATGAGTGATGAGTGATGAGTGAATAGATTGGTTTGATTAATTGTAAATACTTTCAAAAAATTAGCTTGATTTTAATCTCAGTTCTCGATTCTCGGTTCTCGATTCTCGGCTCTCGGCTCTCGATTCTCGGCTCTAAATCCCCAGTTCCTTATACGTCAACACAATATTCTGATAGGTATTTCCAGGCTGACAAAAAACGATGCCTTCTTCACTGAGGTAGAAATTCTTGCGGTAATCGGAAAGGATGCTTGCGAGGTTAACACAGTTTGCTCCAAAGAGTTGTCGCTTGTTGATCTTCGCCGTAAGTAAATCATCAACGATTTGAATGTAGTTTGATTTTCCTAAGAATAGGTCTTTCAACTCAATGACAGCATAGGATGTTTCATTAATACGGTAAGTGGTGTATTCAGTTTTAATCGATGTAATACCACTATTTGAATAACTATTCTGTACAAAGTTTTGCCAGTAAGCTGTTTTCTTTACACGTTTGACAGACATGTAATTGTTTTTGTAAAACACAATGTATAAGTTTAACTCGCGCAGTTCATTCATGTGAAAGCTTCCATTGTCAAAGTAACGCGTCAAATACTGGTTTTGATTTGCTAAGGCATACCGTGTGGAACGTGTTTCTGCCAATTCCAATAAATGGCGATTGTTAATGATTCGAGCAACTATCCGTGGTTCATTGAGGTAATAGCTATTCGGATTGTACACATTTTGCATTGTAATTGAAATCCCTACCAACTTCATTAAATCCAAGGTTTGAACAGCGGTATCAACGTTTGTGTAGGGCAAGACAAAATTAAATCGTTTGTCAACAATCGCAATTCCTTGATAACCAAATAATAAATAGCCTGCGCGATAAGGATCAATAGAAATATGCTCTGCATTTAAATCTACAATTCCCGTTTCACGACGAAAACCAAACCAACGTCCATCCTTTTTTAAGAAGAAAATACTGTCTTTGTCAATCATCATATCATACGTTGCAGGAACAATAATCGCCATAGAGGTATCCACAATTCCGAATTTCTTGTTGACACAGAAATAAGCCAAATTTGAACGATTAAAATTGAAAGGCAAATCCACTACTTTCGAAAAAAGTGCTTCTCCTTTTTCATTGATTAACATCCAATCAGCGTTCACATAATGTGCATCTCTTGATAAGGCAACCCAGTATGATTCCTCATTCGATTTTACAGTGTTAATCATCGGAATTATTTCCCAATACTTTGGTTCAACAAGGGTTTTTCCCGTTGTATAATCATACGCTCCCCAACGTTGATTCTTGAGCTGAATTAGCAATTGTTTATGGTTGTTTGAATAGGTTTTAACGCCTTCCACATGATTCACTAATTCTCCAGGTTTAGTTCCCTTAAGCGTTCCAGATGAATACAAGTAATAATCGTTGTTTCGTCTTACAATGAATAATGAATTTTGGACGGAAGCAACAGATTCACCAGCATCGACAACACTTCCATCTTTGCGTATCAACAAGTTTGAATTGAGAATCATCAATGGTAGGTTAAAAACAATTACTGTAGAATCCACCTTTTTGAAAAGATTATCTTCCTCGTAATACAAATAACCATCTTTGATTGCGAAAAACATACGACCATCTAAAAAACTACCACTGTAAATTGGTTTAACTCGTTGCACACGCATGGCTGACTTTATCGAAGGAATTAGCATTGAGCAGTTTGAAATCTTTTCGTTGAAGTTCAAATCTAATAGTGACCAAAGGCTATCTTTTCGCAATTGAATGTAGCCCAATTGATCGATGCGTACTTCGTCATAAACGGGTGGTAAGATTTGTTTTCCCTTCCACGAGTAAACACCACTTTTTCCTTCCTTCGTAACAATCCAATTGGACATTGGACAACTTCCTTCTTCTTGTTCAATATTTCTTGGTTGAACAGCTGAATACTCAAACGGCATTAGAATTTCACCTTTTGCATTCAATCCGCCAAACTTTCCTTCTCCATTTTGAAGTACAAACATGCGCTGTATTTCTTCTGGACAGTTGTAATAACTCGATTGAAAATACTCACTCCAATTACTTATGGCACTTTTGAAAACATCTTTTAAATCGGCAGTATAAATCGTTAACTCACCTGAGGTAGAAAAGGATTGTTCATACCGAATGGCCCAGAAATAGGAATTCCCGTCCATCTCCAATCGATATACTTGATGATACTTTGGTGTAATGCGTTCACCTGTTTTGTAGTTCAACAAGCCGTAATAATTACTTTTACGTCCTTTCTTTTCGCCTGTAAAACGTTCGTCTTTCTTGTATTCTGTTATGACAACGATGCTTGAATCCAAGATTATTTTTTTTGGTGAATCCTCTATCTCTGAGAAGAAATAAGCTGCGTTTGGTGAGGCAAATCCACGTTCATTGAACATCGCAAAAGGATAGTTTGAATGAATGGGTACTTCTTCCAAATCTTGATTCAAGATACCGAAGATTGGTCGGATGGTCTTTTTACCTTGGTTTATTTTTTTGTTCGAATACAGGTGATAATTCCCTAAAAAAGTCAAATCTGCATAGACCTTGGAACGCTGGCCAGTTATTACGTTCAATAACTCTTTTCCCTTCCCGGATTTGCAAAACGCATAGGTTCCAATCGTTGTGCAGCCCTCACCATACACCGTACTAAAGTAAACATCATCATAGGTTTCAGAAATTAGTTTTCTGCCTTTCGCATCGTAAATGGTTGTCTTACCATCGGGTTCATACGTTAAAAAGCAATAGGTCCAGGTGTCACATCCCACGCGAACTCGTTCTTGTCGAATTTCATGAAATTGTTCCTTGATCAGTTTGTTTCCAAGTGTATCAATTAGGTACGCACCGATGGTATCGTAAGCTATGATATAGTTTGACCCATCGTACTTCGATGCATCTGGATTGCCTAAGAGTTCGATGTGCATATACCTAGGCGGAAACAACAAACGGTGTTCTTCATTCATGAGTCCAACCAGTCCATCTTTTTTCACAAGATAATAGGTGCGATCCACAAAAGGATACACTTCAATTTCATCGTAGGTTCCTTCCACTAAAATAGTTCCGGTTCGCGAAACAACTCCCACCTTCCCTCTCTTATGAAAGATAAATTCAGATTGATTTGCCCCCTCAGCTATTTCCTCGTATTCAAAGGGAATAATATTTTTCCCCATACGATCAATTACACCCCAATACCCTTTGTATTTTGCCACCCAACAATAATCGTTTGCGAATTCATTGTACGATGTAACATGTACCTGCTCAAATTGCGCTGGCCAAAGCGTATCTCCTTTTGCCGACAAGAATCCAGTGTAGCATTTGGTATAGTCCTCAAACAAACGTGCTTTTTCCTGCGCCGCGGAGCGAAGTCCAAAGGATAAGAAGAGAAGAAGTACGAACAGTTGTTTCATATCAGCAATTTGGAGCGTATAACGAAATGAGGTACTAAAGTTATGATTTATTCGAGAAGCGAGAGCAGAGAAACGAGAGCCGAGAGCCGAGAGCCGAGAATCGAGAATTGAATTTATTGTAATAAAAAGATTCCCATCCCTGAAGGGGTTTACCGAAGCGTATTTTCTACTGTCAGTTGTTTACACACCTTCTCTCGAAAATATCTCTCGGCATACCCATTCTAAAAAACTTATTCTGAAGTCATAACCCTGAAGGGGTTGAATGTTCTTTCATTAAAAATTACTTTTTGATTACTATAATTTCAAGCAGATTTTATGGTAAATACTTCTCTTCAAAATGAATATTGTGCTTGATAAGAAGTTTCTTATATTCTTGCATGAATGATTTTTGCTTGTGATGTTCTTCTTGATTTTGCACATAAGCAATAAGCCGATCTTTTTCCTTCATTGAATAAGTAAACGCTCCATATCCATCTTGCCAACCTTTGAAATGTGGAAATAAATTATTCTCTTTAATGTAAATAGAACAGGCCAATTTTATGTCTTTAACCAAAGATGCGAGTGCAACAGTTGGGTGAATGTGAGTTACAATGTGAATGTGGTCTTCCACTCCATTTACTTGATAGAGAAAGCATTGTTTATTTTTTAAAATTCCATTAATGAATTTGAAAAGTTCATCGCGATTGTTTTTTGTGAGTACTTTCTCGCGAAATTTTGTTCCTATCACAATTTGATAGATGATTTGAGTGTAGGTTCCCATGTTTGTAAAAGAATTAATTTACTTGAAGTTAAAAAAAATGGTTGAGAAAAATAAATTTCTGTGAGATTTTATTCAACCCCTTTAGGGTTGGGTTGATCTTGCATTATTTTGGGGTAATTTTTTTAAACCCCTTCAGGGTTGTCAAAATTCAATCAAAAAAACTAATCCTA
>Ga0207967_1000058_pt1 | contig 65370 bp, 59 predicted proteins | sample LakWasMet20_HOW5_2_FD_183866 | JGI IMG/M metagenome (GOLD analysis project Ga0207967, IMG submission 183866) | Freshwater sediment methanotrophic microbial communities from Lake Washington under simulated oxygen tension - Sediment Metagenome... | ecosystem: Environmental > Aquatic > Freshwater >...
AAAAATTCCTGAGTTAGAATCAAAACAACCCGACGAACAAAAGCGAATTGTAATCAAAGACGGAGCAGAAATCCGCATCATTCCTACAACTGAAATTGAATTTATTGAAGCGTATGATGATTATGTAAAAATTCACCATTTGGGAAAAGTGCATTTAAAGAAAAAGACGATGAATTACTTCGAACGCACACTCGACCCAAAACAGTTTGTGCGCATTCATCGTTCGTTTTTGATGAACATCAATGAATTAACGCGCATCGAATCATTCGAAAAGAACAGTTATTTAGCCATTTTAAAGTCTGGAAAACGCATTCCAATCAGTCGAACTGCTTACGCTCCTTTAAAAGCTTCACTCGGGATTTAAAAGCCTTAACTTTTCATTGTAAATTCTTATCTTTGACAAAATTTTTCAAACATGGCAGAAGTAGGAATTATCATGGGAAGCGCTTCAGATCTTCCAGTAATGCAAGATGCAGCGGACATTTTAACTGAATTCGGAATTTCTTTTGAAATCAATATTGTTTCTGCTCACCGTACGCCTGAATTAATGTTTGATTATGCTAAAAATGCTCACAAAAGAGGTTTAAAGGTAATTATTGCCGGAGCTGGTGGTGCTGCGCATTTACCTGGAATGACAGCTTCATTAACTCCACTTCCAGTTATTGGTGTTCCTGTTAAATCGTCAAATTCAATCGATGGTTGGGATAGTATTCTTTCTATTCTTCAAATGCCGAACGGAATTCCTGTTGCAACTGTAGCATTAAATGCTGCGAAAAACGCTGGAATTTTAGCTGCAAAAATCATTGGATCATCAAATCCAGAAATGTTGGAAAAGCTTTCAGCCTATATGGAAGAGATGAAAGAAAAAGTGATGCAAAGCGCAGAAAAATTGAAATGTCGCGACTAATTCCTTAAGGATACAACAAGTATTTTTCTCGTATTTTTTTGAATTCTGTCAAACCTGGTTCCCACGTTGCACGGATTTCTTTTGCCGACCATCCAGCTAGTAACTGTTCGCGTAATTTTGAGGTTCCCGCCAAACGATTGAAGAATCCAATTTGATCAATATAGGTTACAGAATCACCCAATAAATCTTTCGCTTGAATCAAGTAGTTCAAATTGATTTCATACTTGCGTTTCGTAATGCTTGATTGTAAGTCAAATCCGTTCACAACACGATTTTCATACATAGGATTTTTGGCTCCAACAGTTGAAACGGGTGTAAATTGAAATTCAGTTATCGGAAAGCGGGGATGACCAAACATTTCAAAAGGTCGCTCAGTTCCGCGTCCAACAGAAACAGTAGTTGCTTCAAACAAACATAAACTTGGGTACAAGGTGATTGCCACTTCCGATTTTAAGTTCGGCGAAGGAGGAACAGGCAACACATACTTTGTTTTATGCGTGTAATGTTTACAAGGAATAACCCACAATTTACATGTCAAACTATCATGTAACCAACGTTGACCATTAATCATCATTGCGTATTCCCCGATTGTCATTCCATAAACAATAGGAACTGGATGCATTCCGACAAATGATTTATGTTCTGGTTCACGAATTGGACCATCGATGTAATGACCATTTGGATTTGGACGATCAAGCACAACGAGCTGTTTCCCATTTTCAGCGCACGCTTCCATTACATAATGCAAAGTCGAAATATAGGTGTAGAAGCGCACCCCAACGTCTTGAATGTCATAAATCACAATGTCAATATCTTCCAATTGTTCGCGTTGCGGTTTTTTATTCGAACCGTACAGTGAAATTAAAGGCAGACCTGTTTTGGAGTCTATCGTACTATGCACTTTTTCTCCAGCATCAGCATCGCCTCGGAAACCATGTTCAGGAGCAAATACTTTACGTACATCCAACTTCAAGGCAAGCAAGGTATCAACAAGGTGAACATTTCCAACCATTGAAGTTTGATTTCCAACAACTGCAATGCGCTTATCTTTTAAAGAATCAACGAATAAATGCAAACGGTCAATTCCTAAAATCGGCAAACGAAGCGCGTGATATTTCGCTTCTTCTTCACGGATTTTTTGCTCACTTTCTTCTGTGTTTGCTTGTTCAATGATTTGGGTTTCAGTTGTTCCAACCTCTCTTTTCTTCCCAACAGAACCACATGAAGCAATCAAAACCAACAAAATACTTTTTAGGCACAAAAGCTTTATGTACTTTAGTGCTCCAAAAAATAAGCTATTGTCAGTTGAGTATTTCATATCGCGTAGAATCCTAAAAAGCGAGGTGCAAGGTAAGAAAGTTTCTAAACCAATTGTACGTATATCTATAATAAGTATTGCACTAGCTGTTGTTGTTAACTTAATTACGATTGCCGTAGTCACTGGTTTTCAGCATGAAGTACGTGAAAAAGTTTCAGGATTTGGATCCCACATTCTTATTCAAAGTTCTGGCGAAAACAGCATCTACGAGAGTGAACCTATTCTCAAAAATCAAGCCTTTTTTCCAGAAATGGGTAAAGAAGCCGGAATTAAAAACATTCAATACGTTGCTTATAAGCCTGTTTTGTTCCAATCGGATAAAATTGAGCGCAGTTACAAATTGAAAAGCGGGAAAGACACAAGCTATTTACAACAAGAAATAAAGGGCGCTATTTTAAAAGGCGTTGATGAAACTTATGACCTTTCCTTTTTTAAAGAAAATCTTATCGAAGGACGCTTACCAAAATTTGAAAAGAATAAAATCTGCGAAGAAATTATTTTATCGAAACAAATTGCCAATGATTTAGGATTAAAATTGAATGATGAAGTACGTTCCTTCTTTGTAAAAAGCAAACCTATCAAACGCATTTTCAAATTGGTTGGAATCTATCAAACCGGTTTGGAAGAATTGGATCAAAAAATAGCGATTGGAGACATTCAGATTGTTCAAGAGATGAATGATTGGGGTATCAAAGCAATGATAGAAGTTGCTGACACCATGACAAATGGACAATTGATAATCAAAGGAAACGTAACTGGTGGCAATGGAAATTTCCGCTACGATTGGGGAAAAGGATACGAGAACTATTCTGGTTTCACGCTATGTCCGACCAAAGACACAGTCATTCGTTTAATTTCATCAGATTATTGGTCAAATATTTCAGGCCGCGATGAGAAAACAAGTATTCCAGACACCGCTTATTTAAAGATTCACATCAAAGGAACAGGCTACAGTGCATGCGATTTCAAAAAAGATGGAGAAGGAAACTTGGTGCGTACATTTTTAAACGAAGACGGTACAAAATTCTCACTTCAAGCTGGACAAAAGGAACTTATAATTGAAACGATCATTGGAAAAGGCAGTTCTCATAATTATGTTGGAGGATTTGAAGTAAATGTAGATCAATGGAACGATTTGCCTGAAATTGCTTTGAAATTGAAAAAGCGTTTTGATTTAATTCCTACGGAAAACAACGAAAGTTTAGCCGTTAAAAGTATTGTTGAGAATGAAAGTGACATCTTTGTATGGCTTGGCTTTTTGGACATCAATGTCATTATTATTTTAACCTTAATGATTCTTATTGGCATCATCAACATGGGTTCTGCCCTATTGGTGTTGATTTTGGTTCGCACTAATTTCATTGGAATGATGAAAGCCATGGGCGCCAGCAACTGGATGATTCGAAAAGTATTTTTAATTCAAGCTGGCTTCCTTATTTTACGTGGAATGGTCATTGGGAATTTGATTGGTTTAGCCTTATGCGGTATTCAATATTTCTTTGGGGTATTTACCTTGAATCCTGAAGTTTATTACTTAAGTAAAGTACCAGTTGAAATCGATCTAATTTCATGGATCACATTGAATTTGGCTACGCTGGTGATTTGTTTGAGCGCCTTGATAATCCCAAGTATTGTGATCACGCGCATTCGACCGATTAAGGCAATTCGCTTTAATTAAAAACCTGAGTTCGTTATTATTTGCAAAAACTTTGGATAATCGCCAGATATGGCAATTGGATAACTCAAAACTATAGTTTACTCATTTGCTGTAAACTACAGCAACTTGTCATAAAGAGTTACCGTCATAGAAGTAAACCATCAAATTATGAGACTTCTACATATATTCATATTTTCTGTATTCTTCTATTCAACGTTATGGACACAAACTGGACCAGGAGGTGTTGGACAAACCAATGGAGCAAGTAATTTAGTTTTATGGTTAGATGCCAGTAAAGGCACCACAGTAGCGGGATCAGCGGTAACGCAATGGTCAGATCAATCTGGATATAACAATCATGCAATACCTCCAAGCGTAGCTGCTCGTCCGCAATTGGTCGCAAATAATGTTAACGGTATCTATTCCTCAATTAATTTCGATGGATTAAACGATGAATTATGGATTACGGATGCTGCATCAATCGATCTCACTCAATGGCACTTTTTTATTGTCACGAAAACAGATATCAATAAAGATTTCAACGCCTTAATCACTAAGGGTGTTGATGCTACAGAAAATTATGAGTTCTTAGGTTTTGCTGATGGCTCTTGGCATCTACCAATCTACTATACAGATGGAACGAGAACCTTGCCAAATACAAGCGTTGGCCAAATTTCAACAGTCAATTTTGATATTTTCGAATACAGTTATTCTTCTGGTGTTGGACGCGATGTTTATAAAAACAATACAAGTATTCAAACTGACAATGATGCAAAAACTCCACAAGTAAATAACAATCCTATTTACATTGGAAATGAACTCGGTACGGCAGGTCGTTATCTTGACGGAGATATTGCAGAAATAATCATCTTCAACGCCCCTTTAAATGCAGCTCAACGCGTTATTGTATACAATTACCTTGCTGCCAAATACAATCGTTTACTAGGAGCTAGCGATAATTACACACAAGACAATGCTGGGAATGGGAATTTTGATCATGAAGTAGCTGGTATTGGAAGAACAGCTGCAGCAAGTGAACAAGTTGATTCAAAAGGAACTGGTATTGTACGTATTTCTGGGGCAACAGCTTTGAGTAATGGCGACTACCTTATCTGGGGGCATAATAACCTATTGCAGCAGGCTAATAATTTGGTTGATGTTCCTGCCGGTGTCCAAGCACGCTTTAGCAGAGTATGGAGAGTAAGTGAAGTTGGAACTGTTGGCAATGTGGATATGAGATGGGACCTTACAGGTCTTGGTGCAGTCACTGCTTCTGACTTAAGACTCCTGATCGATTTAAACAATAATGGTAATTTTAATGATGATGTTCCTATTGCGGGAGCAACTAATCCTATTGGAAATATTTTTCAATTTTCTGCTGTTCCAGATGCATCGTTAAGCGATGGAAGAAGGTTCACCTTGGCAACAATAAATAAACTTCAAACTCCATTACCAATAGAGCTGACATTCTTTGATGCCATCCCTGATGATATAAGCACAAAAGTGAATATAGAATGGCAAACAGCCTCCGAACGGAATAATGACTTTTTTACTATTGAAAGATCAATAGATGGCGATCAATGGAATGATATTCAGCAAATTAAAGGGTCTGGAAACTCAAATTATTTGATCAATTATAACACAGAAGATGCAGATCCCATTTTAGGTGTTTCTTATTATCGATTGAGACAAACAGATTTTGACGGAAAAAGTACCCTATCGGAGGTAAAAACTGTAAATTTCGTAACGAATAATGATTTAATTTATGCTTATCCTAACCCAGGAAAAGATCAAATTACATTAAGCGTTGAATCAAGTAAAGTAGACAATATTAATATTTATACCACTTTTGGGCAAGAAGTAACAAAAAGGGTTCTTCTTGAAAAGAATAATCAAAACAGTTTATCATTGAATGTTAGCGAACTAACTGCCGGAATCTATACAATTTTAATCAATGTGAATGGCGAAAAGCAATCAATACGGTTTGTGAAACTATAAATTAGCCGAACCGTTTATAATAACTGTTCATTTCATGCAATCGCAAGGCGGATCAAGCTTAAACACAATCCAAGGAAATTTTGCTTGAATGTCTTTGTGAAAAGCTGGTCCAAAACGAACACCTTGCAAATCGATTGATTTTAAATTTTTCATTAGCAACATGCTTTCTGGAAAAGTAGAAACGGGTGTTTCCCATAAATCTATCGAGATAAGTTCAGAACAATATTGAATGCAGGCAGGAAGTTGATCAAAAGTGTTTCGGTTGGCAACAAGTTGTTGTATGTGGGTTAATTTACAAATCTCAACAGGAAAAACGGCAAACTCATTTTTTGAAAAATCCAATACTTTTAAATTCGACAAATCACCTACAAATGTGGGCAACTCTGTCAATTTGTTCTTTGAAACATCCAAGTATTCCAACTTGGTGAATTTTGCCAATTCTTCAGGTAGTTTCTCCAATTTTAATTTTGACAAGGAAACGCCATAAATTGTATCTGGATTTGCATTCTTCACCTGTTCCCATGAATAAATATTCAAGGTGTACTCCTGATTAAGACCCCAAAAGGAATTAACAAGCAGACAAAACAGTGCGAATCGTTTCTTCATCAATTTTCAATTGGTTTTTTAATTCTTCTAAGCCATTGAACTTTTGTTCATCGCGCCATTTGGACAAAAACTGTACCGTTACTGTTTCGTCGTAAATCGTTTCCTCAAAATCAAAAATATTGACTTCAATCGTTCTTCCGCCATTTGAAACAACAGTTGGTCGCGTTCCAATGTTCATCATTCCATCAAACCAAGTTCCGCGCACTTTCACACGAACAGCGTAAACTCCATTCCCAGGAATCAATTTCACATCAGAATTCAACACGATATTTGCGGTTGGATAACCAATTGTTCTTCCCAACTGATTTCCTTGGACAACAGTTCCTGTTAATTCAAAGGTATCACCAAGATATTCATTTGCCTTTTCAATGTTACCCGCTAAAATTGCTTCACGAATTTTTGTCGAACTCACATTGACCTCATCAATATCTTGCGCTGGAATTTCGATTACCTCAAAATCATAGGTATCACAAATCTCTTTCAGAAATTGAAGCGAACCTTCACGATTTTTTCCAAATTGATGATCATAACCGATTACCAGCTTTTTTACATGCAACTGATTCACTAAGAAATCACGCACAAACTCTAACGCTGTCATACGTGAGAACTCAAATGTAAATGGAAAAACAATGCAATTTTTTAAACCCATTTTTTCCAACTTTGCCAGTTTCTCCTCTTGCGTTTGTATCAATTTTATCCCATGACTTTCAGGATATAAAACCATTCTAGGATGCGGATAAAATGTAAACAAAACTGATTCTCCATTGATTTTTTCAGCCTCTTCGTTCAATTGATTGATAATTTTCTGGTGACCAATATGCACACCGTCAAATGTCCCAATTGTAATAACTGGATGATGTATTTTTTCGATTGAATGAAAGTCCTGAAATACGTTCACTTGCTGATTGTTTCCTCAAAGTTAAACATTCTTTAGTTTTTAGCTTAACTTCAATCTTTTACATTTTGTATTTTTACAGAAATTCGTTGACCATGAAATCATTAAAGCTATTACCATTTTTAAGTTTATTGAGTATTTCCAGTGTGAGTTTCGGGCAATGTCCTTCTGGGCAAACCTTCGTAACTATCGATGTTACAACGGATGCTTGGGGATATGAATGTTTTTGGGACTTAACACCTATGGGAGCTGGATGCGGGAATAGTGAAATTTACGCTTACGGAAATAGTGCTCAAGTGGGATGCGGGGGCGCTGGACAACAAGATGCAAATGGTGGTGGATATCCAAACAATACATTAACAACTGAAAGTCTTGGCTGTGTTGATTTTGGTAATTGCTTTGATATTAATTACGTTGATGACTGGGGAGATGGTGGAGCCACATTTTCGGTCAATTTTGATGGTTTACAAGCCTATTATTTTGGCGGTTCAGGCACAGGGAATGTTTTTAGTTTTTGCGTAACAACAAACACTGAATTTGATGCTTCTATAACTGCTAATCATTTTCAGTATACGAAAATTCCTCTTTCTCAATCTCAAAACATCTTGCAATCTGGAACAATTTCTTCTGATGGTTATGGAGATTTAACGAATGTCTTTATGAATGTTTCAGTTAGTAAAAATGGAACTCAGGTTTACACTGTTAATTCGAGTACTCAAAATCTTGCAAGTGGATTAGACGCGCCGTTTTCTACAGCTGGATTTGTTCCGACAGAAACAGGACTTTACACTGTGACTTATTTTGCAGATATGACTGAAGACGACGGAAATTTATCAAACAATTATTATTCCTATTCAGTTGATGTAAGCGATTCAATTTACGCAAGAGACAACGGCGCATCGTATGGTATTATCGGTATTGGAACCGGAGAACCAGGTTATTTAGCCAATCGCTTTACGATTCTGAATCCAATTCAACTTTCTTCGGTTTCTGTTTTTCTAGGAAACACCACTGGTGACATTTCCAATAACCCATTCGAAGTAGAAGTGTTTGTCGTTAATACTGGAGTAGCAACTTCTATCGCTACTGCAAGTGGCACAGTTTCTTCAAGTGCATATCAATGGCACACAGTTGATTTGAGTCCATATCCGACTTTGATTCCGGGAGAATATTTGGTTGCTTTAAAAGAAACAAGCTATGAACAAGAAGTTGGTTTAAATGAAGCTGTATTCACTCCTAACACGTCTTTTGTCACTTGGACAAGCCAACCATGGGCAAATACTGAATCATTAGGATTAGAAGTGAATTTCATGATTCGATTGAATGTTAACGAAAATGCAGAAATTTCAGAAAATTCTTTAACTGAATTAAGCATCTTTCCGAACCCAACAAAAAATACACTAACTCTTAATGGACTTCTTCCAAATGAAACCATTCAAGTTTTTGACAATCTCGGTAAAGAGGTTTATTCTACTATTTCCACGTCAACAATTCAAACATTAGACTTATCTGATTTTGCTGATGGAATCTATCTATTGAAAACTGATCAGCACTTAAATTCAAAAATAATTAAACAATAAAAAAGGGAGCGATTATGCTCCCTTTTCTTTTTAATGAAATGATTAATTTCTTAAAAGCGTAACATTTCCATGTCCAGTAATTTCTTCTCCATTTATTCCTGTGACAGTATATTTAAAGAAATAAACACCGTCATCAGCGTGCTTTCCATTTACATCTCCATCCCAAACACCGTCAAGTGTTGTGATTTCATGCACAACATTTCCCCAGCGATTTAAAATAATCATCTCGATTGCCGAAGCATTGTGCACCGTAATAAAAAAGTCATCATTTGCGTTATCTCCATTCGGAGTAAACACGTTTGGTACATAAATATCAGGAGAAGGGAAAGGCAAAATATCAATTTGAATCATTGCAGTGTCTGAACAAAGTCCGTTACTTGCTGTTAAGACCATCATGTAGGAACCAACAGTATTATAGGTAGTGACTTGACTGTTTAAATTTGTAACAGTTGCTGACGCCCCATTTCCAAAATTCCAGTTGTACGATGTCGAATTCGTAGAGAAATTATCAAAATTCACAACTAAACCTGGATTACCTGAAGTTACATCCGCATTTGCTGAAGCTGATGGATACGGCATAACATTAACATTGACATTATCTGTATTCACACAACCATTTGCATCTGTTCCAGTTACCGTATATACAGTAGATCCAGTTGATGGTGTAAACGACTGACCATTGATTCCTCCATTGTTCCATGCATATGTAGTTCCACCAGCACCACTTAATGTCACACTTGAACCGACACAAACAGTAACATCAGACCCTCCATTAATTGATGGTAAATTATTAACTTGAATAATAGCCGTTGATGAATTTGTACAGTTTTGAGGTGTGGTATAGGAATACGTAATTGTTTGTGTACCTGATGCTGGATTAAACGTGTTTGCTGTCACACCAGTTCCACTGAAAGTTCCCCCAGCTGGTGTTCCAACTAAATTCACAGGAGTACCATTGACACAAACAGGTGAGTATGTTCCAGCATTAACAACAGGAGCTGGATTCACGGTAATTGTAGCAACATCCGAACTCGTACAACCGTTTCCATTTGTGTAAGAATATGTTACTGTTTGAGTTCCTGAAGTTGGATTAAACGAAGTACCTGTTACACCAGTTCCGCTAAATGTGCCTCCGACAGGAGTTCCAACTAATGCAACATTGGATCCATTTGAACAAACTGCTGCATACACTCCTGCATCCACAACTGGAAGCGAGTTCACAGTAATTGTAGTTGTACCAATTCCACTACATCCTGATGGATCAGTATAATTATAGGTGATTAATTGTGTTCCAGCTGAAGGGTCAAAATTCGCCCCTGTGACACCTGTTCCCGAAAAAGTTCCTCCTGAAGGAGTTCCAGATAAAGAAATGTCAGCCGCATCAGAACAAACGCTTGTATATATTCCAGCACTTACGGAAGGTTGAGAATTCACCGTAATTGTTGCTGTAGCTGTATTTGAACAGCTGTTTACGTCTGTATAACTATACGTAACAACTTGAGTACCTGAACTGGTGTTAAAATTTGTTCCTGTAACCCCTGTTCCTGAGAAAGTTCCACCAGAAGGCGTACCTGCCAATGCAACAGTTGTAATATCTGAACAAACAGGCGAATAACTTCCAGCCGAAACTGTTGGTAAGGCATTTACTGTTACAGTAGTTGTTGATGTACAAGGCACTCCACTAACAGTTGCTGTAACCGTATATGTATAGGTCCCTGGCGTTGTCGGCATGACAATACCTGTTGGGTTTTGACTTGTTGAAGAATAACCGCTAGGACCAGACCATGCATAGGTGGCATTTGCAACATTGGACGCAAATAAATCCACAGTTCCACCAGGACAAACATCCCCACTATTTGAAGCATTCACAGTGCACCCGCAATTATTTACTGTAATAGTTGCAGTTGCAGTTGTAGATGAAGGACAAAGAGGATTTCCTGTTGCAGAATTTACCGTATAGGTATAAGTCCCAGGAACTGAAGGAGGAGTAGCGACAACGTTAGCACCTGTTGTTGTATTTAATTGAGGTGTTGCATTCCATGTAAAGGTTCCATTCCCACCACTTGCAGCTAAATTAACCGTTTCACCAGGACAAATCGAAGAAGTCAAAGGAGTAATATCAACTGGGATTGAAATACCTGAATTAGCACCAATTACATAATCGCATAAATCACCAGCAAAACCGTCAATCATGATGTAATAGGTATTTCCTGCAGTCAAACCAGAAACAGAAACCGCTGTTGATCCACTAGGAGTGATTTGATTACAATAGTATGAAGTTACAGTATTACTACCACAAGAAGGGGTGCTAAAAACAATCAACTGAATTCCATCTCCGTAAACGGATGAAGTCACCCAAACATTAAATGAAATTGTTGAACTAGAAGCAACAAAAGTCAAATATGAATCATTTTCAACAGATCCACAAAACACATTTAACAAACCTGTTCCTGGACAAGCTGACAAGCCTAAAAACCCACATCCAATTATACTACCTGTAGACCCCCAAGCATTTGGAGAATAGGAATAAGTGTTACCACAATAACCATTTAATTCGCATATTGGAGTGGCAGTAGCACAAGTTTCACCTGCTGGAGGATTAGAACCACAAGGTGGTTGTGCATTGAAATTGAATACAATCAAAAACAATGAAAAAATAAGGAATATTAATTTCATTTTGTAATTGATTTAAATTTATCATTCAAATAAACTAATATGTCCTCATTAATTTTTGAAGGTTGAGTTCTATTCAAATAAATGAATCTTTCTCGCTGTTTAGAAATTTCAGAAGGAGCAAGTTGATCAATCATTGACTTCGCCAATGTAAGAGAATCAGAATAATTTTGAGGAATTTTCACCTCTTGAGAATAAGAATACTGGACAGACAAGAAGATGCCAGAACAAATAATGAATGATTTCATAGTAGTAGTAGTAATTATTATAATATAAACTAGACGCAACTATATCAGTCTGAGTTGCACAAAGTAAAAAAATAAAATTGAAATACGAACTACCGCCTATCCTGATAAAATTGACATTTATAAAAAAAAGATTTTCTCTTGCATCAATACCACAAAAATGGTATTTTTGCAGAAGATTTAGGTTTTATTTATAATTAATCTAAATAAAGAATTAACAAGCAAAAGAATGATAACAGTTACTGATACAGCCAAAAAACAAGCCTTGCGCTTGATGGAAGACGATGGAAAAGACGGTTTTTTCATTCGTGTAGGAGTTGAAGGTGGCGGATGTTCTGGATTGATGTATCAATTGACATTCGACAACGAAGAAAAAGAAGGAGACAAGGCATTTGAGGACAATGGAATCAAGGTTGTTGTCGACAAGAAAAGTTATTTGTATTTAATCGGAACAACGCTTGATTTTTCAGGTGGTTTAAACGGCAAAGGATTTGTATTCAACAATCCTAACGCTGGAAGAACATGTGGTTGCGGTGAATCATTTTCACTTTAACACTATTAATTTGTCAAGACACTAAAATGGGATATACAGAAAACGAATTGGCCAAAGACCTTGAAAATCAAGAGTACAAATTTGGTTTCGTTACAAATATTGATTCCGATAAAGCACCCAAAGGTTTGGATGAAAGCATTATTCGATTCATTTCAGCAAAGAAAAATGAACCTGAATGGATGTTGGAATACCGATTGAAAGCTTTTGCAATTTGGAAAGAAATGACAGAACCTTCTTGGGCTCATGTTCACTACACCAAACCAGATTTTCAAGACATCACTTATTATTCAGCTCCAAAACAAACTAAGAAATACGAATCTTGGGATGATGTGGATCCTGAAATGAAAGCGACCATGGCGAAACTTGGAATTTCGCTAGAAGAACAACAACGTTTAACAGGTACGAATGTCGCAGTCGATTTTGTCATGGATTCAGTTTCTGTTGCAACATCCTTTAAAGCAAAATTAGGCGAACTCGGAATTATCTTTTGTTCGTTTTCGGAGGCAGTTCAGGAGCATCCAGAATTGGTAAGAAAATACATGGGATCTGTTGTTCCTATGACCGATAATTTTTATGCTGCTTTGAATTGTGCCGTATTCACAGATGGTTCTTTCTGCTACATTCCAAAAGGCGTGAAATGCCCCATGGAATTATCTACCTACTTCCGTATCAACGAAGGTGGGACAGGTCAATTCGAACGAACATTGGTTGTCGCTGATCAAGGTTCTTATGTTTCATACTTAGAAGGTTGTACGGCACCTCAACGCGATGAAAACCAATTGCACGCTGCAGTTGTAGAATTAATCGCTTTGGACGATGCAGAAATAAAATACTCAACAGTCCAAAACTGGTATCCTGGAGATAAAGAAGGTAAAGGTGGTGTTTTCAATTTTGTTACAAAACGAGGTATTTGTGAACGCAACGCCAAAATTTCATGGACGCAAGTAGAAACAGGTTCTGCTGTAACGTGGAAATATCCATCTTGTATCTTAAAAGGTGATAATTCAATTGGCGAGTTTTACTCAGTTGCAGTAACAAACAATTACCAACAAGCCGATACAGGAACGAAGATGGTTCACTTGGGTAGAAATACGAAGAGTACCATAATATCGAAAGGAATTTCAGCAGGAAAATCGCAAAACTCATACCGTGGATTAGTGCAAATTCACAAAAACGCAGCCAATGCTCGAAATTTCTCTCAATGCGATTCTTTATTGATGACTGATGAGTGTGGCGCGCATACATTCCCGTACATTGAATGCAAAAACAGTTCAGCCAAAATTGAACATGAAGCTACTACTTCAAAAATCGGTGAAGATCAAATTTTCTATTGCTTGCAACGCGGTATTTCTGAAGAAAAAGCAATTAGCTTAATTGTTAATGGCTATTGCAAGGAGGTATTAAATCAATTACCAATGGAATTTGCTGTAGAAGCACAAAAATTATTAGCAATTAGTCTCGAAGGATCGGTCGGGTAATGATTACAAACGAAGATTCAATTTGCAATTTGCAATTTGCAATCTTTCAATTAGAAAGGATATGATTACAATAAAAAATCTACACGCCTCAATTGATGGCAAAGAAATATTAAAAGGTTTAAACCTTGAAGTGAAAGCTGGAGAAGTTCATGCTATAATGGGCCCAAATGGTGCTGGAAAAAGTACTTTAGCTTCTGTTTTGGCTGGTCGCGAAGAATATGAAATCACTGAAGGATCTGTTGATTTTGATGGACAAGATTTGTTAGAATTGTCAACTGAAGATCGTGCTAGAGAAGGTTTATTTTTAGCCTTTCAGTATCCTATTGAGATTCCAGGTGTTTCAAACGTCAATTTCTTGCGCACTTCTTTAAATGAAATCAGAGATTATAAAGGTGAAGAGCAAATTTCAGCAAAAGATTTCATGGCATTGGTTCGTGAGAAATCAGCTTTGGTTGAATTGGATGCTAAATTGGCGTCACGTTCAGTGAATGAAGGTTTTTCAGGAGGTGAAAAGAAACGCAATGAAATTTTCCAAATGGCGATGTTGAATCCGAAATTGTCAATTTTGGATGAAACAGATTCAGGTTTAGATATCGATGCTTTACGTATTGTTGCTAACGGAGTAAACAAATTGAAAACAGCTGAAAACGCAACAATTGTTATTACCCATTACCAACGTTTGTTAGATTACATTGTACCAGATGTTGTACATGTTTTATACAATGGTAAAATTGTAAAATCAGGCCCAAAAGAACTAGCATTAGAACTAGAAGAAAAAGGATACGATTGGATCAAAGCTGAAGTTGACGCTCAATAAAAAAACCACGATGAACGAACTTATACAAGAATCAAAAGTTGTGTCCTTTGTTGAGCATTTGCCAAAAACGATGCTTCCGTTCAACAATGACTTGCTTTCTAAAGCTTCAGACGTACTAAAATCTATTGATTTCCCTACGACACGCTCAGAAGCATGGAAATATACGCGAGTTGGACGAATTGCCTCTATTTCAACAGGAAATCAAGTTGCGCGCGAAGGAAAAAACTTAAGCCGTGAGGATATCAATTCGTCCTATCAAGTCAGTAAAGCTGGTTTGACATTTGTGTTTGAAAATGGTGTATTCAGAAGTGATTTATCCTCGGGAGAATTTCCTGTGGGAGCAACGATAAAACCATTGACTGGTTGTGACAAAGAAGAACTTTCAATCGTAGGGAAATCGCTACAATTGGATAATGAAGTTTTTCATGCAATGAATACAGCTCATGCTGTCGATGGAATGTACATTTCTATTAATGACAAAACTGTAATTGACGCACCAATTCAATTAATTCATTTAATTACTGGTAAAAACACAATTTCAAACCTTCGCAATTTTATTCAAATTGGGAAATTTGCAAAAGCTGAAATCATGCAATCGTATTTTGCACTTGATGCTGAAACTTCATTAACAAACGTAATTACAGAAGTTAATGTTGCTGAAAATGCGCACTTAACAATTAATAAATTACAATACGAAGCCGAAGGAAATTACCACATCGCGACTGAACAGGTTGATCAGGCAAAGGATTCTACATTCACAATCAACACAATGACGTTGGACGGAACCTTGGTTCGCAATAATCTGAACATTGAAGTCAATGGAGTGAACTGTATGACAAACCTTCATGGCGCTTACGTTTTGAAAAGCAATCAGCATGTGGATAATCACACAATCGTTGATCACAAACAACCGCATTGTGAATCAAATGAATTGTACAAAGGTGTGATGGATGAGAAATCGACAGGTGTTTTCAATGGTAAAGTATTTGTTCGCAAAGACGCTCAAAAGATCAATGCCTTTCAATCGAATGGAAATGTATTGCTGAGTGATGATGCTACAGTTGATTCAAAACCAGAATTGGAAATTTATGCCGATGATGTAAAATGTTCGCATGGTTCGACAACTGGGCAATTGGACGAAGAAGCTGTATTCTATTTAAGAGCAAGAGGAATTTCTGAAAAATCAGCACGTCACTTAATGGTTGCTGCATTTATTGGAGATGTGCTTTCGAAAATTGAGAATGATGAATTCAGAGATTTTACACATACGCTTTTACAAGAGCGTTTTGGTTGGGAATTTTAATTTAAGATACAAAAATAAAAAAGGCGAACCTATTGGTTCGCCTTTTTTTATTCATTAAAAAAATCTATGTCATCATCTTCATCCATGCTGTCAAAATCTTTGATAATCATGGCGATTTCACTCATGATTTGGGATTTCTGTGGATCTTTTGGATCAGTATCTTCCAAGTATTCTCTTAAATGCAATTTGGCTTCTAAAACGTGACGCTCTTCAACTAGACCAGTCATATTCTCAATGATTGTCAAACATTCCAAAGCTTCCATGAAATCACCATCAACAGCAATTTCAACAAAATCTGGCAAGAAATAGGTGTAATCTAATTTGCTATTCCAAATTGAAGAAAGCAATTGTTGACGAATTGGTAAGTAATCTGAATCATTTACAAGACGCATCATTTCATCGACTGCGGAGCTATCTTTTAAACTGCAAAGAAACTCAACGATTTCTTCCCTAATTTTCGGCGACAAATCCGTCATCAATAAAGCCGCCATTGGCTCTAATATAGAACTATCACCATTTGCTTGTAAGGCTTTGATTGATGCACTTGCTTTTGCCTCGTTTCCCGACAATAATTCAGCAAGAAGATTTTTGACTTTTAATTTTTGTTGTTTGTTTGACGCCTCAGCCATTGTTATTTATTTTCTACAAAGGTAATTAAATTCGTCCCTTAAAAGTGCAAAACAAGAATGTTGAATATCTTTGTACCATGAAGTCAACATTCAAAGCTGTTTTCACCCTTATACTAATTGTACTCTTTTCAGCATGTACAATTGATAAAGCGCGTCCAACGAAAAAACAACATTTGTATGTTGCCTCCGATTGTTTGACGAAGAAAGACGAAAAACTCTTCAGAAATTTCGTAAAATCAACAAAAATAAACATTCATATTATTGCCATCACTCCAGATTCATTGCGGAAACTTCTTAATAAAGAAGGATTAACAACCAGTATCGATTGTGTAATTTCTTCCTCAGTTTACGATGTGAAGAATTTATCTGACTCAAAATTCCTACAAGAAAAATCAATTGATTTAGCAAAAGGAATTATTCCATCAAAATTTGTTTCTGAACGGAAAGATTTCATCGGTTTAGGTATCGATCCTTATGTTTTATTGGCTCAAAATGATAGTATCAATAAATGGCGAAATTATTCTGATTTAAATGGAAAATTAGCTTTCACTACAGATTTAAAATCAAAAAGTGATTTATTACCATATTATTCAATCGTATTTGCAAAATTGGAAAAGAGCAAACCAAATATACTTTATACATGGGGTAAAAACTTTACGAAAAACAAAGTCAATGTGTCTAACGATTCTTTAAAACTAAACGGGACAAAAGTCTTTTTCACGCTTTATTCGCATTATGAAAAAAACAAAAACGACCAAAAACATCTTAAAAAATTAAACTTAATTTTTCCTAATCAACGTAAGGCAGGATCTTATTTCAACATGTCGTGTTTTGGAATCATAAAACAAGCTAGGAACTACAGTAATGCACAGTTATTTTTAAATTATTTATTACTGGACAATGTAAATAAGCGCTTGAACAGTCGCTTAAAAATGTTCCCGATTATTGTTGAGAAACAAAGCATTTATCCATATCAACAACAACGCTATAAAAAAACATCTCTATCACCAATTCAGCAAACCAAGCAATATCCAAAGGTTATCTCCATTATAAAGAATATTTAACTTATTTATTTTCATATCATTAAAGTTTTTCTTTACTTTGCTTAACCGATTGACACCACGATGACGCGAAAAGAAAAATTTGTTCAGCAACTGAATAACTTTGAGAGGATAGAAATATCTTCTTTTCACAAAAAAAGAAAACTACTTTTACTTGGTACACTATCAAGTTTAGTGCTTTTTCATTGTGTATTGGCTTTCAATTTTTATCCTTCTATTTTATCACTGTTGATAATTTCATTCTCTTTAATTACTCTTGTGAAAATTGTTTTAACGATCGATAATTCTATTTCTAGTGCAGCAATCAAAGGTGACTCTCTCATCTTAAAGAATTCACAAAATCAAAATTGTGTTACGTCTATCAAGAGCATTCGAAAAATGAAAGCTAAACGAATTGGTAAAACAACAATTACCTCAATTCAATTTCATTTGGATGGTTGCAAACGAAAAGCAATTCTTCTATCTAATAATACAGGAATAATTGAACCATTCGAAGCAATTCAATCAGCGCAAAGAATATTTAAAAAATAAAAGGCAAATCTATAAGCCGGGTTCTGTTTTCGCATTACTGCGATTGTCTATCATTTATCTAGCCCCAACTTCACAATTAGGATCCATCGACCTACCCTCCGAGATTAGGCGAGCAACCCTCAAGCCTCGGTTTACATGGTCTTTCAGTCCGTAAGGTTTACCTTGCAACCACCATCACTGCTGGCACGGTGAGCTCTTACCTCACCTTTTCACCTTTTCCCAAACAAGCAAGCTTGTTGAGGTAGTTTTCCTTTCTGCGGCACTTTCTGTTATCAACCTAGGCTGATACCTTCCCGTTAGGAAGTACGGTGCTCTATACTGCCCGGACTTTCCTCTCTCCGTCATACGACGAACAGCGATAGACCGATTTGCCTTTGTACAAAGATAGTTTAAATTAACGCTTGATGAAAGACTTAATTCCAAGTCCAGAATCAGACTTCACAACAACTTGATAAGCTCCAGCTGTCAATTCATTTAATTGAATAATTTCTTTAGTAGTATTAACATCCATGTGCATGACAATTTCGCCAGATGCATTAACAATGTCAATTGAATTCATCTGTTTCAAGGTAGCAATATGCAATTCATTTTGAACTGGATTAGGATAAATATCCATTGCCAATTCCATTTCATTCACACCAGCATCTAAATGACGATCAATATCACGATATTCAATTGCAGTAACAGTTTCGTTTCCTAAGATTTCATTTGTAGTAATACGCAGAATTGGCTCCTTTTCGCCATTTGTCCACCATTCGTATTCATGACTTGCTGGAATTGGAATTGGAATCCACGTTGCACCAATAAAAGGAAATGTATAATACAAAGAATCTCCTTCTGTGATGTCGTGTTTAATTCTCAAGGCGTTAAACGTTCCGTAAGGAGTTGTAATTGAACCGTAACCATCAACTTCTGTTGTTCTAGTTCTGTGCTGATTCCATTTTGCGTCTAAAATCGGATTAAAGTCAACTAAAGTATATCCTCTTGAAAAATGAGTATTTCCAAAATTAAGTGGAAAATCATAACGCGTTTCAATTGTATCCGATTTGAAAGGCACGTCATTCCCAGATACCACCATAGAATATCCAACACTTGTTAATGAGTCAGTCGATCTTCTGGTAAATGCAAATAAATTCTCTATAGAAACTGGCAAAAATGATGTCAATTGTGCAATAGGTAGTGCAGTTGATTCAATATAGTAACTTGCTTGATACTTAGAGGCGGCAAATGGTCCAAATAAAAACTGAACAAATGTTGGAGCGCCAGTCATTGAACGAAAATCCTTGATAATTTGATTGTTTACTGTAAGATTCGAAAAATCCCATGAATAAGCAGCTCCAGTAGAAGCAAAGTCAATTGCTGGATCTGTTGCTTGACTCATTCGAACGGTGTCTCCGCCAGTTGCAAAATCGTCTTTCGATAGTGTTATTTGAGAAGTAGCGTATGTGTAAATTGAAATTGAAACAAGTAGTAGTATTATTTTCATTTTATTTTTTTTCCAAAGTTAGTATTAATGATTCAACATTACTTAAATTCAACAGCAAAAGTTATTGTCGCATCTAATGGTAGTACCTCATTCGTTGCAATGTTCTTAACAAAACAATCAATGGTTGCTAAAATCTTATAAATTGGTTTTCCTTGAGCACTTGTAGAATAATAAGCTACATCAAGTACTTCAAATTCTGATAATTGGTTGTTAGCTGAAAGCGTTGTAAACGTATTACCATCTTTTTTGAACGTCAATTTTGTTTTGAAATCCCATTGAACATTTGCACTATTCGCTTCAAACGAAGCAAAATCATCAATGAATTTTCCATTTAAACTTCCATCAACCCAAACTGTTCTTTTTCTTTTTGCGCCATTTACAAAGGTAATTTCCGCTTCAATCTTGTGACCATATCCATCAACAGTAGTATCCAGTTTTTCTTCAGTTGAAACCAACACATCATTCAAATACCATTTAACAGAACTAATTTCTTGTGAGTATTCATCTACCCAAACTTGTAAATGTCCGTTTTGACCTAAGAAATGGCGTAATTGACAATTTACATTTCGATTGTAACCGACAATTACATCATTGTATATAGTAGCACTTGTACCATCATAAAAATTGACTTTTGCGCCAACATTAAATTTTCCAGGTTCTAAAAATGTAAGCGTATTTTGCGAAACGTTTTCCCCATCCACATACCAGTTCACAGAATTAATTAACGAGCTATTCGGTAATTGATCTTTTGAAATGACTAAAAGAGGAGACTGAGGTTGATTGGCGAATAAAATTCCTTGAGCAAGAGCATCCGTCATTGATGCTTGATCCATATCAATATCACCATTAAAAAATCCCAATTCAAAACTCAAATTTTCATTTGAAATTTTTCCAGTGAAAACATCCACATTATTGAACTGATCGATAAATGTACTCATCAAGAATCCATCATCCCCTGCTGTTGCATTAAACGCTTCAGAGCCAATCATCCCATCAACTCTGAAAACAGGTATTTCATCTGGTTTTGGATCTTCGATAATGTCCTTCTTACAACTAACAACAGTAAGCAGAAGCACCAATCCAACCATATATTTTATAACAGCGTTCATATTAAAATTTTAAAGCACGTTTTAGAAATACTTGTCCACTTATTGGCAATTTCGTCGCTTCACCTATGAAACGATCCGAATTTAAAGGCTGCAAAAGTTGTGTTTGAAGGGACAATCCAATTTGAAGTTTTTCACTTAAAGCTAAACTATAAGACAGTTTTGGGCTTAATCCATATCGATTAAATAAATCAACATTTGTTAAACCATTCGCATCCATTGTTCTTACACCATCAACTGATTTTTCGTGTGATGCATGTGCGAATAAATTTACTTCGCCAACTGCACCAAAACCGATTGTATGACGACCAAATGCTTTAGAAAATTCAATAGGTACCAAGACAGAATAGATTGATGAGAATTGATAGGAATTTTCTAAAATAGCAGAGCCGAAACTATATATTTTCGTGCGTTCTTGTATTCTTAAATCATTCAATTTTGTTGCTTCAAATGCCAAACCTGCTGAAAAGTTCAACGATTTGATTGGTCTTGAAAAACCAAATTCAACTGAAACTTTCGAATAAAACGGACTTGGGACATTTTCAACACTTGACCAAGCTTGTTCAACTCCAGCATTTAAACCGAGATAAAAAGAGTTTTTATTCATTTTGAACGATCTAAATGGATCATTCATTCGGTTTGATTGTTCAAACTGAAGTTCACTCAATGATAAGAATGTTAATCCTGTTTCTGTTTCACTTAATATTTCAGAACTTGGAGTCACTTCATTCACATCAGCAATTTGATCCAATTCACCAACAGCATTTATTGCAGGGATGGATTCAACATCTTTAATTGGTTGATCTACATTCACAAGGACTGTCTTTGCACGTGAACTTTTCAGTTTGTTCGACGGTACAACTACATTCGTATTATTTGCAGTAAATTGAATATTTTGTTTAGTCTGACTATTCGTATTTTTTGAAGGAATATTCATTTTTTGTTCAGAAATATTCGCTTTAGCTACTGAAACATCATTGGATTGCTCTGATTTTTTCTGTGCGTTCTTTCCGTTTAATTCTGGCGTCCAAACCTTTGTAAAGAACAAAGAAACAAACCCAATAATAAAAATAGTTGCGGTCCACCAATACCAAGCAATTTTGCGACTCTTTTGAATCGGCAATTGCTTTTCAATATCTTGGAAATAACTTGCCTGATATTCAAAAACAGGTTGCTCAGCGGCTTCCCTAAAAACGTTATCTAATTCATCATCTGTCCAACTCATATCACCATTCTTTGATGTTGATTCTCTATTTTTTCCAATTTCTCACGCAACATTTTTCTTGCGGTCGATAAATGCCATTTGGATGTTCCTTCCGAAATACCCAATAAATCTCCTATTTCTTTATGGTTGTAGCCATCAATTACATACAAATTGAAAACTCTTCCACTTATTTCTGGTAATTCACCCACTAAATTCATCAGGTTTTCATACCCCAAATCACTTTCAGCCGTATTTGATGTGTCAGCACTATGAACATCCAATTCGCGCTCAGATTCTTTTGCTGAAATATGGTCTTCGTAATTTTTCTTTTTTCGGTATTCGTCAATTAAGGTATTCACCATAACTCGTTTTGACCAAGCCGAAAAATTCACATTTTCATCAACTGAATCCAATCCTTTGAGGATTTTCATAAAGCCAATGTTCAATGAAGAACGTGCATCCTCTTCGTTTTTGTGATATCTGAAACAAACGGGCATTAGTTTATTAAAGCAATGTTTATACAAAAACTCGATAGCTTTACGATCATCACGCTTACATGCATTCAATATGTCTGGAGTGATGTCCATGTGCTTTTCTAATCGCTTTATTTTGAAGTTACTATGCAATATACCGTTTCTTTTTCAAAATCTTACAAAAACTCCGTATTTTTCAGTTCAGATTTACATACTGCGTAAACCTAAATCATGAACGATTCGAACCTCAAATTGGTTGGTTAAAACTTAAATTAATATGAAAATTCATTTATTAAGACACGCGAAAACAGAACAATTGTCAACCAACGGAAAAGATTTTGATCGAAAATTAAAGGAACGTGGTGTTTTACAAAGTAAAGAAATGGCACAATTCCTTTTGTCAAACGATATCCATGGTCTTGAAACATGGTGTTCAACTTCAAAGCGAACAAGGCAAACTTTAACTTATTTGTCAGATTCGTTGAAACCGTCCAAGCTAGAATTCATGGATGATCTTTATTTATGTGAACAGGAAACGTTTTTAAAAAAGCTGTGGGATTTGAATCGAGCAAATGATTTATTCATAATCGGACATAATGACGGACTTTCAGATTTAGCCAGTTATTTTGCCGATGAAATGATTCATTTAAGCACCTGTGAAAACATCTGTTTTTCGTTTTCAGCGGATTCATGGGCAGAATTATCGCGTGGAACGGGAATTATTGTGAATCGTTTTCGTCCTCAGGCTTAACTTTATTGTTTTCCGGGGCAACGTAATGGTAAACAATCGTGTATCCTTGTTCAATGCGTCTTCTTTCTTCTTCCGCCTCTTGGGTTAAGCGAACATTTTCATGATAAATTGCTTCTAAATCCGGAGGCTCAATTCCCATCTCTTTTTCAATTTCATATTGATACTTTGGACGCTGAGGACCATGAGATTTGTATACAATTGCCAATGCAACTCCAACAACTAAGCCCATCAAATGTCCTTCCCAAGATACTTTTTGCTGCATTGGAAAAACGCCCCAAATCATACTACCATAAAGAAAGACGACGAACAACGAAATTGCTTGTAAGGGTAAGAATTTTCTTAAAACGCCTGACGTAAAAAGGAATCCAGCAAGCATATAAATCAGTCCACTAATTCCAATGTGATACGAACCATGATTATCTGCATAAATCCACAATAACAAGCCGGTTGTAAACCAGCCAACAGTGAACACTTTGAAAGCAATATCACGGTAAAAATAAATGAGTGCGGCTAAAAGAAAAAAAGTTGGTGCTGAATTATTGACGATGTGTTGAATTTCTCGTTCAGAATGAATGAAAGGCATAAACAGTATTCCTTTCAACCCTTCTAAGCTTCTTGGTAAAACACCCCATTTGTAAAAATCAAATTTCAGCAAATGATCAGCCCAAAAAACCAACCACATTACTATCAACAACATTGTTGGATAGAAAAAAGCTTCGAAGCTTGATCCAAATGGATGATTTTTTTGTTTCATGTTCAAGCGCTCGTCAAAAGCCGTGCCTTTGAAAAAACGCTGACATCTTGTCGGAAATTAGTTTGATTTTAAAAACGTTAGGCTTCTATCAGGCGTATCTTTTGTTGTTAAAACGAGCATATTTTCTTTAAAAACCTCAATACGATATGATTCTATTTCATTCTCAAGTGTCAAATAAAGTGAGTCATTGTCATCGGAAAGTTTAAACAATCCATCCGCTTTTACCATTTCACCATTTTCAGACGGCGATTCAACAGTTAATCGATTAGTTCCATTAAATTCATAAAAGGTATGACCTTCAATCAACAGAAGCTGCTGCTCCATGTCATTTTCTAAACGAACGCGTGTTTCACTTGACAGAGTTGCATAATAAGCTGAAAAATCGATGTCTTTCAACTCCCATTTACCAGTTAGTATAGCCGAGTTGTGATGCTCATTTTTATCTACTTTTTCAGATGCTGTTGGCTTTTCGTCATTCGAATTTTCTTTATTCGAGCATGAAACAGCAGCAAACAATAAACTGATTATACTAAGCGTCTTCCAATTTTTCATAGGAACAAAGATACAGTTCAATTTAGATTATTGATTAATTTTGTACTATGAGTGAAATAATCAATCGTGTTCAAGAAAGTGGTTTAATTCCAATGGATCTAGCGGATTTTAAACCGAAAGTTGAAATTGTCGAAATTGATATCGCAAATCAACTTTGGCAAGGATTAATTCTTAAGGAGAAGGATTTTAGATCTTGGATCAAAGAAAATGATTGGAAGAGCTACGAAGGAAAAGCCGTTTTCATTCATTGTTCAGCCGATGCGATTGTTCCAACTTGGGCTTACATGTTGGTTTCCTCTCAATTAGTTGGCCTATCTCCTAGTTTCATTGTTGGCTCCAAAATCGATTTGGAAAAAGAATTGATTAAAGCGGAAATTGCTAAAATTGATTTAGCAGAATTTACTGATGGTCGAGTAATTATCAAAGGTTGTTCTGATATTGCTGCACCAGAATTTGCAATGTCAGAATTATTGAAGCATCTTCAACCAGTTGCGAAAAGCATTATGTATGGTGAACCTTGTTCAACTGTTCCAATTTTCAAAAAGGGAAAAGCTTAAGAAATAATTTTAAATTCTAACTTTTTGGCTTGTAAATCCACTATGATTGGAGGTAACATCAGCTTCAATCGTTCCATTGATTTCGGATTGTCGTGAAACACCAAAATATCACCTGCTTTGATATCTTTTTGAGCTGATTGAATAATAGTTTCAATAGAAACTTTATGATCATAATCATACGACAACCACGACCACATGATCAGTTTAAAATCTTTTTTTAGCGCGTGGGTTTGATTCAGTTTTAAGCGACCATAGGGCGGACGAAATAACCGACTATCGATATGCTTCTGAGCTGAATAAACAGAGGATAAATATTCTTCTTTGCTAAACTCAGTTCCCTTTTTGTGATCCATTGAATGATTACCAACCGCGTGACCTTCATTCTTAATCCGTTCAATTATTTCAGGATAATTCAACACATTTTCACCAACGCAAAAGAATGTAGCTTTAACATCTAATTCTGCTAACAAATCCAATACCCAAGGTGTAATTTGAGGATTTGGGCCATCGTCAAAGGTTAGATAAACAGCATTTATTGAACGCGAAAAACCCCACGTTTTATTCGGAAATAGGATTCTGAAAAAACGTGGGGTTTTAAATAATTTCATATGAACTTAGCTTACTCCTTTACTGAATCAGCAATTGGTGCAAGTTGTTGTAACTGTTCAATTGTCATTGGTTCACCTGCAGCTGGTTTTGGAGCAGGAGCACCTTTCAAATAGCCATAATAGATTCCCATTGCTTTAAGGTAATCTTGAAGTTCAAACAAACGACCAGCATACAATCCTGGAGAAGCACTTCTTCGTGTGCTTTCACCCGCATTATTAGCCAACTCTTCTAATGAATTGAACACACTTGGGAAAGTTGTTTTATACAATTCGTTAATCTTAGTTTTCGTACGTTTCGCTAATGCACCATTTGGATTACCTGTTAAAGGATCATTTGACGCTTGGTACAAGACAAAATAAGCATCCATTGCCGCATATAAATCGCTTGTATTGTCATTTGCAAAAACAATTGCTGGATGACTTAATTCATAGTACTTCACAATTGATTCCAATTGATCTGCAACAGTTTGCCCTAAAGCTTCCGCAGATTTTTTATCTCCTGAACGGTACAATAAACCAACATAATCATGTAGAATTCCATCATTGTATGAAGGGATTTGAACACCTTCCAACATGTATTCTTTTCTACCATCCATTTGCGGCTCACCGTAATCGATAACTACATCAGCTGGCATTACTTGCAAAGAACGATTGATTAGTTCACTTGCTTTTTTCTTGTAGTTTGCAATACGTTCATCAACACCTTTTAAAGAAGCCTCTAATTGATTTGCTTGAGCAGCTTGACCATTTTGACGCAACAATTTAATGTTCATCAATTTTTGATCACGCATTTGATCTTCGTTATCTGCACGCATTAAATAGTCATCTGCCAAGGAAGCAAAATGCAATCTGTATTGTGATGTATGACGACGTGTGTAATAATCCGTTAATACGTCTGGATTGTTCATTGCTCCATACACGTAATTTTTCATCAAATTATCAAACATCTCATCTGAATAACGATTATTCATTTCATTCAATGGACTCAATTCGAAGACCATACCATTTTGTTTCACGTAACCTCTTTTGTAAAGTGCGATAGAAACATCAGACCCCCCTGGACTAGAGAAGTAAATTCCGCGTTTCCAATCGTTATTTGCAAGGATATCCAACATCATCACTTGTTCACGAATGATTCCACGTTTATCGAATTCAAAACGAATTTCATCCAAACATTGTGATTTTTGTGCTTTCGTAATTACCCCCGATTTCACTGCGTTATCTTTATCTACTTTTAAGACAAATCCTTGAGAAGGGAACATACGCACTTCACGTTGGTTATATATCATAATGTTCTTATCATCACGAACAAAGGCCATTGCTTCTTTTAAATCAGTAGAATTCCAAGGTTTTTCAAACTCCATCAACAATTGCTGGAAGGCTTGAGATTTTCCTTCTTCTAATTTAATTAATCCACTTTGCATTGCTGAAAGAACTTCAAATGAAGCACGGTATTTTTTGTAAATACTTTCATTGATGTTTTTACCAGTATTGGTTGTCAAATCAATTTTCAATTCTTCAATACGTTGCATCACATTCGCTTGATCAGATGTAATTCCAGAAAGAATTCCTGCAATCTGCAAATTGAATGTTTCAATCGCTTGTGCCGCTTGCACTCTATTGTTTTTAGTACGCATTTGAATAACATTATTCAAAATTTCATCACTAACATTCAAATAGAACAATTCGAACAAACTTGAGAACAATACTTGATCTGTTTTACCGGCTCCCATCAACGTTTGATCTTCACGGAATTTAATTGGTAACGGATCTGATTCATACGCACGCATTTTCATTTGCTCAGTATACCAGTCAGTTTGCATCAATGAAAGGTTACACACACGAACATCGGTACGTTTTCCTTCAACTTCTTGCATGTACCAAAGTGGGAAGGTATCATTATCACCATTTGTAAATAATATACCATTGTTTCCACAAGAGTTCAAATAGTTCAATGCTAAATCGTCCGCTGACGTTTTCAAACTACGATCATGGTCATCCCATCCTTGCACTCCCATTATTACTGGAACAGCTAATCCAAGGATAGTTGCCACAGCAGCACCTTGCGAATCTTTTGAGAAAACCTTTTTCAATCCCATCATCAGAGCGATGGCTCCTCCACCGATTCCAACCATGATTAACCACATGATTGAATTTGGCATTGAAACTTCACTTCCCATATCGAAAATTGCAAACAACACTAAACCAGCACCACTCACAACTCCAACTTTCATTAGATCTTTCTTTTGGAAATTTACAAAGGCATCGTAAAGCGCATACACACCTATACCAATCCACAAGGCGAAGAAATAGAACGAACCAGCATACGCATAATCACGTTCACGCGGCTCGAATGGCTTTTGATTCAAATAAACAACAATAGCCAAACCTGTAAACAAGAATGCCAACAAGACCACAAACGCATCTTTAGGTGCTCTGTAGAAATGAAAGAACAAACCAATTACACCCAAAATCAATGGAAGTAAGAAGAAAGTGTTATGTGATTTGTTTTGAGAAGTGAAATATGGTGCAGCTTCATCTTGGTTACCAAGGCGAGCATTATCAATTGCACTAAAGCCTGAAATCCAGTTACCACGGATTTTATCTCCATGTCCTTGAATATCATTTTGACGACCAGCAAAGTTCCACATAAAATAACGGAAATACATCCAGTTCACTTGATAGCTAAAGAAATATTTCATGTTCTCACCAAACGTTGGTAATCGATTTCCATCTTTACCAATATCTGTTCCGGCGTCATCATTTGCGTCGTATCCAGACCAGTTTTTGTACCCATTGATGCGCTGCTCATCTTGATCCCAATACATACGTGGGAAGAAAACAGCTTGTTCGTATGCAGGAATCGCATTGATTCTATCTTCCGCATTTGATTCAAAATATTTCTCCTCGACAGAACCTCCGTTTTTAGCAGCAAAAGCATTTGCAGCTTTTTCAGATTTATATGCTTTTAATACAGTTTCTCCTTTAGTTACTACATAGCGGCGAAGATAGAACGGTGAACGAGATCCCCAGCCAGAAACATCTGCTCCAGCCATCCAATTTCCTTCTTCGTCAAATTGTCCACCAAGTTCTCTTGAATTCCATTGTGGACCATAGAAAATAGGCGCTGAACCGTATTGTTCACGTTTCAAATAAGAAGTAAGCGTTACTAAGTTTTCAGGGTCATTCTCATCCAATGGCGTGTTTGCATTTGAACGAATAACGATAACAGCAAACGATCCATATCCAATCAATAAGAAAATTAATCCCATTGTTGCATTGTAAACAATTGCATTTCCTCTTTTTCTAGCAAAGCGAATCAACCAAACACATAGTATTACCAATGTTGCAAAGAAGAAAATTGTTCCTGCGTAAAATGGTAAACCAAGCGTGTTCACGAAAGCAACTTCAAATGTGCTCGCTAAAGAAATCGAACCAGGAATTACACCTTCTTGAATAAATCCAAGAATAACAATTGATAAAATACCTGTTAACAAAATACCAGTGAAATCAGCAACTTTCTTGTATCTAAAGTAGATAACGAAACTAATTGCAGGAACAACCAGAATCCCTAAAAGGTGAACCCCAATTGCCAAACCAAGCATGAACATAATCAATAACAACCAACGATTCGGCGCATATTCATCTGATAATGTACCATTTTGAACGTGACGCATTTCATCATCCCAACGTAAAATCGCCCAGAAAATTACAGCAGTAAACAACGAAGACATTGCATAAACCTCACCTTCTACAGCTGAGAACCAGAAAGATTCCGAGAACGCGTAAGCCAATGAACCAGCGAAAGCAGCACCAAAAATGGCAATTGAATCACCTGTTGACAATACTTCTTTGCTTTTAAATGCTACCTTTTTCAATAACAAGGTCAATGACCAAAACATGAACATCACCGTTAAAGAACTTGAGATTGCTGAAAGACGGTTGATCCAAACAGCCACATCTTCAGGATTTGCGAAGAACGAGAACAATCTTCCTAAAATCATAAACAATGGCGCGCCTGGAGGGTGACCAACTTCTAATTTGTAGGCTGCTGTGATGTACTCACCACAATCCCACAAACTCACTGTGTCTTCAATTGTGATAAAAAATACTATGGTAGTGATTAGGAATACCAACCATCCCAAGTAAACATTTAACTTTTTGTAATTCATGTGTTTTCTTTTAGTCTAACTATAGGCCTTCAGAGGCAAATCAATCCCAAAAATAAATTGACCGACGCGAATTTAAAAATATATCCCTAGGATTCAGCCTTTAAAAAGTGAAAAAATGCCAAAAATCTTCATTTCACCGTTTCAACCAAAAATTTAATTTATTTTTTTTTGATTATTTTTTTTGAAAATTAATTTTTGTTGCTAGCTTTGCACTCCCAACAAAAAAGAACAGTTGTGAAACTGTCCTATGGTGTAACTGGCAACACGTCGGTTTTTGGTACCGAAGAGTCTAGGTTCGAGCCCTAGTGGGACAACGAAAAAGCTTCATCTTAGGATGAAGCTTTTTTTATTTGATAAAGTCCTGAAAATTAGCGTAAAAAATCAATCATTTCCTTAAAAAAAGGGCTCTCCAAATAGATGAATTGGCTGTGAATTTTGCCCAATGATGTTCCATCAACAAAAATAAAGGTCGATCCAACAAAGTTTTCTTTTGTATATTTTTCAAACTTCGTCAAGGTGCGCTTGTGATTGCAACCCAATGTTGTTGGACCATACGCTTCTGCTCCTGGACCAAATAACTCAAAATGATTATCCTTCTTTTTCAATGCAAAATCCTTTTCATTGTAAAGCATCCAAATTCGTACATTGTCTTGTGCTGGAATTGCATAATTTCGTCGTTTGTAATTTTCCCAACTTTCTATACCTGATGTTGCTGGAGCGATTAAACAAACATTTACGCGCGCTTGTGAAAGGCATGGAATACCATTTCCTTTCAAGTCAAACAGACAAGATTGTAATACTTTTGCAGCCAAAGAATGGCCCACAAAATTAATTTGAGCATAATCAACACTGTTCAACAATCGTTTCAGACTCACTCCAATTGTATCTGCGCGATGATAAGCTCGTTCAAATCCTTCAAACATCTCCCGATTCTTTTCACCATCCATTGAATAACAACAATTGTATGAAGCATCCCAGTAAATCTTTAAGGTTGGATGTTTTACACCGATAGCAGTAGTTAATTTTTGCTCCAAATTGGCAAAGGCTTCAATTGAAGTTACATCATGTTCGTTGGGAACAAAGGGTTTTCGGTAACCATGCACCAACACATTCAAGGTATTCGTTTCCGTTTTTAAGAATTGAATTTTTCGTATTGCTTGCGCCAACAAAGTATCCTCTAATTGTTGTATTGAGAATTGATCTACCTGTTCAACATGACAATTGTGTTTTTTAGCAATATCCAAAAACTCAGCAGGATGATCGTGGTACCACGCATGAAGGCAAGCTTTACTTTGAAACAAACTTTCATTCGAAATAAAATAATCTGGATAAATCGAACCTTCCTGGTCTAAAAAAACTGCTTCTGAATTCATTTCGGAAGGTCGTTCTCCATAAACAACATTGTCTTGCCCATAAAGTGACGAACCTAATTGTAAAATTTCAAAAACGATTATTATTGCAATTCTCACACTATTCGACATCTTCGTTCGTGTTAATGATTTTTGTTTGAAATTTATCAGCAATCAAATCGGCAAGTGTTTTAACTATCACAAATACGGAGGCAAAAGCGATTACCCCAGAATGATTTCCCAGCTTTTCACTAAAAAATTGACATGCAAATACACCAAGAACAATGACGATGTGAATGACAAAAATACGTCGGTCAAACAAAGGGTGAAACTCCGCCGGATCAGTTGTTTCACGCTGATTTTTAATAAAATAGTAATAAACCAATTCGATACTTTTTATGATAAAGAATATCGAAATCGTTAATTTGAACGATGGCTCAAGCAACATCAAATACATTACGAAATTCACCCCTTCTTGTTTGTCTGAAATTTGTAAACCAACAAAAACAATCATGAAAAGCATGTAAAACAACAGAATCAGAACACTTACAAATAAAAAACGCACTGCTTTCATAAAAAACGGTCCTTTTTCTATGCTTTTTTTGGCAAACATAATGCGAATTGCATTCAAAAAACTCAAGCCTAAAGTTTCCAACCAAAACGCATACAGAAGTGCAAATACACTCCAATCGTAATAAATAACACCGAGTAGCGGCACAATATTCATAACGACTTGCAATAGTTTACTGTTTCCTAACGGAATTACTGGTATGTTTTCCATAGTACAATTCTACAAAATAGTAAACAATGAAGGTCACAAATAGGCGAAAATGTTTGATTTCTTTAGCTACCTTTGTGGCAAAATTGAAACATGAGCGAAAACAAAACGAACATCAGCGAATTAGGAGAATTTGGACTAATTGACCATTTGACTTCAAAGTTTGAATTGAAAAACCGCAATTCTTTGTTGGGTGTTGGTGATGACGCGGCTGTAATTGATATCTCGGAAGAAGAAGCTATGCTTGTTTCAACAGATTTATTGGTTGAAGGCATTCATTTCAATTTGATGTACATGCCATTAAAGCATTTAGGTTACAAAGCAGTAGCCGTAAATGTTTCAGATATTTGCGCAATGAATGGAACAGCAGAACAAATTACAGTTTCGTTGGCCGTTTCAAGTCGTTTTCCTTTGGAAGCTTTGGAAGAATTGTATGAGGGAATTCATTTAGCTTGTGCGTTTTACAATGTTGACTTAATCGGAGGAGACACAACTTCATCTGTTTCTGGTTTAGCAATTAACATTACAGTGATGGGACGTGCTAAGAAAAGTGAAATCACGTATCGTTCAGGAGCCAAAGAATATGATTTATTGGTTGTAACTGGCGATTTAGGTGCTGCATATATGGGCTTACAAGTTTTAGAGCGCGAAAAAGAAGTGTTTAAGGCAAATCCAAACATTCAACCAGACTTGGATGGTCACGATTACATTATTGAACGCCAATTAAAGCCTGAAGCACGTAAAGACATCATCGGTTTCTTGAAGGAATTGGATGTTGTTCCAACTTCAATGATTGACATTTCAGATGGTTTAGCATCGGAGATATTACACATTTGTAAATCAAGTAAAGTTGGTTGTCACGTTTACGATGAAAAAATTCCGATTGATGCAAAAACATCGATGACGGCAATTGATTTCAACTTAGACCCAGGAACTTGTGCCTTGAATGGTGGTGAAGATTATGAATTGTTGTTCACGATTAAACAAGTTGACTTCGATAAAATCAAGGGAAATCCACACATGACAGTTATTGGACACATTACCAATGAACAAGACGGCGTGTATTTTATTGATAAAAACGGATCTGCAATCACCTTAAAAGCTCAAGGCTGGAATCACTTTGATTAATTCGCGTGTTTCAATCGATTCAATTCCTTGCGTTTAATTAATTCTACGAATGCCTGTTTTTTGAACTTTGACTCAGCCCATGTTCTGAAATCAAAATATTCAAGCGCCACTCCTTCGAATGTATCATCTTTAATGGCAGAAAGTTCACTGTGTAATTCTTCCCATAAAACTTCTGCATCCAACTCATTCGTGCATTTAATGCGCTTTGAAACGAACTGAAGAAATGCTTTTTCAAACGAATACAAACGATTTCTAGATTTCAAAAAACGTTGCGAATTCTTCAAAGCATACGGCAATAATTGTTCGTGCTTCATATCCAAATGAATTAACAAATCCAATAAATGCGTAAAGGATAAAATATCTTCACTTTCATCCAAATCGGAGTCGTTCAATATTCGATTAATCATTTTCAAGGCAACTGAGAAATTACCCAAGCCTAATTGAATCGAAGCCATTTTAAAGACAATAAAGGCTCTTCTGACGGATGATATTTTATCTCCAAATTTCAATAAGCCATTTTCAATGATTGGGAATAACAATTCAGCTTTTTTGAGATCACCGTTGTTCGTGAGCAGACTCAATTCAATCGAGCACGTACTGGCAAAAAGCTTAATTTCCATGTCTTCATTCATCACTGAAGCAAATTTTGATGGTATCGCTTTAAGCGCCAATAACAAGCGTTTTGATTCGTTGATCAATCCTAACTTTTCAGAAACATAAATTCCATTTGTCAATAATGAAAAGTAGGTATTCAAATTCTGTTCAATTGCCAGTTCGTTCTTTTCAAAATTTTCCAAGTTCAATTTTATGTGCGAGAAACATTTTAAAAAGTTACCAATCGAAAAATAGTAGGCACTATAAATATGGTGATACAAGTAATAATTATCAAAAACTCCTTCAGAAACAATTAAATTTTGCGGTAATTGTTTAATAATAGAATCAAACGCTTCACATTCTTCTTGATTTCTAGCCTTTCCTTTTCTCGATAAATGAACAAACAAATCACTTTTCACTTTCCATAACAAGTTATAACATTTGATAGTTTCGAGAATGACTGAATCGCTTTTTTCAATTGCTTCAAAATCGCTATGCGAATAATTTGAATAGGCGTTGTTTTCAACTAAGCGTTTATTCTTGCGGGAAATTTCAGCAAGAAGCGTAAATCGATTGTTTTTTTCAGCCAATTTTTCAGCGCTTCTTAGAATTCTTGCACATTGATCATAAAGCGATTTGTTAAATAAAATATCTGCGCTGTGCATCATTTTGAATAATTGCGCATCTACAGAGTTTGTAGAATGAAAAGCATCGAGTGCATTTAACACATGATCATACAGTCGTTTCTTGGTGATTGAAAACCGATGTAAAAAAGCTTCATTCTTAAATTCTTTAAAAATGGCTTCTTCATCATACGCTGTTTGTTTGTCAATGAAATCAAACAATTTAACGTAGTTATTTTCGTCACCAATTGTATGGCGAGAAGAAAGCAATTTAAAATACCTTTTCTCTGATTTAGAAAGTGATTTTATTAGCTCAAAAAGTGCTTCTTTTACCTTAGTAGACATGTATAAATAGTTTAATGTAGATTAGTTAAAAACTAAGATAACAAAAGGACTTTATACGAAATTAAGAATAATTTGAAGTGTATAAATAATTGAGTAAAGTGTAACTATTAGAGCAAAAAAAAGTCCCGCAATTGCGGGACTCAATATCTTTTAAACGAAGAATTAGTGTTTCTTACGAATGTTTTCGTCTCTATCGCTATTTGGGTCAGTAATTGCACCATCAGATGTAACTACACCACCACCGTCACCAGCTGTATCATCAGTAGCTGTTGTAGCTGCTGGAGCTGCAGATTTCCATACTGGTAAAGCCGTAGTTTCTTCCGAATTAGGCTTGATGTTTTGTTTAGAACAAGACACAGTAAACAACCCTGCTCCAACCAACGCTATGTAAATAACTTTTTTCATCTCTGTACCTTTAATTAAACAAACTTATGACATTAATTCTAATTATCCAAATTTTCTATCTGAAATTTGAGTGTAACGCGTGTTCCATTGATTAAACTGTCATTTTTTGCCACTTGATAGGGTCCAATCAATTCAAAATTGCGATTGGAAAGTTTCTTTAACAACTCAATTCTCTTTGTTGTGATCTCCATACCTTGCGAACGATGATCGCCATCATAGTTCGTTTTGCTTTGCATACTGTTATCGATACCCACACCGTTGTCTTCAATATCGATAGTCAACAAATCTCCCGCCAATGAAATGTGAACTGTTATCAATCCTTTTTTCGATTCATCTGGTAAAATACCATGAATAATACTGTTCTCAATGAATGGTTGAAGCATCATCGCAGGAATGATTACTGATTCCGTATCAATCGATTCATCACATACAATTTTATAGTCAAAACGATCCTTAAAACGCATAGATTCCAAAGACATGTACAATTCCAATCGCTCCAACTCCTGGCTCAACGGAACCAAATTTCCATCATCTGATGAATCTAAATTTTTACGAATTAACTTTGCGAAATTGGTCAAAAATTTATTGGCAGCTAAACGATCTTGGGTATTAATGAAATACTGAATAGAATTCAATGAATTAAAGATGAAATGGCGATTCATACTGGCATTCAGCGACTTTTGTTCCAATGCCAGCAAGCGTGATTTAAACTCCAATTTTTCTTTTTCGTTCTTTTCGCGTTCACGTTTTAGGCGTGTTTTAAAGATGCGAACAACGATCAGCGCTAACAAAATTAGCATCAAACCAATGAACCACCATGTTTTGTAAAATGCTTGTTTAATCGTAAATGGAAAATGAATTTCTTTTGAAATTGCACCTCTCGAGTCGATACATCGTGCATGTAAAACATAGGTGCCTGCCGCTAAACCGCTAAACGTAATTGTGGTATTTGAGTTGATTGGTGACCAACCTTCATCTTGACCTTCCAAGAAGAATTGAAATTTCATTCCTGGATAATTCGCCAATGAAATTCCATCCATTTCAAAGGTGATATTGTTTTTGGTATAAGGCAATCGTAAATTAATTGGCCATCCATTCGCCGACAAACCATCAGAGTATTTACTAAAATCAATTGTTTGATAATTGATTAAGATATTTTTCATTACTAAATCAGGTGACGAAAATCCATCGCCATTTTGATCCGAACGAAAACAAACCAAACCAGATGCCGTACCAAACCACAATTGACCTTTTTGATCAAAGAAACTTGAATTGATATTTGTTTCGAGGTTCACAACCCCTTCCGCAATTCCATAATTAATGATTTTTTTCGTCTCCTTATTCAAATCAGAAATCACAAACAATCCATTATTGGTTCCCACAAATAGCTTCGCGTCTTTGAAATTCAAAAAGTTGACAATATTTGAAGATGGTATATTTGAAATATTCAATTGAACAAATTTATTCTTCTCATAAGAATACAAGCCCTCCTCTGTTCCAATCCACAACTTTCCGAAATGATCTTTTTCCAGTGAAAAAATAGCTTTGTTAAATGAACCAACCGGCTCTAATCGATTGCCTTCAATTTTATACAAACCTCGATCTGAGGCACAATAAATAACACCATTGACGTCGCAAAAATCGCGAATCGTCGATATTTCATTCATTTTCAACTCACGAATTTTGCCTTTATCGTAAATTGAAACACCATCGCTTCCACCGATATAAAACCGTGAATTTGAGATACGATGAAGCGCTGTAATTTTATCACCCGGTAAACCGTCTTCCGTATAAAAAACCTTGGCAACTTTATAATTCTTGATTGCCACCAAACCCGAATAGGTTCCAAACCAATTGTAACCGTCGACATTTAACATGGCAGCCCAAACCGTATTGTTATTCTCTAATTCAATATAAACAACAGATTTGTCCTTTTTTTGGACCATTACACCTTTGTCGTAGGTGCCAATCCAATAATTTCCTCCGTAATCCTGATCAATCGAAAGTATTAAATCTGAACTTAAACCAGTTGATTCATTGTAATAAACGAATTGTTCTCCTGGAAACCTAAGCAAACCTTTCCCTTCACTTCCCAACCAAATATCTCCATGTTGATCTTCAAATACAGATCGAATACTTTCCATTGGAAGTCCATTCGTGTGATTTAAGCGAAGGTTAATCTTCCCATCTTTTAATCGGTAAACACCATCACTTGTTGTAACCCATAAAAAGCCATTTCTATCAATAACACAACCTCTCAGGGTTAATAATGTATCAATTCCAGGGATTTGTTTAACGGTTTGTTTGTTCAGATTATAGTTCAACAATCCCTCATTAAATGTTGATATATAAAATGTATTCTTATGCTTGGCAATCCCAGAGACATTGTACAAATCAAGCTTTTTGACACGTTGAAATAACTTAAGGTCTTTTGTTTTAATTACACCACCTCTTGTTCCAATGTACAACACACCTTGATCCACAAATAAATCACGAATGCGCAAATCATCTTCATTGGTAATCGTTAAACTTGTTTGACTTGAATTACCAATCTTTAATGTGTTCTTACCTTCTGTTGAAATAAATCCCAACTTATTATTGCTCAATTCGAACAATCCACCGCCATTGGTTGCGACTAAAATTTTATCCTTAAACTTTACAATTTCTGAAACAGCGGTTGTTTTATTATCCTTTGCAAAACTCCATTTGACAATTTTACCTTTCGTAATCTTAGAAATACCACCTTCATGACCAACCCAAATAGCGTTGTCTATCATTACAAGAAATGTAATCCGATTGTTCAGCAATCCATTTTCGGTTGAAATGGTATTAAAATCCTTTCCGTTGAATTTTGCTAAACCTCCTAAAGTACCAACCCAAAGATAGCCATCCTGATCTTGGGTAATTGCGCGCACTTGCGACTGCGGTAGACCTTGCGCAGAATTATACGCCAAAAAGGAATAGCGTTGCGCTTGTAGTCCAAGCGTTAGAAAAACGGAAAAAAGTAAAAGTGTAAAACGAATCATTTATACGTCTTTGAGCATTTTAACAAATTCTGCCACACGATTGCGCGCTACAGGAATTCGTAATCCATTTTTAAGAACGGCAAAATGTCCATCCTCGTTGATGTATTCTGACAACAAATCAAGGTTGATAATGTGTGATTTATGCACCCTGAAGAATTTCAGCGGATCTAAAATCATTTCATACGTTTTCAATGTACGTGTATCTAGGTAACGCGTTCCATCTTTGAAATAAATTGTCGTACAGTTACCGCTTGCTTCAAGGTGTGAAATTGTATCATCCTCAACAATTTTCAATCCTTTTGTATGTGAAATTGCAATACGATTGTTTGGCTTGTTTCTCAACAAGGTATCTGACAAATTGCGAAGTGAATTGAAATAAGTATTGAAATTCTGAGGTTCATTTGTGAAAATCTGTTTCGTCTCTTTCAATTTCTCCACTGCTGTTTGCAATTCCTCAATATCGATTGGTTTCAATAAATAATATACGGCACTTGCATTGAAGGCTTTGATTGCATAATCTTTAAATGCCGTCACGAACACTACCAAAAAATCTTTCTCTTCTAATTCGTCCAATAACTCAAACCCTTCAGCGCCTGATGGCATACGAATATCTAAAAAGACAACATCTGGTTTTGATGATTCAATAATTGCTTTCGCTTGACTTTTACGTGACGCTTCACCGATCACTTCGATATCTGGACAATATTCTTCCAGTAACATAACAAGGTTTTTTCTTGCAAATTCCTCGTCATCAACAACAATGGCTCTTAACTTCATATGTAGTAATTTTTGTCTGCAATGCAAGCAAGGCAGGTAGTTTTTCGTTCAGTTGAATTGTCTTTCAAGAAGCAAATTGAACCGATTTATGTTTTAGCACAAGTAGCATTTTCAACTACTTATTTCGAATATACATTATTATCCGAAAGTAACTTCCACATTTCGCGAGTTTAAAGTTACAAATTGCTCACTTAACATTCAAATTACACCCGTTTAATAAATTGGAAATACACTTTGCATTTTAAAAAATTACAGAAAGAAATCTTGCTTTACATTAGTGGTAGTTGATTGAATTAAAATTCTTGCTTATGATTCAAATTGTACTTTCTACCCGCCAGCTTAGCTGGATTTTTAATGATAACGGAAACTAAGGTTTCCGTTTTTTTATGTTAAAATGGTTCGCAAAGCTTTTTGTGCGCCTGTTGGATTCTCGAAATGCGACATATGCCCAACATCTTCTAATACAATCAATTGATTGGAATGATTCATTAAATCCTCCTGCATTATTTCACAAGAAATGAGCGGATCATGTTTTCCTTGAACGACAAAAATTTCGTTTGGAAAATCATTCAATAAATGAAATGTGTTTGTTCGCTCTCGCATCGCTAAAGCCGCATACGCAATCGCCTGACCTTCCATTTGCTTAGCCTCTTCTATAAGGTCCTGAACGCAGGAATCGTCTTTTTCAAAACGGTAAAACAATCCAGGAATCGCCTCTTGAATAAATAAATTTTTCGCTTTCAATGCCAAATCCGCAACACGCACACGATCGCGTTTCTTCACATCAGAATCCTCTTTAAAGGTTGAATTTAGCAAAACCACTTTTTGACAATTGTCATCCGTTTCTTTTAAAATCATTGAAACGTAACCGCCCATTGAGTGGCCAACTACATGATAGTATTGAATCCCTAAGAATTGGAGAACCTTTTGCACTTCTGCAGCCATAAAATTTAATGACGGCGTTTCATTTGTATCCCAAAGATCAGATTTTCCATGACCCGGAAGATCAATCAAAATGCATTGAAATGGAAATTCATTTTCTTTAATGAACTGCCACATGGAAATTGACTCCATGAAACCGTGTAAAAAAACAACAGGATGTCCGTTTCCAAACACCCTGTAATTCATTAATTCATTTTGCATCTTATGCATTCATTAAATCTTCTATTTCTTCTGCTTCCAAAGGAATATCTTTCATTAGGTTGAAAGGAGCACCAGAAGATTGAACAACTAAGTCATCTTCCAAACGAATTCCTAATCCTTCTTCTGGAATATAAATTCCTGGCTCACACGTAAAGACCATTCCCGCTTGAATTGGTTCATGCCAAATTCCAACATCATGTGTATCTAATCCCAAGAAATGAGATGTTCCATGCATGAAGTATTTTTTATACGCTGGCCAATCAGGATTTTGGTTTTTAATATCTGTTTGATCAATTAAACCAAGGTTTACTAATTGTCCTTCCATGATGCGTCCAACCTCTTTGTGGTATTCTGCCATAATAGTTCCGGGAACCAACAATTTCTCAGCTTCTTTTTTCACATGAAGAACAGCATTGTAAACTTGACGTTGACGATCTGTAAAACGACCACTAACAGGAATACAACGAGTTAAATCCGACGAATAATTCGCGTATTCTGCACCAACGTCTAATAAAATAACGTCACCGTCTTTACATTGTTGGTTGTTTTCGATGTAATGCAATACACATGCATTTTTTCCAGATGCAATAATTGGTGTGTACGCAAAACCATTTGAACGATTGCGTAAAAACTCGTGTGCCAATTCGGCTTCAATTTCATATTCCCAGACACCTGGTTTAACGAAACCAAGAACGCGGCGAACACCTGCTTCGGTAATTTTACAAGCGCGCTGCATTAAATCCAACTCGATTTGATCTTTTACAGAACGAATACGATGCATGATTGGCGCACTTTTGCGCACTTGATGTGCCGGATAATCAACTTTTACTTGTTTAATGAAACGATCCTCGCGTGTTTCTACTTCTGTATTAGCGCGTAAATGTTCATTTGTATTTAAGTAGATAGCACTTGCTTCGGCCATCATTTGTTTGAAAATCACAGGAAATTGATTCAACCAATAAACTGTTTTAATACCTGAAACTTCAAACGCTTGTTCTTTGTTCAATTTCTCACCTTCCCAAACAGCGATCAAATCACTCGTTTCTTTCAAAAACAATACTTCACGATGATTCTCATTTTTTGCATCAGGAAACAAGACCAAAATGCTTTCCTCTTGATCTACACCTGATAAAAACAAAATATCGCGATGTTGTGCAAAGGGCAATGTACTATCAGCACTTACCGGATAAATATCATTTGAATTAAACACTGCTAATGCATTTGACTCCATTTGAGCAGTGAAATTTTTACGGTTCTTTATATACAGTTGTTTATCAATTCGATCGTATTTCATGACAATAATATTAGGTGCTGAAATTACAATTTTTAACGGAGAATGCGATTTTTTCAATAAAAAAAGTAGAACGTATTTAGTTTACGTTCTACTACACAATCTTTGTATCATCAAATTTAAAAAACGGACAAATGGCAACTTCAATTTTAAACATCAAAGAAATCACATTATTGACTTCTACAAATGAGATTACGTTAATTGCAGATATGCAACGTGACAATCTAAGTTATGAAACGACGATTGGTTTGAGTTCAACACAATTAAATTTGATCATCAATCAACTTCAGAAATTAAATCCAGAATTTGAAGTGTCTGAATTGTTTTTAGAAGAGCAAGTTGATTACAATACTTCAATGTATAGTTTACAAGGTAGAACGCTTGAAAACACACTAATTCCAATGGATTGTTTTGACATGAATTATGAGCTAAAACAGATTCGTGCATAGAAACAAGTGATAATCTTTAATCTCAGGCAACCTAATTTATTTTTTTTCGTATATTCGTTGTAACATTTTGTAGTAGATGTTTGTTTAAGACTACTACACAGCACGTTGAAACTATGAAAAAAATAAAATTTACCATTGCCGCATTCGTGGCTTTAACATTAGGATTGAACTCTTGTATTGAACACGAAGTTATTCCTGCACCAGTGCCAATGGTTGATCTTTCTTGCCATTTCCAAGGAACAATCAATGGAACAGATGTTGAATTAACAGAAAATGTTTTAGGATATTATTGCAATACATCTAAAGCAAAAATATTATTACCACCTCCAAGTTTATCGAGTGCGGTTTATTATTCAGAAATTCTTTCAGCTCAAACACCTATTTCAATTAAAGTTGGTTTAGGAAGCGTAATGTGGGATATGTCTACAGCTACAGACCCAACATTAGCATTATTCAATGCATTTCACACATCAAATACAACACCTGTTTTTTCTAATGGAGGAGCTACAGGATTTGAAGTAACTTATAAAGATGCAACTGGAACTTCTTGGGTTTCAAAACAAAACTCTACAAATTTCCAAGATGTAACGTTTTCTTCAATTTCACAAGAATCTGATACTGCAGGAGATTATTCGAAGTTCACATGTACATTTGATTGTTATGTTTACCACACAAATCCAACGACTTTAGTGGAAGATTCAATCAACATTCAAGCCGCAACTTATAAAGGTTGGTTCAAACGTTAAGATATTTTAGTCCCGCACTTGCGGGACTTTTTTATTTCTAATAACCACGCGATGAGTCATGCAATCAAGATAGCGATAATTGGAGATTATAATTTCACCTATAACTCCCACCAAGCAACAAATCTTGCTATTGACCATTCTGGTCGCTTCTTAGAAATTGACATCAATTATTATTGGATCAAGATTACAGAAGCAGCTCAATACAAAACACAACAATTCGAGCAATTTGATGGTATTTGGATCGCTCCAGGACCTTTCAATAATATTTTCTTTCTGAACGGAATCATTCGAACCATAAGTTCTTTGTCCATGCCTGTTTTAATGACTGGAGAAAGCATTAAAAGTTTGATTGAAGTACTGATCAATTCATATCAATTAAACCCAAACGGTGAGAAATTGATTTCGGATAATTTAGTAGATGGAAATGCTTTCGAACGCCTTCATATCTATCCTCATTCAAAGGAATTTATTCAATTGTATGAAAACCATAGTAACGTCGAATTGACATCTTCTCGCTATAGTTTATATCCTCAATTAATTCAAGGTTTAACGAACGAAATAATAGACATTGAGGCGTATAATCAATTCGAGGAACCAGAAGTCTTGAGTTTAAAAAACCACCCATTCTTTGTCGCTTGCGGATATTGCCCACAAATTTCATCAACACGTGAAATACCTCATCCATTGATTTATACCTTTATCAAGGCAGCTCATTCACTCGCTGCAATGGGACGTGATATTGCTTAAAGCAGTTTTTCTTGTTCTTGATTTGCTTCGAAAACGGTATCAATTAAATGTGGTGGATTCTCAGCAGCTGTAACTGCTAACAAATCACAGCGCTCGTTTTCAGGATGACCAGCGTGACCTTTCACCCAATGAAATGTGAGATTAAATTTCGGATGAAGTGCTAAATAGCGCAACCACAAATCAGCATTCTTTTTGCCTTTAAACCCTTTTGCTTTCCAGCCAAAGACCCAACCTTTGTCAATCGCATCGATAACATACTTCGAATCAGAATAAACGTCTACAGGAATTTTGTTGGTTTTTAAACTTTCTAATGCAACAATCAAAGCCATCAACTCCATGCGGTTGTTTGTTGTCATACGAAAGCCTTGTGCCATTTCTTTTACTTGGTCTTTGTATTTCAAGAGATCTCCGTAACCACCTGGACCAGGATTTCCTTTGGCAGAACCATCTGTATATATTCTAACTTTCAATTTGGATGCTTTTCAACGAAGTTAAGCATATAAAAAGGAAATCCAAAACCTTACAAAAAAGTACATCTTACTGCAAGAATACCAGCACTTTAGCATTTATTTTAAAAAAGCCCAAAAATTACTCACTTATTAAAAGTGAAATGCAATAGACTAATAATAAATCACTTATGATTCTTTCGTTTATCGACGGTTTTAATTTATTTGTCGAATAATTCATTTTTATTTTAGGTTTAGGATTCCAAGAATAAAAAGAGACTAATTTCTATGAATTTGATTTTTTCACCCATGAATAATGAAATTAAGACAATGACTTACAAATAATGCAATACTATGCAGGCACAGCATGTTAGAGCTTTCAAAGATTCGTCCTTTTTTGGTTTTGCCACCATCAAGAACTGCTCTAAATTTGTATCATAAATCAGTCGAAAATAGTATATCAATATATATAGAAGTCTTTTTCAGTGAATAGTGGTTAGGTTAGGTTAGAAAAACAGTTCGGTTCTCGAACTGTTTTTTTTTGCCCATTAAATTCTATTCGTTATTAATGCTTCACGCTTGACAACCAGCGATCCATCTCATCGAATGACATTCCTTTTCGCTGTGATAAATCCTTGATTTGCTCTTCTGTAATTTTACCTAAACCAAAGTATTTCGCTTGTGGATGTGCAAAATACCATCCAGAAACTGCTGCAGTTGGATACATTGCTAAACTTTCTGTAAGTGTCACACCACTCAATTCTGTTGCATTCAAGATTCTAAACAAATCAATTTTCTCTGTATGATCAGGACAAGCTGGATATCCAGGAGCCGGACGAATCCCACGATACGTTTCTTTGATCAATTCATCATTAGAAAGGGTTTCATCAGCCGCATAGCCCCAAAGATCTTTACGCACAATTTCATGCATCTTCTCTGCAAATGCTTCTGCCAATCGATCCGCCAATGCTTTTAATAGAATTGAATGATAATCATCGTGGTCTTTTTCAAATCGTTCGATGTGCTCTTCAATTCCATGACCTGTCGTCACGACAAATCCACCAACATAATCGTTGATTCCAGATGATTTTGGCGCAATGAAATCCGCTAATGCAATATTTGGTTGACCGTCTGCTTTTTTCGTTTGTTGTCGCAAGGAATGCTGCACAGACAAAACAGTTGAGCGCGTTTCATCGGTATAAATTTCAATATCATCTCCAACAGTATTTGCTGGGAACAATCCAACAACTGCGCGAGCCTCCAACCATTTTTCATCTATGATTTGCTGCAACATTGTTTGTGCATCTGCATACAATTTCGTTGCCTCTACACCAACAACCTCATCTTTCAGAATAGCCGGAAATTTCCCATGCAATTCCCATGTTTGAAAGAAGGGAGTCCAATCGATATAATCAACTAATTGTTGCAATGGAAAATCTACAAATTGTTTCACACCTAACTCCGCAGGAACTGCACAATCTTCTTGTTTAAAGTCAATTTTAAGTGCATTCTTACGCGCTTCTTCAACTGTCAACAATTGTTTTGCTCCACGGTGTTTCTCGTGATGCTCGCGTACGCGCGTATATTCTTCTTTCAAGTCAGACACAAACAATTCTTTCTTTGGTCCGAGCATACTTTCAACAACTGTTACAGCTCTTGAAGCATCCAAGACATGAATCGTTTGACCTTTTGTATAATGTTGATCTATTTTAACAGCCGTATGAACCTTCGAAGTCGTTGCTCCACCAATCAATAACGGAATCGATAAATTTGCACGTTCCATTTCTTTTGCAACAGTTACCATTTCATCCAATGAAGGTGTAATCAAGCCACTTAAACCAATTACATCTACCTTTTCATCAATTGCTGTTTGGATAATTTTTTCGAATGGAACCATTACGCCCATGTCAATCACTTCGTAGTTATTACAACCTAAGACAACGCCTACAATATTTTTTCCGATATCGTGCACATCACCTTTTACTGTTGCCATCAATACTTTTCCAGATGAAGAACGAACGCCATCTTTTTCAGCTTCAATGAACGGAAGTAAATAAGCCACCGCTTTTTTCATAACACGGGCAGATTTCACCACTTGCGGCAAGAACATTTTTCCACTTCCGAACAAATCACCAACGATGTTCATTCCATCCATCAAAGGACCTTCAATAACTTCAATCGGTCGTGTGAATTGCTGTCTACATTCTTCAACGTCTTCGTCAATGAATTCCACAATTCCTTTCACCAAAGCGTGTGATAAACGCTGATTTACAGGAACATTTCTCCAAGATAAATCGACTTCTCGTTTTTTACCATCACCTTTAACCGTTTCAGCATATTCGAGCAAGCGTTCTGTTGCATCATCACGACGGTTCAACAAAACATCTTCCACGTACACCAACAATTCCGGTTCAATATCAGAATAAACTTCAAGCATCGTTGGATTCACAATACCCATGTCCATTCCATTCTGAATCGCGTGGTATAAGAAAGCGGCATGCATTGCTTCACGCACTTTGTCATTTCCACGGAACGAAAACGAAACATTGGAAACTCCGCCGCTTACGTGTGCTCCAGGTAAATTTTCACGGATCCATTTTGTTGCGCGGAAGAAATCCAATGCATTGTTGTTGTGTTCTTCCATTCCCGTTGCAACAGGGAAAATATTTGGGTCGAAAATGATGTCGTCTTTAGCAAAACCAACTTGATTCACCAAAACATCATACGAGCGTTTACAAATTTCAATTCGACGTTCGTAGCTATCTGCTTGACCGTCTTCATCAAATGCCATTACGATAACAGCTGCACCGTAACGTTTAATTTTTGTGGCTTGTGCAATAAAATTCACTTCACCTTCTTTCAAGGAAATTGAATTCACGACTCCTTTTCCTTGAATACATTTTAATCCAGCTTCAATGATTTCCCATTTCGAGCTATCAATCATAATTGGAACACGCGCAATATCAGGTTCAGATGCAATTAAATTTAGAAATTTCACCATCGCCTCTTTTCCATCAATCATCCCTTCATCCATATTGATGTCGATGATTTGCGCCCCTCCTTCTACTTGATCTCTAGCAACAGCCAATGCTGCTTCAAAATCTCCTTCTTTGATCATGCGCAAAAAGGCACGAGAACCGGTTACGTTCGTACGTTCACCAACATTCACAAAATTGCTTTGCGGCGTAACGATTAAAGGTTCAAGTCCTGATAATTTTAAGCTTGCTTTATTTTCTTCTGACATTGTATTTCGTGTAATTCCGTTCTTTACTTGTAAATCAACTTTTCAGCAACTAGATTTTACAGTTGTTTCACAGCTCTTGGCTTGTAATCCTTCGCCATGTCTGCAATTGCTTTAATGTGATCAGGCGTTGTACCGCAACAACCACCAATGATGTTCACCAATCCTTCATCCAAGAACTCTTTGATTTGAACCGCCATTAATTCTGGTGTTTCATCGTACTTTCCGAATTCGTTTGGAAGACCAGCATTTGGATGCGCACTCACACCAAATGGTGCTTTTTGATCTAACACTTGCAAATAAGGACGCATCATTGAAGCACCCAAGGCACAATTCAAACCAATCGTCAATAGAGGCATGTGCGAAACTGAAATCAAAAATGCTTCTGTTGTTTGTCCTGTCAATGTTCTTCCACTTTGATCGGTAATTGTTCCAGAAACCATGATGGGCAATTTCGTATTGCGTTCGTTGTACACTTCATCAATCGCAAACAAAGCAGCTTTTGCATTCAAGGTATCAAATACTGTTTCAACTAACAATAAATCAACTCCACCATCCATCAAGGCATTCACTTGTTCCTTGTAGGCATTTACCAATTCATCAAAGGTAATTCCACGGAAACCTGGATCATTTACATCTGGTGAAATCGAAGCTGTACGATTTGTTGGACCGATTGAACCTGCTACGAATCGCGGTTTATCAGGATTCAATGCAGTAAATTCATCTGCTACTTCTTTCGCGATTTTAGCCGATTGAAAATTAATATCGTATACAAACTTCTCCAAACCGTAATCCGCTTGTGCAATCCAAGTTCCAGAAAAAGTATTGGTTTCAGCGATATCAGCACCCGCTTCAAAATATTTACGGTGAATATCTTTGATAATTTCAGGACGTGTTAACGACAATAAATCGTTGTTTCCTTTCAAGGGTTTATCATGGTTTTCAAACCACCCTTTACGGAAATCTTCTTCCTCTAGTTTGTGACGTTGAATCATCGTTCCCATTGCGCCATCTAGCACGAGAATACGATCTTTTAAAATTGTTTCTATTGACATCATAGTATAAATACAATAAACTATGAACAAAGAGAAGTACGAATGTACACCAACTTATCTTTACCCGAACGAATCGGGATTGGATTTGGCACCTTCTCTTGAGCGAGGGTTGCCAAGGTTTCATCGGGCCTAATCCCTCCACCTTTCTTCATAAGTTTATTTAAATGAACTGGCACAAAATTACTTCGAATTTTAGACAAAGCAAAGTTTTCATTCATTCATTTATTTTTTTCGTAACTTTCCCTTGTAAATACTACTCATGAAGCATCTGATTATTCTTTTAAGCATACTTTTTATTAGCGTTTTCAACTTCGCGCAAGTGAATTTGACTTCATCGAATTTACCAATAGTTGTAATCACACAACCAAGCGGACAAACCATCAATGATGCCGCGCGCATTGTTTGTGACATGGGAATTATCTATAATGGTGTTGGTGCGACGAATATGATTAATAATCCATACAACAATTACAATGGAAAGATTGCGATTGAAGTTCGCGGATCCACCTCTCAACAGTATCCTAAGAAAAGTTATGGCTTTGAAACGCAAGATGCTTTGGGTGCGAATAACAATGTTTCGCTCTTAGGTTTACCGATTGAAAATGATTGGATTTTGTACGGCCCTTATCCTGATAAAACACTTTTACGCGACGTTTTGACCTACGATTTATCAAAGAAATTCGGTCATTATGCATCAAATTGGAAACATTGCGAATTGATTATCGATGGAGAATACATGGGCGTTTACATTTTATTGGAACGCATTAAACGTGATCATGACCGTGTTGATATTGCTCACTTGGATCCAGATGATTTGGCTGGTGATTCATTAACAGGCGGATACATTGTAAAAGTGGACAAATTAACAGGTGAAGTTGGTTATTCATGGACATCAAATTATAACACTGAAGTTGTTTTTCAATTTCATGATCCGGAATACGATCAATTGAATCCAATACAATCGAGTTACATGGAGAATTTTATAGGCGAATTCGAAGATGCCGTTTGGGGACCTCAATTCGATGATCCAACAGTTGGTTATTCAGCTTACATTGAAAAAACATCGTTTTATGACTTCTTCATTTTGCAAGAATTAGGTAGAACAGTTGATGGCTATCGTTCGAGTTCCTTCATGCACAAAGACAAAACAAGTGGCGCTTGGAATGGAAAACTGGTTGCTGGACCGATGTGGGATTTTAACCTTTCCTACGGAAATGCTGATTACTGTGATGCCGATTTAACAACAGGCTGGCAATATAACTTTGATGAAATATGTGACTTCACTTCTGCCATTCCGTTTTGGTGGGAAAAATTATTGTCTTCACCAAGCTATCGCAATGGTTTGCGCTGTCGTTGGGAAGAATTGCGAACAGGGCCTTTACACACCGATTCTGTAAACTATTTTATTGATTCAATGGCGACTTATTTAACCGATGCACGCATTCGTAATTTCACAAAATGGCCAATTATTGGTCAATATGTGAATTGGAATGCATTCGTTGGTGCAACCTATGAAGAGGATTTATCTTTCTTGAAGCAATACATTGAAACTCGATCAATTTGGATGGATGCAAATATTCCTGGAGTATGTGATTTAGCTGTTGAAGAACAAGCGTTCGTCCCTCAGTATTGCAAGGTTTGGCCAAATCCAATGAGTGATGTTGGATACATTGGTTTCACCTTATTTAAAAATGATGAAATTCAATTGGAACTTTATGATTTAACTGGACGTGTTGTACTCACTGAAGATTTTGGAAAATTGCTCGCTGGTGAACATGCAGCTGAAATTTCTACTAGCACTCTCCTTCCTGGTAATTATATTTACAAGTTAAAAGGCGAAACATCTGTTTTGTTTACTGGTAAAATCGTCATCAAGTAATGATTAAGTTTCTAAAAGGATTTGGATACGCCTTCGTTGGGATTTGGCAAATGCTCTTACATGAACGCAATTTCAAGGTGCATGTTTTGGCGCTCATTGTTGTGGTTTCGGCAGGATTTTATTTCCATATTACGGCAAATGAATGGCTGATTCTATTACTCATTTCAGCACTTGTTCTCGCATTGGAAACCATCAATTCTGCCATCGAAAAACTGTGTGATTTGTATACCAAAGAAACACATCCTCAAATAAAATTAATCAAAGACATTGCTGCAGGAGCTGTACTCATTGCTGCTATTTTTGCAGTCGTTATTGCAATTATAATTTTCAAAAAATACATGCTAACACTTTTCATATGAAACTACTTTCTCTCTTTTTATTGTTATCAGGAATGACACTAGCGCAACAAACCATCAATGGTTCAATCACGCATGACGGTTTAACGCGCACCTATATTTTATACGTACCAGCAAGTTATTCTCCTGGAACACCAGTTCCGTTGGTTTTCAATTTCCATGGTTATACAAGTAATTCAAATGAGCAAATGTTGTATGCCGATTTTCGTCCAATTGCGGATACGGCCAATTTCATCCTTATTCATCCAATGGGAACGCTTGATGGCTCGAACCAACCGTATTGGAACGCAGGATTTGGTGGCACTGTTGATGACCTCGGGTTTACAAGTGCATTGATTGATTCTATTTCTGCTGATTATTCAATAAATCCGAACAGAATTTACAGTACAGGTATGTCGAACGGTGGAATTATGAGTTATTACTTAGCGTGTGAAATGAGTAATCGTTTCGCAGCAATTGCATCCGTAACAGGAACAATGATTACTGGTTCACAATTAACGTGCAGCGCACAGCATCCAACGCCTGTTATGGAAATCCACGGAACAGCTGACGCGACTGTTCCATATACAGGAAATACAACAATGATCGCCATTCCTAGTGTACTGGATTTTTGGGTGAATTATAACAATTGCACCTCGACACCAACGGTTACACCGGTAACGAATACATCGACGACAGATGGTTGTACGGCAGAACATTCTGTTTGGTCAAATGGCGACAATGGAGTTGAAGTTGAACACTACAAAATCATTGGTGGTGGACACACGTGGCCAGGAGCGCCGATTGCGATTGGTGTAACGAATTACGACATCAACGCCTCAAAATTGATTTGGATCTTTTTCTCGAAATACGATTTGAATGGTGCGATTGATCCTCTTGGTGTGAATGAGATTTCGAACGATCAACTTTCAGTTTATCCGAATCCAAGTAGTGATTTTATTACGCTTGAAGGAGTGGAAGATTTGAGTGCAGCAACAATTACATCTATGAATGGTCAGAAGGTAAATTGTACAATTGAAAACCAGCAAATTGATATTCGCACGTTGGACAAAGGCGTTTATTTTATTTCGATTGACGGAACTGTGGTTCGTTTTGTGAAGATGTAATGTTCAAATTGGAAAGTACAATACCGTAGACGGAATTAAAGAACGATTTCAGTAAAGAAGACAATACACGTGTTTGGAAAACGAATAAAATCACGCATCATTAATTATGAGAAAGCCGTTATGGATTGCTTGCCTATTTTTTTTGATGCACATAAATTCGTCATTCAAAATAAGTTTAGAAGATATCTTCTAATATCGGGGCTTGTATTTCTGATTTTCTTTTCCCTGATTATTCAAGGCGCATTGTATGGTGTAAATGCAATTCAAGAACCTGTTTCGAATTGGGCGTTACCTTATTTAGATCAATTTTTAACCTTTAAACAGGAAGAAATTGAAAAAGGAATAGCTGCTGTTTTTTGGTTAATAAAGAAAGCTATTGAAAGCAACAAAGATGCTATTTTCAGTGTCATCTTTATGATTATCGGGACACCCTTCTTCTCATTTATCAGCTCGAAAACCGAAGAAATAGTTACAGGAACGAAATACACTTTTCAGTTAAAAACCTTTCTTAAAGAGATAAAACGTGGAGTCGTTTTGTCGATTCGAAACTCTATTAAACAATTTGGATTAATCATCGTGATTTCTCTAATTGCATTGATTCCAATTGTTGGAATTATTGCGCCACTGCTCACCTTTATCGTTCAAGCTTATTTCAATGGCTTGCTGATGACTGATTACACCCTCGAGCGTCAAGGTTATTCTGTTGCTGAGAGTCAAGCCTACTACAAACAACACAAACCAGAATTGTTTTCGATTGGTCTCGGATTTATGTTCCTCTTATTGATTCCAGTTATTGGGTGGTTTGTTGCACCAACGTATGCCTTGGTTGCGGCGTATTTGAATTTCGAAAAGCGTAAAAATTAAGATAATGCGTGTACGGACAGGTCGCGAATATGCACGGACAGGTCGCGACCTGTCCCTACTGCATTATTTATTCCCTTTAATCAAACGCTCCGTTAACTCTGGGAAACGCAAAATCGCTGTTAAACAAATCACAACTTCGAAAGCGATCACTGTTCCTAGCGGTTGGTGACTGAATACGTGTGTTGCTATTGCTCCACCGAAATAAGCTGCCAATAATACTGTTCCAACAATTCCTGTACGTGGAATAACGAACAAAATCACTGAAAGCAATTCAACGATTCCGATCATGCGAAACGTAGATGGTTCTACTCCTGCTTTTGCTGCGTTTTCAACAATCATTTCGTTCAATGAGATTTTCATAAATGCACTCATAATCAATGCTGCGGCAATTAAGCCAGTTAAAACCCATCCTGTAATTTTAATTCCTTTTGAATTTTTCATGTGTGTTAATTTTTGTTTTGTATTGAATTATTTTGGCGAAAATACGCTAAGTCGGTATATATTTGTAACTACTTACACAAAGAATACTAGTTACATTTAGGATATCGGTATGGAAATTTCAGTAAACGAACAAACATGCAAAAAAGCACATTTGGCCATTCAAGACACCTTGGATGTTGTGGGTGGAAAATGGAAATTGATTTTGATCTCAATCCTTCGAAATGGCACTTATCGTTTCAAAGAGCTTTCGCGCGAAGCTGGCATCACACCGCGCATTCTTTCCAAGGAATTGAAAGAATTAGAAATGAATGGACTTGTTACACGAACTGTTTGTGATACACGCCCAATAACCGTTGAATACGCCTTAACGCCTTACAGCGAATCCTTATCTGAAGTGATTATGGCCATGCACAAATGGGGGGCTGAACACAGAGAACGCATTAAAAAAGAATGGTGATTTAGCCAAAAAAATAGACCAAAAAAAAAGGGACAAGCTTCAGCTCGTCCCAACTTCAGGAAAAAGAATTTCCCTAACCACATTTCACTTAACCAATCAACCAATCACGATTTTATTATGTGGAGTGTTTTTGTGCGCATATCATTCGTTGTACATTTTATAAAATATACACCACTCGCCAAGGCACTTAAATCGATTTGCTCAATTCCATTTGAAGCGAATTGCATCAATTGTTCACCTCTCAATGAAATAACTTGAACTGTTACTTCTTCATCACTTTTTAATGTGATTGTGTTTTCAAAAGGATTTGGTGCAACCGATAAATTCTCAATTTCATTTTCAACAATGCTCAATGGCTCTGTGCTTAAACGATACGTGATATACGCAAATGAAACAGTATCAATTCCGTATCCTGCAATGAAATGTCCGTCTGGTGACATACAATTCGCCGAATAAATCACATTTGTTCCTAAATCCAATTGAAGCGTGTTTGCCGCATAGGTATTCAAGTTTTGAATTCCACCAGTTGATGTCCAAATAAATGGTAATTCTGGATCCCAAGGTCCTTGTTGGAAGCGTCCAACAGCCATTGTTCCATCAGCGTTAATTGCCGCAACATAACCGGAAGCTCCAACAGCCAATGTTCCTAAATCAATCATTCCTGTTGCTTGACTCCAAATCCATGGATTACCGTTTGTTGCAAAGTCGCCGTGACCACCAATCCAGTTTCCATCAGCAGAAATTGCACTGCATTCCCCTAATTGATTGAACTCATCGTTTGGATTTCCAGCATTGTCTACTAACAAATATTCATTCATATAATAACCACCCATTGGATCTTTTCTCCAAACAGCTGATTTCCATGGACCATTAAAATCTTGCCATCCAACAACTACTTCCCCGTTTGCACTCACAGCGTTTGCACGTGTACTTTTTGCCGGAAAAAGCGTCCCTAAATCTATGATTCCTTCTGCTGAATTCCATGCAACTGCCGTTGTGTAAGCCAAACCTCCTGTTGTATCTGCCCAAGCGTTTCCAACAACTGTTGAACCATCACCTGAAACTGCGTAACCATTGCTCAGTGTATTATCAACCGAAAAACCTAAACTTCCTAGTACAGTCCATGTTTGATTTGTCATGTTGTAAACTGACATTTCTGGTCCAGCTGGCCCGTTACTTGTTCCAGAGATCTTCATTCCATCCGCTGAAAACATGGCACGTCCACCTACTCCATTTCCTGGAGCAAGACCATAAATTGTATCATTCGTTTGTGTTTCTGGGTACCACAATGAATAAGGTCCAGCCCACGTTGAATAACCTGCAACAACTCCTTGATTTGAAACATCAGTTGTTTCATAGTACGAATCTTTCACGATAAACTGACCATAACTTACCGAAGCAATGCTCAACGAAAACGAAAGACATGTTAAAAATAATTTCTTCATAATTCTAGTTGTTTTTTTACAAACTCATGTATTTATGCCGAAAGTAAAAACCATGACCAAACGTAAGCAATTAATTGCCATTACATTTGCATTACATACTAGAAATATAGCTTACATTTTATATACAAAAATGTTTATCTTATTGACTAACTGTGTTTTATACAGTTTTTAGATTTCCATCAAGAAATTCACTAAATGCACATCTTCTCCTTCGATGTTCAACTTTTTGCGCAAGCGTGAACGTGCAACTGTGATACTATTCACCGATTGTTGGGTGATCGCTGAGATATCTTTTGTCGACATATTCAAACGCAAAAAGGCACACAATTTCTTTTCATTCGATGTAAGATTCGGAAACTTCTCTTGCAGGTTTTCATAGAACTGTGAATGCACTTTTGTGAAATGTGTTTCAAATTCGTCCCACACATTTTTATTCTGTGCCAAACGTAATTCGTGAATCAAATCTTGAATGGCTTGTTGATTTTCCTTTTTGAATGATGATTTTGATTTTAATAATGTTTCCGTTGTTTTGGAAAGAAGCTCATTCATTTTAAACATGAACAAGGCATTAGCTGTCAACTCGCGATCTTTGTAATCCAAGTTTTCTTCCAATTGCTTGTGCGCTAATTCCAGATTTTCACTTTGGAGTTTCAATTTTTCTTGTTCAAGTCGCGAATTTCGTACACGACCACGCAAGATTAAAATCACCAACACAGAAAGCACTAACAATACAATTAACGTTGCGCTGATCGCCACAATTTTCACTTGCGATTTCAGTTGATTTGCTTGCGCGCGTTCCAATTTCAACTCATAGACCTTTTTCTCTTCGTTGCGCTTGTTTCGTTCTTCCAAGGTAGAAATGGCAGTTCGACTATCGCTATTAAAAATACGGTCATTCAGCTGTTTGAATTCACGGTAATACTCAAACGCTTGCTTGTAATTCCCTAATGATTCATTTACAGAGGCGAGTGATTCCAGCGTGATCAACAATGATTCTTTGTTACTCGTTGTTCGACAAATCGCCAATGCTTTCAAATAATAGTCTTGAGCACGATCGAATTCCTTTTTCATGGCATGTACTTTACCAATATTATTCAATACTTGCGCTTGACCGTATACATCTTGTTCTTGTTGTCGAATCAATAAGGACTTTTGAAAAAATTGATCTGCTTTATCGAGCGATTTCTGCTCCATGTAGCACAATCCAAGGTTATTCAATAAGGTACTTTCAATCGCCTTACTCTTCACCACCTTGTTTTCTGCGAGCGCATTTTCCAAGTAGATTTTAGCAGTCGAAAATTTAGATTTCTTAAGGTAAACCGCCGCGATGTTATTAAAGATTTTGAGTTTCTTATCTGCAACCACTGATGGTTCCAAACTGACTTTATTTTTCTCCAACAGCGCAAGTGACTTCATGTAAGAATTCAAACTTTTGGAATAATCCTGCAAGCGTAAATAGAGATTCCCGATTTTCAGTTCAATATCCGCTTGTAACAGTGCAATTTCACCCTTATTTGAGGACTGCGTTACCACCTCATCCAATTGATTCTTCGCAGAAAGATAGTATTCAAGTGCCACTTCAAGAATCCCTTTTGCCATGTACACATCACCCAAATTAAAATCAACTTTGGCGCTTAAGTAATCTGAGTTCAAGGCATAACTCAATTGTTTGGCTTGCAATCCGAAGATAAGTGCTGAATCGACTTGTGTTTTGAGAAAGGTTTCAGATGTCGTAAGGTTCTTTTTCACCAATTGCTCTAAATCATGCTCGTTGTTTTGCGCACACACCATTCCTCCCATTAGAAGGAACGTAACAGTTACAAGAAGTGATTTTAACAACAAACGCATGTGCTAAAATACAAATGTTTGATGAAATCGCGCTTTGTACGGACAGGTCGCGACCTGTCCCTGCTGTATTAATTATAAATTCGACCTATCCCTACACACACGAACCAATTTCATTTTTTTTATTCGCGCCCATGTACCAAAACGTTTTTTCGTGCGTTAAAGGGAAAACATCAAGAGTTTCTGGAGTAAAATCTGGAATGCCAACCGATCTGACAAGGCGCGGTGGAAAAGAGATGTGAGGCCGGGGCCTAAAAATAACTGTACACTTCCCCCCTTATCTTTTCTTGGTGTGTAATTGTTTAACCGTTTAAATTTTTACACGATGAAAAAAGTTTTAATCGCAGTTGCCCTTTTCTTGGGAACAAGCTGCAATGCACAATTGGGCGTTTACACCCTCAAAGAAAAAGAAGCACCATACTATGATGTTTGGTATTCGATCGATGAAAAAGAAGAGCATCACCATGTTCGTTATCTGAACAAAAATGACAAAGTAGATGAACAACTCGCCAAACTCCTAGAACCGTATGGTCTTTATTTGAGTGACGGTGAATTGGATGAAGCAGGCGATCAATATTGGATCGTTGATACCGAAAATGGATTCACGGCCTATGTTTACCGAATTGTCATAGATGAATTCGACGCTGAGATTCAAATTGTTTTAGAAGTCAATAACTAACCTTAACACTTATATCGTATGAAAAATTCAATCGCCCTTTCAGATTTAGCTGGAATGAATGATCACCAATTGGTGAACGTATACAATCGCTATGTCGATTCAGAAGTATTTCCTGTTTCTTTAGGAAAACTCTATTGGCACATTATTGATCAACTGAAAAAACGTGGAGTCGATTGCACTGCCATCACTAGCGGAAAAACCATCCACTTTGGGGAACAATTTCGCTGCTTTTTGCATCGCTCACGGATTTATCTACAAGCAGACTTGAACGAAACAAGTATGATTCAACTTAATTTCAAAACCGACAAAACGCGTGAAATCCTCGCTGCTAAAGTCGTATTTGTTGACGATGCTAACTATACACTTCAAGGAACTTTAGGTGAAGAAGCACTTTTGCTCATCATGCGTCACGATCATTTGCAAACGCATATCGATGCAACTGGCGTGCAAGGCAAAATTCTTTTAGGCTTCAACAACGAAGGCAATTTTTCATCACTCAACATTTTGAACTCTGTTGAAGTTGGTCGATTCGCCATTCTTTCACAAGCACGAACGGCTTTGGTCCTGCCATTTGGCTTGGAGAAAGAAAAAATTGATTATTGGGATTTTGAATAAATGGGATCGCGTGTGTAGGGACAGATCGTGGATATTAGGGACAGGTCGCGACCTGTCCCTACATCACGCGACCCGTCCGTTACTTTTTTTCTTCGTAACATTATACCCTAAACTTGCATTATGAAGATGAACTTTCCCTACTTGTATATCATTGCCATCATTCCAATCGTATTTTCCTGTTCAAGCGGTCCTGCCAACGATCCACGCACCATTTACACGTATCAGACGATGCAAACGGAAATGCTTATCACTTGTGAGAGAATTTATGAAAACATTAGCAATATCAAAGAAATTTCAGAAGACAAATCCGAACCTGACATACAAGTTAGGGCATTACAATCAATGAAAGACATCCAAAAAATGGAGGTCAGCGCTGGGGATGCAATCGCATTAATCGAAGATGCTAAACGCTTGCTATTTCTTCAAATGGGCGAAAATTTAGACATTAAGGATGCAAGTGCAATTCGATATGAAAAATTCGATATTCGCTACCCGCTTAGTCCAGTGAGATATGATTTGTCCAAGGTAAAAAACAATGAGACAACAGATGTACTTTCTCCCAACGGAGCCTTTGCAAAAAAGATTCAAACCAAAATAAAACATTTACGCAAAGTTCTTACCGAGACGATTGCCTTCAACAAAGACAGATACACCCATGAAATTCACAACTATTTCAAAGACCCTAACATTAATACATTCTCCTCTAGATTAAATTTGAGAAAACAAATCGAACAATCAAACGGATTCAAACATGTTTCATTGGATGATCAAGAATTAATTCTGCGTATTTATGAACGCATCAGTTATACACAAGAATTTTGGGAAACAAGTTTTGGAGAAAATCTTACGTGGATTGAAGCTTTTGGTTATTTAACTTCTCTTGAAACAACTATTTTTAACGCAACAAACGACGCCATAACGAGTGTTCTATATCGTTACGGTTCTTGCGGTTGCATTGAAGCTACTAGTTTTGTGCCTGTCGTAATTGGTGAAGAACGATTAAATCCGGGACAAAATCCAACATTCCAAGTTCAGTTAGCTGGAATTTTAAGCCATAGAAAGCCAGAAATTGTAGGGAAAGATATAAAAACAATTCATGTTCGAAACGGCGTAGCAACTGTAAGTGGAGATATGGGAAGAAGTCAAAAAAAAACCTTTACAGGTTCGCTGATAATTTATAATAAATCAGGCATCCCAAAAACCTTTCCTTGGAAAAAAACCTTCTACCGTGAACCGACCGCGGATAAAAAGTAATTGATTATTCGAGCGCAGTATCCAATCGCATCAAAAAATCATTCTGAATATATTGGAGCATGGAGCATGGAACATGGAGCATGGAATGTATCATTAAATCAACCTATTCAACTGCAATCCCATGAATACCCAAGAAACCAAACTATGTCCAATGAACTTGTCAATGTTCAATGCTCCATGTTCATCCATCCTGTTACATTTTTCCTATCTTCGTTCTAACTTCTAAATTCTAACTCTAACTTCTAAATGAAAAACATCGAAGTCGTAGCAGCCATCATCGTACACGAAGGATCCATTTTGTGTGTTCAGCGCGGACCCGCGAAATACCCTTACATTTCTGAGAAGTGGGAATTTCCGGGTGGAAAAGTCGAAGCTGGAGAAACAAAAATTGATGCGATCAAGCGCGAGATTGCGGAAGAGTTGCACATGGACATCACGGTCGATGCCTTTTTAACAACGGTGCAACACGCCTACCCCGATTTTCACTTAACGATGCACAGTTTCCTTTGCTCGTGCGCCACACCCGACTTAACACTCACCGAACACATTGACTTTAAATGGTTGACAAAAAGTGAACTGACCGAATTGGATTGGGCTGGAGCGGATGTTCCAATTGTAGAAAAATTGGTAGATTAGCGTATGAGTTTTGACAACCAACCTTTATTAAACAGTCTTCAAACAGGATTTATTGATAAATATTATCAATCAAATCAATCCTATCGACCTCAATTGCTGGTTAATGACAAGGCTGCTGGAAAAAAGGTATTGTCAACTATTCAACAAGAATTAGAAAACTGCGAAGAATTTTGGTTTTCAGTTGCATTCGTTACATCAAGTGGTTTCGCAACTTTAGCGAATACATTTAAAGAACTTGAGGATAAAAATATTCCAGGTAAGATACTCGTTTCGCAATATTTAAATTTTACTCAACCTGAGGCATTAAGAAAGTTAAAGCAGTTAAAAAATGTTGATTTAAGAATTGTAACTGAAGGTGATTTTCACTCAAAAGGTTATTTATTCAAAACAAACGGGTTATACAATCTCATCATTGGTAGTTCGAACTTAACAGCAAACGCACTTTGCTCCAATAAAGAGTGGAATTTAAAAGTGTCTGCAACTGAATCAAGTGAAATTATTACGCGCTCAATTGAAGAATTTAAGTCAGAATTTGATAAGGCAACAATCGTAACAGATGAATTTATCATCAAGTATGATTTGTTTTATCGAGGACAGCTTGAATACAATCGTCAGATTTTAAAACGAATCGTTCCAGAAAAACACGAGCAAATTATTCCAAACTTAATGCAACGCGAGGCACTTGAAAACATCGAGCATCTCAGAAGTTTAGGAAAAAAGAAAGCGCTGTTGATCTCTGCAACGGGAACAGGAAAAACGTATTTATCAGCCTTTGATGTTCAAAAGTTCAAACCGAAAAAGTTTCTATTTATCGTTCATCGCTTGACCATTGCAAAGGAGGCGATGAAAACCTTTAAGCAATTACTTGGTGAGGAAATTTCTATGGGAATTTATTCGGGTAATCAAAGGGATTTAGAAGCCGACTATATATTCTCAACTGTTCAAACAATTTCCAAAAGTGAACATTATGAGCAGTTTGAAAAACATCATTTTGATTATATCGTAATTGATGAAACTCATCGCGCTGGAGCAGAATCCTACAAACGCATTCTAGATCATTTCGAGCCTGATTTTTTATTAGGAATGACAGCTACTCCTGAAAGAACTGATGGCTTCGACATTTTCAAATCATTTGATTACAACATCGCCTATGAAATTAGGCTTCACAGAGCTTTAGAAGAAAATATTCTCAGTCCATTCCATTATTATGGGGTGACCGACCTTTCGTTAAATGATGAAATAATTGAAGATAAATCAACGTTCAATTTGCTAACTAGTGATGAACGAATAAATCACATCATTGAGAAATCACGCTATTACGGTTGCGATAACGGAACAATTCGAGGACTCATATTCTGCTCATCGAAGGAAGAATGTAAATCCTTATCTACAGAATTTAACAAACGATATTTTAATACAATTGCTTTAACAGGTGATAATTCTGAAGAAGAAAGAGCGCAGGCTATAAAGAAATTGGAAAGCGATGAAAAATCTGAAAAACTAGATTACATATTCACAGTTGACATTTTCAATGAAGGAATAGACATCCCGAAAGTGAACCAGATTATTATGTTGCGCCCAACCCAATCTGCAATCGTATTTGTTCAACAACTTGGACGTGGTTTAAGAAAAGCCTCAAACAAAGAATATCTTACTGTAATAGATTTCATAGGAAACTATTCAAACAATTATTTGGTTCCAATTGCATTGTATGGCGATACTTCATACAACAAGGATACAATTCGAAATTTGATTTCAACGGGCAGTCAATTAATGCCTGGAACCTCAACAATCAACTTTGATTTAATCACTAAGGATAGAATATATAAAGCAATTGATAATGCCAATCTTCAGATGAAAAAAGATTTGGTAAACGATTACAAATTATTGAAATATAAACTTGGAAAGATACCAATGATGATGGACTTTGTTCAGCATGGAGCGCGAGATCCATTTTCATATGTTACATATTCCAAATCCTACTTCAATTTTGTTTTATCTCTGGAGGATGAATACAAAGATCAATTAGAAGCAGAGCAAATTCAGTTACTGGAATTATTCAGTTTAGAGATTAATAATTCAAAACGAATCGAAGAATCTTTATTACTGAAGATTTTAATTGAACAAGGTCAACTTCCAATTTCAGACTTTAAAGAACTGATAAATGAAAAGTATGGATTAATGATTTCAGATGCAACAATTGACTCATGCTTAATTAATTTGAATTTTAATTTTGTTAGAAATCAAAAAGACGTTGTTGTCAAAAATGAATCAACGTTCGAATTATCCACTACCTTCAAAAAACAACTAAACAACCAATTATTCAAAGAATTTCTAGTAGATTCAATTGAGTTTTCAATCAACAAATTTCAAGAAGTGTTCAATCTTAATAATTATTCGAATGGGTTTTTATTAGGAAGAAAATACTCAAGAAAAGATGTTTGTAGAATATTGAATTGGGAATTGAACGAAGAAGCTACAGTGTACGGTTACAAAATCAAAAATGGTTCTGCCCCACTATTTGTCAATTATCACAAAGCAGATGACATTTCTGAGACAACAAAATACGAGGATGGCTTCATGAATCCAAGTGAGTTCAAATGGATGACAAAGTCCAACAGAACACTAGAAAGTAATGATGTAAAGCAATTAAGAGACAAAGAAAATCCTTTAAACATTTTGCTTTTCGTTAAAAAAGATAATGGTGAAGGAACAGATTTCTATTTTATTGGTCAAGTAACACCGAAAGATGAATCATTTATTCAAGATACCATGAAAGACAAAAATGGAAAAGATGTTCCAGTGGTGAAAATTGAATATGTTCTCAAAAAACCAGTCGAAGACCACTTGTATACTTATCTCACAAACAAACTCTAACCCACCTCCTGCTCCACCAACCAACGAGCGGCTTCATAATTCTTGTTGAAATCCGAAATCGATGTTGCTTCACTTGGCTTAAAATCAAAACGTAATTGGTTCGTGTATTCGAAAATGGAATCTTCGCGGAGATAAATACATTTCGTTGAACGTAAAATTCCATTCGTCAAAGCAACTTCGAGTCCTTGGGGTGCAATGGATGTTAGGGTTTCGATTAGATCAGGGGTGCTAATAACGTTCATTATTAAATTAGTAAAATGTTGAACATTATGAATTCAGATATTTTCTCTAGAACACATTATTGTTGAAAACTCAAAAAAGTGTTATTAAATATAATAATTATTTTAAATAAGAATTTATTTAAAAGCTGTATGTTTGTAATACAAAAAAGGGCTAGTTTTAGCTAGCCCATTTGTTTACTTGGAATGATAAATTATCATTCTAATAATTGAGAAAGTGCCTCGCACAATTTCAATTACTATTTTAAACTTATCCTTTTTCATGATAATAAAGTTTAAGATTAGTAATAGAACTCAAAAACAACATTTCAAGCTATTGTGTTGGCGCACAGTAGCTTTTTTTTGTGTTTCCTTAATTGTAAAATTACTTCTTTTATCAATTGAACTTACCGGAAGTTATTAAGAAATTGAAGGAATTATTAACGATTTTTTACGTTGCTTTTTAACCCTTCAAAAACTGAAATCCATTGTTATGCGCAATCGTTAACATCGGACGAATCGTGTCTTCAAATTTGTGTTTTTCAAGGGACAAGTCAGGAAATATTGCTAAGAATTCTTGAACGAACTTATTTTTGGGATTGAGCTTTCGAACGACATTAAATCCTTCAACTTGAAGATCATAAAATGCATCGAAATAGGTGTCAAAATCAGGAAGCTTATCTCCCTTTCGCGAATTGAAGGAAGGGTCGGCTGGAATCAAATTCCACATTAAATCATGCGCCACAAATTGAAAGGGTAAAAAATGCTCAACAACATAAGTTCCTATGTCCAGTTTTTTGTCTGTATAAATACACGGCAATGGACCCACTTCTTTAATCACCAAATCCCAGTAATCGCGTTTATGACTAGTCAAACTCCCTCGTTTTTCTGGACGCATCAATTTCTGTGGAATATCTGGTACGTTTGGATTTCTCGCTTGTAAAAACAAGGCTAATTTCCAGTAACAAAATGATTTCAAAACGCCAGAATTGTTCTTGAAATAGTTGTACCAATCAGGTTGAACTAAAATCCTGTCTTTGTACAAAGCATACGGAGGAAGTGCATTGTTTTCCTGTGATTGCAAATAGATGTCTTTCTTTAAACCAGAGCCTAACCAAGGACTCAAGAATTTATGGGGAACATTGATGTCAAAATGATTTAAAATACTCGCTAGTTTTCGATCCGAAGTATTGGACAATTGGGTCAACAAGCGATCTGCTTGAATATCTAAATCAATCTTTTGATACTCCTTTATTTGAGAAACAGCTATTGAAAGTTTGTCTTGAACCCCAAACGAAATTCGAAAATAATTTATGGTATACCAAGAGTTCGTAATCATTCGGGCAAACAATTCCTTCTTCTCAATTTCGTCTTTGCGCTGGTTTTTCATTTCACCATCCTCAATAGCTTCTATAATCGCCAAAAACCAATAATATTTATAGGTTGCCGAAGTACTATTAAATACTTGACTTAATTTGGAAACCGAAACCGTTATGTCTTGAGGAAGTTGCAACATTTCTTTAATTTTTTCCTATCCTGGAAACTTCGTCACATCCATAAAGAACAATTCCCATGTATGACCGTCGAAGTCTTCAATGGTGCGTTGTTGCATGAAGCCGTAATCACGCATTTCGTTTGGTTCTGTTCCTCCTGCTGTGAGTCCTTTTTCCATCATGACGTGTACCTCATCGACGCTTTCCAGAGACAAGGAAAATAAGCCCGCAATGGCCGATTTGGTATCCGAAAGTGGTTTGTCGGTGAAACTTGAAAATTTCTCGTGCGATAAAATCATTAGGAAGATGGAATCAGACCAGACCATGCATTTCCCTTGATCGTCGGAAAATTGTGGATTGTTCGTAAAACCCAAAGCGCTGTAAAAATCCATTGAACGTTGTACGTCGGTGACAGCTAGATTGATGAAGATTTGTTTCATTAATTAGAAGTTAGATGTTAGAGTTAGAAGTTAGAGATAGAAGTTAGAGCGAAGATAAAAAAAATGGAATAGACAGAACGCTTTACATAAAATTCGTTGCGGTGTAAACAAAGATAATGTTACGTCAGCCCCCAAAGGCACTTGGTCAACAAAATCCAACGACTTGAGCCAAAATTCGAAGACCTCGTACCAAAATTCGAACGGCTTGGAACAAAATTCGAACGACTTGAAACAAAATTCAAAGACCTTGGAACAAAATTCGAACGGCTTGGAATAAAATTCAAACGACTTGAACCAAAATTCAAACGGCTTGGAACAAAATTCGAACGACTTGAAACAAAATTCAAAAACCTTGGAACAAAATTCAAATGACTTGGAATAAAATTCGAACGACTTGAACCAAAATTCGAAGACCTCGTACCAAAATTCGAACGGCTTGGAACAAAATTCGAACGACTTGAAACAAAATTCAAACGGCTTGAACCAAAATTCAAACGGCTTGGAACAAAATTCGAACGACTTGAAACAAAAATCAAAGACCTTGGAACAAAATTCAAATGACTTGGAATAAAATTCGAACGACTTGAAAACAAAATCGATGACCTTGGAACAAAACACGAACTACTTGAAAACAAAAAAGCGAACCAGTTACATACTGATTCGCTTTTGAAGTGAATAATGGTTGATTGTTTAATCCGAGCTTATAGC
>Ga0207967_1000065_pt1 | contig 62010 bp, 61 predicted proteins | sample LakWasMet20_HOW5_2_FD_183866 | JGI IMG/M metagenome (GOLD analysis project Ga0207967, IMG submission 183866) | Freshwater sediment methanotrophic microbial communities from Lake Washington under simulated oxygen tension - Sediment Metagenome... | ecosystem: Environmental > Aquatic > Freshwater >...
CTTTGTCGCTCCAGTATTTTTGCAGGGTGAGAATAATCTCTTGAAATGTTAAAGCCATGATTAATTGGTAGGTGTTGGCAAAAAATGCAATTTTACTTTGTTTTGCGGTCTAGCAATAGGCTTTACTTATCAACATTAGCTGCGGGCGATAGTGTTGCGTCTCCATAGCAAAATTATGATGATCAGGCTGAATAGCACAAACGGCCAGTTGCCCCAGCGTACATAGGGTGTGCTGCCGGTATAGCCTTGTACTGTGCCATCAAGCGTTGTCTGCACAAAGTGCGGTGCGTGGGCGATGACATGGCCTTTGTGGTCAATGATGGCGGTGGCGCCGGTGTTGGTGGCGCGTAGCATCATGCGGCCGGTTTCCAGCGCGCGTGCCTGTGAAAACTGCATGTGCTGCTCTGCTGCGTAGGAGTCGCCATACCATGCGTCATTGCTGACGTTCACAAGCAGCGTGGCTGCCGGTAGCTGGCGAATGATTTCTTCGCCAAACACATCTTCGTAGCAGATATTGACCGCCACTTTCTCTCCGGCGACCTGCATCGGCTGCTGATGAACGCCGCCGCGGGACAGGTCGCTTAACGGCATGTTGAGCCAGTCACGGTATATCCAGCCGAATACCAGCTTGAACGGGATGAATTCCCCAAACGGTACCAGATGCGATTTGCGGTAAACAGCGGTTTCTGCGCTGCCGAAACTTAAAACACTGTTGAAATATTCGCCGTTTTCGCGTTCCACCATGCCTACCAGAATATCGCCTCTATTCTTGATCGCGTGCTGTTTCATGCGCATGATCATCTCCGGCGGCATGTTGCTGGATAGAACCGGCATCGCGGTTTCCGGCATGATAATCAGTTTTGAGGTGCTTTGTTCAGCCATGCCCAGGTACTGATGCAATGTGCGCTCTGCAATTTCCGGCGCCCATTTGATGGTTTGGTCGATATTGCCCTGTAACAGGCTGACGCTGAGCGGTTCTTTGCTAGGGCTTGACCACTCAACCAGCTTCAGCAGGCCGCCGATAACGATGATGATCAGCAGTACGCCCGCAGCGCCGCGCCGGCAGGAAGCCGCCAGGTTTTTAAGCAGAAATGTGCAGATCAGGCTGGCTGTCAGCACGGTAATCAGCGAAACGCCATAAACGCCGACCACTGGCACATAGCCTGCCAGCGGGCTATGCGGGAGCTGGCTATAACCAATCGTGAGCCAGGGAAACCCGGTAAATATCCAGCTCCTGATCCAGTCAGCCAATGCCCAGAATACCGGCACTGCAATCAGCAGGGCGTGTTTCTGGTTTGCTGAAATACGTTTGCTCAGCGCGCCTGTCGCAGCGGGAAACAGTGACAGGAATGCAGCCAGCAAAAAGGTGGATAATCCAGCCATGATGCCAGGCATGCCGCCGTAGGTATGCAGGCTGATATAGATCCAGTATATTCCTGTGCCGAACAAGCCCAAACCATACATGAATCCAATGATTGCGGCCTGTTTTGCCGTTCCGCACGAGCGCCAGAGATAAATCAAACCGACGAGCGAAGCGATGCTGACCGGATAAAAATAGAACGGGGCAAAACCGAGTACACTGAGGGCGCCCAATGCGGATGGTAAAAGTATATTGCCCAGTCGGGCATATGGTTGGTTTTTAATGAGTATCAGCATGGCCTGAATTGTAGCTTGATATGGCTGTTGATAACAAAAAAGGCTGTATGTTCATATCTGGAATGCTTAATTTGTTTATTTGATTGACATCATCGGCGCATAACTCCTATATTTAAACTGCATGTAAAATAAGCTGATAACTAAATATGAAAAGGAGTGTTTATGAGTATTGCATCCGAATTTAAAGCATTCGCCCTGCGCGGCAATGTAATGGACCTGGCGGTAGGCGTCATCATCGGCGCGGCGTTCGGCAAGATTGTTGATTCACTGGTAGGTGACATTATTATGCCGCTGATCGGCAAGGTGATCGGCAGTGTGGATTTTACCAATATGTTCGTGGCATTGGCGCCGATTCCGGAAGGTAATGCCGGCACCTATGCAGCGCTCAAGGCAGCGGGTATCCCCATGCTTGCCTATGGTAATTTTTTAACTATCCTGATTAATTTCATCATCCTGGCTTTTGTGATTTTCATGCTGGTCAAGCAGATGAACAGGATGAAGAAAGCCGAGCCGGCACCGCCGCCTGCGCCAACTCCTGAAGATGTGGTGTTGTTGCGTGAAATTCGTGATGCGCTGAAGAAATAGCATCAGGAGAAATTAAAAAAGGGCCGGTTGGCCCTTTTCTGTTACTGGTTTTCTCAATAAGCTATTTGTTGGGAATCTGGTACTGCTGTTCGTTTTCAGCGCCCTCGGCACCGTCGTTGTTCATGAAAGCCACCATGACCACCTTGCCGTCAATGAAATCGAGTTCGGTGGTTTCATAGTAAGTGCCGTCAGCCGCAGTGTTAATGAAATGATATTGCCAGATTGAGGCTACGGTCTTGCCGGTGGTTTTGACTTTTACATCATCTGCTTTTGCCGGTTCACCGAATTGGGCAATGATCTGTTCTTTTGTGAACTTGTTGATCGAGTTCACAAAATCATGTTCAAGCGTAGGAATTTCGCTGCTGTTGCCTGCCCCTTCTTCTGCAATCGCCGCTTGTATGAAACAAGCCTGTAACAAGCCTAGAAACAAGTATGCCAGATATTTCATAACACGCTCCAATTCAGTTTATTGAAAGATGTAAATATATGAATTCATTACTTTCTATGAGCATGTCGGCCGCTATTAAGTTCCAATCATTTTGTCATGCATCCGAATTCGGCAAGTACTGTCGGCAGCCTTGCATCTATCAGCCTTGCCAAGCCTGTTATTGTTATGATTGATTGTCGTCTTCATCCACCTGAGGCAGGATTTCCACCAGTATGCTGTGCAGGCGGCGGCTATCTGCGCGTAAAACTTTTACATGTAGGCCATCAAAAGTGATTTCATCATTGCGCTTGGGCAAATGGCCAAATTGACTGACAACCAGTCCGCCTATCGTAGAGAATTCCTCGTCACTGAGTGAGGTGCCGAGAATTTCGTTGAAGTCGGCAATTTCGGTCAGCGCCTTGACGCGATACTGGCCATCGGCACTCTGGATAATGTTGTCTTCATCTTCATCGTAGTCGTATTCATCTTCGATATCGCCGACAATCTGCTCCAGTACATCTTCAATGGTCACCATGCCCGCTACGCCACCGTATTCATCTACTACGATTGCAATATGGTTGCGGTTACTGCGGAATTCTTTCAGCAGCACGTTGAGGCGTTTTGCTTCGGGGATGAACACTGCTGGCCGTAGCATGTCGCGCACTTCAAATTCCTCGCCTGCGTAATAGCGCAGCAAGTCTTTGGCCAGCAATATGCCGATGACGTCGTTTTTATTGTCTTCAATGACCGGAAAGCGCGAGTGGGCGGTTTCAATGACGTGGGGGATGAATGCTTCCGGCGGGTCTGTGATGTCGATTACATCCATCTGCGAGCGCGGAATCATGATGTCGCGTACCTGCATTTCACTTACTTGCAGTACACCTTCAATCATGGCGAGCGAGTCTGCATCCATCAGGTTGTTTTCGTAGGCGCTGTGCAGTAGTGCTACGAGCTGTTCGCGATCTTCAGGTTCGCGAAGTAAGAAGTGACTTAAACGTTCCAACAAGCTTGGCTTGTTACTTAACTTGGAGTTACCAGGTTTTTCCGAGTCGGCGGCCATTTAGGCACCCTCTGTAATGAGATAAGGCGAAGCATACCCTAATTTTGTGACAATTGCAGTCTCCAGGCCTTCCATTAGCTCGGCCTGCGCGTCGGTTTCATGGTCATAGCCATGCAAATGCAGGATGCCATGCACGGTTAAATGGGCATAATGTGCTTCCAGTGTCTTGTTCTGTGACTGTGCTTCAGCTTCAACCACAGGCGCGCAGATAATAATGTCGCCCATCAGGTGCGGTTCTTCGGTGAGTGGGAACGTCAGCACATTGGTTGCATAATCTTTGCCGCGATACATGCTGTTGAGTCCGCGGCCTTCATCTGCATCGACGATGCGAATCGTGACTTCAGTGCTTACACGCAGCGCAGCCTTTACCCATTTGCGAAACTGGGCACGTGTTGGAAGGTTTTTTGCATCAGATGCATATTGAATGTTCAGGTTTAATTCGGTCATAAAATTGTATGGAATGTAAGTGGGTGTTTTGTGGGAATTTGCAGCAGGTATTGTCAATTTATTTTGATTATATATTTAAATCAATGCGTTAAGCGGTCATAATGTCCGGCAGGTAAATTATTTTATGTTTCAAATTCATCCAGGTCAGGAAAATAGCATGTCTCAGCACACTACGATCAAAGATTTTTTAGCAGATCACCTGCAGGGGCCGCATAAAGCAGCGCTTACCCTGATGCTGGAAGATATTATCAGCGCATGCAAGAAAATTGCAATTGCAATTGATCGCGGTGCCCTTGAAGGCAGTATGGGCAGCCTGGGTTCTGAGAATGTGCAGGGCGAGGTGCAGAAAGCGCTGGATGTCATTACCAATGATATTTTTATTGAATCCAATCAGTTCAGCGGTTATGTGGCTGGCATGGCTTCTGAAGAGATGGATGATGTGATCGAGATTGCCGAAAAGCACAGGCAGAATGGCCGCTACTTGTTGCTGTTTGATCCGCTGGATGGTTCTTCCAATGTGAATGTGAATATCTCGGTAGGCACGATATTCTCGATTTTGAATTCAGCGCAGAGCGCACCGGTGCTGGCAGACTTTTTGCAGCCGGGTACGGCCCAAGTCTGTGCAGGTTATGCGCTGTATGGCACATCGACAATGCTTGTGCTGACGGCCGGCAATGGTGTGAACGGCTTTACGCTGGACCAGGAGTCGGGCGAGTTTTTCCTTACTCACCCCAACATGCAGGTCGCTGCGGAAACGCAGGAGTTTGCTATCAATATGTCTAATTATCGATTCTGGCAGGCGCCTGTGCAGCGTTATATTGACGAGTGCCTGCAAGGTGAAGAGGGCGATCGCAATAAAGATTTCAATATGCGTTGGGTGGCTTCAATGGTGGCAGAGGTGCATCGCATCCTGATACGCGGTGGCGTGTTCATGTATCCGATCGATACCAGGCTGGAAGCCAAAGGCGGCAAGCTGCGCTTGATGTATGAAGCCAGTCCGATGAGTTTCATCGTGGAGCAGGCCGGCGGCGCAGCAACCACTGGCACGATGCGAATTTTGGATATAGTGCCGGGTAGTCTGCATCAGCGTGTGCCCGTCATGATGGGCAGCAAGAGGGAAATTGAACGTATCATCTCCTACCATCAGCGTAAGATCAGGCATTGATTAAGGTTTGCTTAGTCCGGCGCTGCTGGAGAGCGATATTCAGTTAACTCTCTCGGGCAGTTGCTTGAGGCAACACTGTTGGCAACCTGGCAAATCGCCACAAATTCATCTGCCAGCAGGGATGCGCCGCCAATCAGGCCGCCGTCTATATCCGGCATCGCAAATAAAGGCTCTGCATTATTGGCTTTAACGCTGCCGCCATAAATAATCCGTACTTTTTCAGCGGCTTCCGGGCTGCGCCGGGCCACGCGTTGGCGAATAAACTGGTGGACGGACTGCGCCTGTTCTGGCGTTGCCGATTTTCCGGTGCCGATCGCCCACACCGGTTCGTAAGCAAATACCATATTGAGCTGCATGGCTTTAGCGAAGTCTTGTTCACTTAAAGTTGCCATGACTGCATCCATTTGGCTGGCCACGATGATCTCGGTCAGGCCGGCATCATGTTCTGCCAATGTTTCGCCTACGCACAATATAGGCGTTAACCCGGCTTTGATGGCGGCATCAAACCTGGCTGCCGCGGTCAGGTTTGTTTCGTAAAACAGGCTGCGGCGTTCCGAATGCCCGAGTATCACGTAGGTGCAGCCTAAATCCGTGAGCATATGTGGCGCCACCGCGCCAGTAAATGCGCCTTCTTCGTGCTGGTTCACATTCTGTCCGCCCCAGTCGACATTGGTGTTTTCGAGCAGTGTACGTGCCTGAAACAGGTAAGGGTTCGGTACACAAACCACGTAATCCGCATGATGAAGGTCTTGCAGCCCGTCAATCACTTTCTCCAGCAGAATCTGGTTGCTCTTGATATTGCCATGCATTTTCCAATTGCCTACTACAACATTACGACGCATATCACTTTCCTTCTTTATCGTTAGCAATTTGCGCAGGGTTAACAACGGCTTGCAGCTTGCCTGATTTGTAGCGCTCAGCCATTGCGTCACAGGAAATAGGCTTGATGGCTGAGGCATACCCTGCAGAGCCAAATGCTTCGTAACGTGCTTTGCAGATTGCACGCATGGCGTCTGTGGTGACCCCTAGATATTTTCTAGGGTCAAATTCTTTGGAGTTTTGCGCAAAGAAGCGGCGCAGTGCGCCTGTTGAGGCGATGCGCAAATCGGTATCGATGTTCACTTTGCGCACGCCATGCTTAATGCCCTCTACGATTTCTTCAACCGGTACGCCATAGGTTTTTCCCATGCCGCCGCCAAACTCATTGATGATTTTCAGCCATTCCTGCGGTACGGAAGATGAGCCGTGCATGACCAAGTGTGTGTTCGGGATGCGAGCATGGATTTCTTTGATGCGACTGATTGCCAATGTTTTCCCGGTAGGCGGGTGTGTAAATTTGTAAGCGCCATGTGAAGTGCCGATCGCGATGGCCAAAGCATCTACGCCGGTGAGTCTGACAAAATCTGCGGCTTCTTCCGGGTCGGTAAGCAGTTGCGAATGGTTGAGCTTGCCTTCGGCGCCGGAGCCATCTTCATCGCCTGCCAAACCGGTTTCGAGCGAGCCTAAAACGCCAAGCTCGCCTTCTACGGATACGCCAATGGCATGTGCAAGATCGACGATTTTTTTGGTGGCATCCACGTTGTATTGATAACTGGAAGGGGTTTTTGCGTCTTCCATCAGTGAGCCGTCCATCATTACGCTGGTAAAGCCTGAACGCATGGCTTGAATGCACACTGCGGGTGTATGTCCATGGTCCTGATGCATTACAACTGGAATATGCGGGTAGGCTTCTACCGCCGCTAAAACCAGGTGCCGAAGAAATGCTTCGCCTGCATATTTGCGCGCGCCTGCAGATGCCTGCAGTATGACCGGGCTGTTTACCTGATCCGCCGCCTGCATGATGGCCTGCACCTGCTCCATATTGTTGACATTAAATGCGGCCAGTCCGTAGTTGTGTTCTGCAGCGTGGTCTAATAACTGACGTAGTGAAACAAGTGCCATTGAGTGCCCTCTTAGCGTATTAAAAGTGAGTAATCAGGCGCATCGTGTGCGCATATTTGCCTGGCTAGCTAACATTCCAATTTTGTCGGGATGTTTTTCTGAGGGTGAATATAGCACTTATGTCTTATATAAGACAACTAATATAAGACAAATTTTTGCAATAACTGTCAAAGCAATAAAGTGATCTCAGTCATGGAATTGCAGCGCAATTTACAAGGTGTTGCGAAATCAGCAAACTTATGCCGCTTGCGGCTCGGGTTCGCTATGTTTTGGCCCGTAAACATCATGGGCATGGATGTTTACGGGTGTGCGTTAAAAAAGTACCTTCAATATTCAGGCCCGATGCCCGGCGACAAATCCATGGTCATTAAACTTTGATCAGAGTTCTCCAGCCAGCGGAGTGTCAGCATTATCTTATGCTGCTTGCAATCTGAATGCTGGCTTGAGGGCTTGGCGCTGTATTTAATGGTCGGTTCTGGATTGCAGGTCAGAGCCATCGGTATAAGGGAAGCGCACATGTCCGTAGCGTACAATCAGGATCGATAAGGAAATCAGCAGGATAGAGCCTGATAGCGCGAACATCGTCATCGCGTCCAGTTCTTTGATGTCCAGCACCAGAAAGCGCGCTAAGGCGATAATGCCGATATATAGCGGGTATCTTACCGGCAGCGTGCCTGCGCTCAGGTAGTGGTTGAGCATGGTCATGACTTCTAGGTATAGGAATAGCAGCAGAATGTCACCGACGGTAATGGTGCGCGCCTGCCAGATGTGGCCTACGGCCTGGAACACGGCAAATACAGTCGCAAGCCCGATAATAATCAGTACCGACTGCTCAACAACGCCCAGAATGCGCTGCATTAATTTGCTGAATCTGAATCTGTCAGGTGTCATTTTTGCTGTCCTAAGTTTATTGTTCAATCCCTGTGGTTTTGCTCATAGTTCTCGTATGCATTCACAATCTTCTGCACCAGTGGATGACGTACGACATCGCCAGATAAAAAGTGTGTCATGGCAATGCCCTTGATGTCTTTCAATACTTTCTGCGCTTCTACCAGGCCGCTTTTCTGGTGGCGCTGCAGGTCAATCTGCGTGACGTCACCGGTAATCACTGCCTTGGTGCCAAAGCCAATGCGGGTTAAAAACATCTTCATCTGCTCGGGCGTTGTGTTCTGCGCTTCGTCTAGGATAATAAAGCTCTGGTTCAGCGTGCGGCCGCGCATATAAGCCAGCGGGGCAACTTCAATCGCGCCGCGCTCAAACATCTTGTTAACGGTATCGTAACCTGCCAGGTCATATAGTGCATCATACAAGGGGCGCAGGTACGGGTCTACTTTCTGGTTCAAATCACCGGGTAAAAAGCCCAAGCGCTCACCGGCTTCAACCGCCGGGCGTACTAGAACTATTCTCTTCACACGGTCACGGGTCATTGCATCCACTGCACTGGCAACGGCGAGGTAGGTTTTTCCGGTACCTGCGGGGCCAATGCCAAATGTGATGTCGTGGTCCTGAATCTGTTGTAAATAAGCAACTTGTCTGGGCGTACGGCCATGCAGGTCGCCGCGGCGCGTCATCAGTACCGGCATGGCGCTGCTTGTGACATCTTCCGGTTTAAGTTTGTCGATTTCTACCAAGCCTAATTGAATGTCTTCCAGTTCAATCGGTTTTTTGGCGCGGATGTAGAAGTTCTCGATCAGCTGCGCTGCAAGGCGCGTGTTATCAAGTTTGCCGCTGATGCTGAATGAACCGCCACGACGGTTAATATTGACCTCAAGTGCGGTTTCGATCTGCTTGATATTTTCATCCAGCGTGCCACACAGGTTGGCAAGGCGGGTATTGTCTTCGGGTTGTAGTGTGAATTCCATTATTCGGTAACCTTAAATTATTTCGCCGGTTAAACGTCTCGGGTTGCTCACATCAGTGATGCGAACATTTACAAATTGATGTATTAGGCCGGCATCGCCGGCAATATCCACTACGCGGCCATTGTCTGTCTTGCCTGCCAGCAGGGTGTCGTTTTTCCAGGACGGGCCTTCAATCAGTATGCGCTGAACAGTCCCCAGCATGGCTTGGGAGATTGCCTTGGCCTGTGCTTCATTAATGGCCTGTAATTTGTTCAGGCGCTCAAGCTTTACCTGTTCCGGCGTATCGTCATTCAAAAACGAGGCGGGTGTGCCCGGGCGCGGGCTGTATAAAAAGCTGAAGCTCGCGTCAAAACCTACGTCGGTCATCAGTTTGGCTGTGGCTTCAAAGTCTGCTTCGGTTTCACCGGGGAAGCCGATAATGAAATCTGAAGTAAATGTCAGGTTGGGGTTTGCCGCACGCAGTTTGCGGATGATGGATTTATATTGCAGCGTAGTGTAGTTGCGCTTCATGGCCATCAGCACGCGATCGCTGCCGGCCTGCACCGGCAGGTGCAGCTGTGCCGCGAGTTTGGGCACGGAGGCAAAGCAGGCGATCAGGCGTTCATTCATCTCGTTAGGATGGCTGGTCGTGAAGCGGATGCGCTCGATCTGCGGAATCTCGGCAATGGTTTCAATCAGCATGGCTAAGTCTGCCTCAACACCCTCATATTCGGCGCGGTAGGCGTTGACGTTCTGGCCGAGCAGTGTGATTTCCTTGATACCTTGTTCAGCAAGCTGCACGGCCTCAGTCAGGATGTCGGCAAAAGGGCGCGAAACTTCTTCGCCGCGGGTGTAGGGCACTACACAGAAACTGCAATACTTGCTGCAGCCTTCCATGATGCTTAAAAACGCCGATGCACCTTCCACCCGTGGCGGCGGCAGGTGATCGAACTTTTCAACCTCGGGGAAGCTGATGTCTACCTGCGATTTGCCGCTGGATTGGCTGTTCTTAATCATGTCCGGCAGGCGGTGCAGCGTTTGCGGGCCGAATACGATATCCACATAAGGTGCGCGCTTGATGATGTTGTCACCTTCCTGCGATGCCACGCAGCCGCCTACGCCTATGACCAGGTCGGGGTTCTTCTCCTTGAGGGGGATGAAGCGGCCGAGGTGGCTGTAGACTTTATCTTCCGCTTTTTCACGTACCGAGCAGGTGTTGAGTAGAATGACATCGGCATCTTCCGGCGTCAGCGTTTCCACCATGCCGTCCGAAGATGACAGCATGTCGGCCATGCGTGATGAATCGTATTCATTCATCTGGCAACCAAATGTCTTGATGAATACTTTTTTAGGGGCGGATTTTTTAGGAGTGTTCAAAGTGTTCCTCAACATATAATTACAATTTGCATTAGAACAGCGCTAGGCGCAGCAACGCAGACAGTGCTAATAGTACGGCAAGCAAATAGTCCGGCAAGAAGGTGCAGCAACGTGATGGTTCTAATACAAATTGGAATGAAACGTAATTTTAGCGCATTTGGACAATCGCCTCACGCAAAGTTGCTGTGCGCAGGTTAAAATAGACCGAAACATTTCTTGAAGTAGCTCAATATGCAGGCATTACCCATTTTTTTCAATATTACCAATCGCTTATGTGTTGTGGTCGGGGGCGGGGATGTTGCAGCCCGCAAGGTTACAATGCTATTGAAAGCCAATGCTGCTGTTACGCTGGTAGCGCCGGAAATCTGCCATGAGTTGCAGGCGCTGGCTGATGCAGGCAGGATTAAACTGATGCGGGGTTCTTATGACGCTGCTCAGCTTGAAGGGGCCTGCATGGCGGTAGCCGCTACCGATAATGAAGCCGTGAATGAGATAGTTTCGCGTGATGCCAAGGCTCTGAATATTCCTGTCAACGTGGTGGATGCCCCGCATTTATGCACGTTTACCATGGGTTCTATCATTGATCGCAGCCCGGTTGTGATTGCGGTATCAAGCGAAGGGAATGCGCCAGTGCTGGCGCGCCATGTGCGTACAAAAATTGAGACCATGCTGCCCGCCGGTTATGGGCGCATTGCCGGTATCGCCGGTGAGTTCCGGGATAAAGTGAAAGCGAAGTTCGCAACGATGCAGGAGCGCCGCCGTTTCTGGGAGGATGTGTTTCAGGGGCCAATGGTAGAGCGTGTACTGGCAGGACAAGAGCAGGCTGCGCGCGATCTGCTGCAGAGCCTGATTGATAACCAGGATGCTTCTGCCAGCAAGGGTGAGGTGTTTCTGGTCGGCGCCGGGCCAGGCGACCCGGATTTGCTTACATTTCGCGCACTGCGCCTGATGCAGCAATGTGACGTTTGCGTTTATGACAAGCTCGTCAGCCCTGAGGTGATGGAGCTGGTGCGTCGTGATGCCGAATTGGTTTATGTGGGCAAGGCACGTGACCAGCATACGATGCCGCAGGAAGAAATCAATGCGCTGCTTGCCAGGTTGGCTTTGCAGGGTAAACGCGTGTTGCGTCTCAAGGGTGGTGATCCTTTTATTTTCGGCCGTGGCGGAGAGGAAATTGAAACTTTGATGCAGCACGGAGTGCCGTTTCAGGTGGTCCCCGGCATTACTGCCGCTAATGGTGTTTCCAGTTACGCCGGTATTCCATTGACGCATCGCGATTATTCGCATGCCTGCCTGTTTATTACCGGGCACCTCAAGGACGGCACGCTGGATCTGGACTGGACATCAATGGCGCGCCCCAGGCAGACCGTGGTGATTTATATGGGTTTAGTCGGTTTGGCGCAAATCTGTGAAAAATTGATTGAACATGGGGTGTCGCCTGACATGCCGGCCGCCGTGGTGCAGCAGGGTACAACACAAAGGCAGCGCGTGGTAACGGCAACCCTGCGTGATCTAGCGCAGAAGGTGGGTGAAGCTGGCATAAAGGCACCATGTTTAACCATTATCGGCGAAGTTGTGCATCTACGCGAGAAGCTGAAATGGTTCGAGCCAGGCACTGCTGCCTGATCTTCCATACTAAAATAGGCTTTGGCTTTTTTTATTGAATGACGGTTGATTGACCTTTTGGCTGCATGCGCTGTCTTACTGTTTAGATTCTTCATAAATCTTCAGGGATGCAAATTTTTTGTTATGTGACTTTGGTTACTGTATCTGGCTTTTTAAAAGAAGATACTTCATTCACATTTACTTTCACGATTGTAGAAAGTAGTTTGAATAAACAAAGGAGCTTGAGATGAAGCGTGTTCAGATGATATTTGCCGCAGTGATGCTTCTGCTTTCGCAATGGGCTTATGCCGGTGAGTTTGATGACCATTGTGCAACCGGGCTTGCAGGCGGCATGTTAATTAAAACCAGGTGCGATATCAGTACGGTTTTTGCAGACAAGACGTATTGCTTTGCAAGCCAGGAATCTAAACAGAAGTTTTTAGATAGCCCGGACGAGATGGTGAAGAAAGCGGCTGAGTTCTATGCCAAAAATTCAGAACCCGTTCGTGAAAAGATCAGCCAGGCAGATGCTTTGAGCCAGGTTAAGAGTAAATCCTGTGATTTATCCAATAAGGATGCCGGTTATTTAGAGTTCGATGGCATGGACCTGCGTCATTGTAATATGGTCAATACCAGTTTTTTCGGCGCATATTTACGCGGTGCAAATTTAAGTGGTGCGAATCTGGAACGTGCCTATCTGAATCTTGCACGTCTGGAGAATGCCGATTTAAGCCATGCCAATCTTAAAGATGCGATCATATTTCAGGCGATTTTCGATAAAACCAATTTTAAAGGTGCCAACCTGAGTAATGCCCGTGTAATCGGCACGCTGGGTAATGTCGATATGAGTGAAGCCAATATTGCAAAAGGCCGTTTTGGTCTGGATATCGGTAATCAGCCGATGGGGGCGATGCGATTTGACGCAATTGGCGGAAATTTCTCAAATACTAATTTTGAAGGCGCCGATATTAATCGTAACAATGTGCGTTTCAGCAATTTCCGTAATGCGAATTTGCGCAATACCAACTTGTTCAGGGCGGACTTCAGTAAGGCTGACCTCACGGGAGCCGATATTACCGGGGCCGATTTAAATGAAGCTGTGCTTGATGGCACGATCATGACCGGAGTGAAAGGGATTGAAGCCATTAAAGGCTATGACCGCAGCAAAGGCGAGTGTGTGGATTGTAAAGCTGCGCCTTGAACTCGCACCGCGTCTTGAGCTTGAAGCTTGCTTTGAGTTTGAGCCGTGTCGAGTTTGAACTGCATCCTGAGTTTGAAAAAGCGCTCCCGGTCACAGCTGTATTTTTTGGAGCGCCTCTTTGTTAATGACTTCAATATAACCCCGGCCTAGCATCACCCAGCCTTTATTCTCAAACCGTTTAAGCTGGCGGCTGACTACTTCCCTTGCAGAACCGAGTTCATCAGCAATCTGCTGGTGTGTGCGGCTTAGCCTGGAGCCGGTTTCATCAAGCAGTAATTTGGCCAGGCGCACATCGATGCTATGAAAAGCGATTTCATCGAGCAGTACGATGAGGTCGCTGATCAATGCGCCGTAATTCTCCATTACGAAACGCCGGAAAACAGCAGAATCAATCATGAGTTGGTGAAAAATATGGGATGGAACGATCACATCGCGTATGGGTTCTTCAACGACAGTCGATGCGGGGTAGTCGCTGCGACCGAGCAGGCAGGTCGTTGTAAGTACGCAGGTTTCGCCGGCCGCCACGCGATACAGTAATATTTCGCGGCCGCTGGCAGAGAGCTTGTATACACGCGATTTACCTTCAAGGCGCATGACATAGGCATTGCACGGCATGCCCTCGCTATAGCCTAAAGTGCCGACCGGGGCCTCGACAATACGGGAATGTTTTTCCAGTAAAGCTCTTGCAGGCTCTTCCAGCGCGATCAGCGCGGGAAAAGCGGTCAGCCAGGACAGTGTTTCCATTTTAATATTCCCCATTTGATTTTTTAATGCTTATTTAATAGATGGAGCGGAGTGACATAGCCTGGGGGTCACGCGTTCTTGATCGGAATGCTTAATCTCGCTTCCAGCCCGCCTTCCGGACGGTTGATCAGTTCCAGTGTACCCTGATGCAGCCTGGCTATGCGCTCCGCAATGGCCAGGCCCAGCCCACTGCCCCCCACATTGCTGCGAGCCTTGTCAAGGCGCTCGAATGGGCGCAGGAGCTTTTTCAGGTGGGTTTCCGGTATGCCGGGGCCGTTGTCAAAAACGCTGATGATAATGTTATCAGCCTGGATCTCGCTCGCAACACGCACCTGGCCGCCGCCATAAGCATAAGCATTGCCTACCAGATTATCCAGCAGGCGCTGCATCGCCAGCGGTTTGATAGGCACGGCGTAGGTAGGCGATAACTGGATGACTAAATCACGGCCCGCCCTAGCCTGGCGGTCATGCAATGCCTGCAGCAGGGTGTTGATATCGACCATCTGCGTGTGTTCGCCTTCGGCGCCGCGCACAAAGTCCAGAAACTGATTGATGATGTTATCCATATCGGCAATATCTTCAACCATTCCATGTTTGAGGTAGCTGCATTGCTGGTCTGGCAGCATTTCTACAGCCAGGCGCAGCCGCGCCAACGGGGTGCGAATGTCGTGAGAAACACCGGCCAGAATCAGTGTCCTTTCAGCATCCAGTTCTGCCAGCGAATCCGCCATTTTGTTAAAGGTGCTGCTTACGGCACGCAGTTCGGTCACGCTGTCTTCAGGCAGTTTCTCCGGCTGTTCGCCGTTGCGCAGCCTATTGGCCGCTTTCACCAGCAAATTCAGCGGCCTGTTGATGCGTGCGGCAAGCAGATAACCACCGGCGAGTGACAATCCCAGTACCAGCGCACCCCAGCCCAGCCATTGCCAGGGGAATGGGCGTTCTACATGTATGCGTGGTATGACCACCCAGAAATCATCCTGGCCAATGCCAAAGCTGACCCAGAGCCCTTCAATGCCGTAGTGCTTCACGGTAATGATCGTCTCTGAGCCCAGGCGCTCACGGATTTTCTCCGCCACCATTTTAATGAACGGGTCGTCTGGAAGCGGTTCTATTTCTTCCATAAAGTCTGCGTAGTAAATACGCACACCTTCTTTCCCGGTCAGCTCTGACAGCAATGCAAGCCGCAGGTTTTCCTGCGAAGCGATGAGCGAGGCGCGGGTGTAATTGACGACAGTCACGGCCTGTAGCGCCGTTGCTTCTGCACGCGGTTCGCGTTCGAAGTATTCAAAGATCTTTAGCGACGCTAATTGACCTACCGCCAGTAAAACGGCGATAAGCAGCATGATTCTGGCAAGCAGAGTTTTGGGTAAAAGTTTCAAGATTAACCTGAAGAAAACGTTGGTTCCGGATAGCGCACGGCACTTGATTTAATAAAACCGGATGCCGCGCTCGATATATTTAGTCTACCTCGCCATCCGGGATGAAAACGTAACCGAAGCCCCACATGGTCTGCAGATAGCGCGGGTGTGCCGGATCCGTTTCGATCAACTTACGCAGGCGTGATACCTGTACATCTATACTGCGGTCGAATACATCCAGTTCACGTCCGCGAGCCAGTTGCATGAGCCTGTCCCTTGATAGGGGCTGGCGCGGATGGTCTACAAATACTTTGAGTAAAGCAAATTCGCCGCTGGTAATGGCAATATTGTTTCCATTATGGGTAAGTGAGCGGGTCGATGCGTTAAATACGAAATCACCGATGGTGATATTCTCTGTATTGCTGGCCGGAGCGCTCGGTACGATGCGCTCATGCCTGCGCAGCACCGCGTTAATGCGGGCTAACAGTTCCCTTGGATTAAAAGGCTTGGGCAAATAGTCATCTGCCCCCATTTCCAGTCCGATGATCCTATCAACTTCATCGCCGCGTGCGGTCAGCATCACAATCGGGAGCATCATGCCGCTGCCTCTTATCCGGCGGCAGATAGACAGGCCATCTTCGCCCGGCAGCATCAGGTCTAAAACAATGAGATCAATAGATTCGTTTGCTAAAGCCGTGTCCATTTCTTTTGCATCGTTTGCAACTTTAACGGTGAAACCCTGTTCGGTTAAATAGCGTTGCAATAGTTCGCGCAGGCGCACGTCATCATCTACTACCAAGATTCTTTTGTTTTGGTCTGTCATAATGTATTGGGACCCTAATTTTTAATAGAATTTTTCTGCAATTCGTAAGTCATATATCTTAAATTTTGCAGTAAACGAAGTGTAAGCTAATTAAACTGAATATTAAAGTTTTGTTGGTAAACTAACCAACTTTGTGGATTAAATAAATTCGCCTGATTTTTACAAATGCTTACAATTTGGCCGATTAATGAAACATTCAATTTACAATCGTCATTCATGATTACGATACTCTAAAACCGAGATGGTTGATGTTGGAAAGTTGATTCTTTGAATTTAATTTTGCAAAATAATATGTCTGTATCTAAAGTCGTCTGTCTGGCAATGTGCTTGGGTTTAGGGCTCTCATTCAGCGTCACTGCGGGTGGCAGAAGTAACCTGGCCCCACCTGCTGATAAATCCAAACGCGCGGTAGATGAAGACCGTCAATCAGAAGAAACGCCCAGAAATGACGGTTTGCAGCAAACCCTCAATCTTAATTTCAGCCCTGAACATAGAGAGAGGCTGCGCAAAGCGCTTGATGATTACGCCCGTTCAGTAGATCCCAGCCATGATCAGATTGAAGAACGCCGCCGTGCGATGCAGGAAAGCATAGAAACCCGTTTCTTTGAAGCGGATACCGATGGCGACAGTACGCTCGACAGGCAGGAAGCCACGGAGAAACTGCCGCAGATTGCACGGCACTTTAATACTGTAGACACCAATCAGGACAACCTGATTTCATTAGGTGAACTGGTGGAAGCGCAAGCGCGTATTATTGAACGCAGAAAAGCTGTAGATACCGTACTCGAACAGCAAAAGCAGCAAAAGCTGATGGAAGTTGAAGCGGCTTCGGTATCCAAGCCGAAAAACAAGCAAGCAAACAACAACTCTAAAAAGAAATCACTCTAAAAACAGACCCTCTTTAAAAGCAAGCGCAAGTTTCATGGCGCTATTTGCTTTTATCCCTGCAACTTCTACTTATCGCAGTTTATTTCAGGTGACGCCAGCATGATGACAGTTGTCCGAAATAAATTTAGCTGTTAACTTACACCCTGAAGCTTATCTTCTCTCAAGCGTTTTAAGGTTTAGATGCATTTAAAACTGCACATTACAGATACCATGGCGGACGTGGACCCTGCTGGCTGGGATGCGCTCACCGGCAGTATGCCATTGTTAAGCCATGCTTTCCTGAGTGCCCTTGAAGCATCCGGCTCCGTTGGAGATGGTACTGGCTGGCAAAGCAGTCACATGCTGGTGATGGATGATGACAGGCTGGTGGGAGCCATGCCGCTTTATCTTAAAAACCACTCGTACGGCGAGTATGTATTTGACTGGGCCTGGGCAGAGGCGTATGCGCGTAGCGGCCTGGACTATTACCCTAAACTTTTGTCCGCAATTCCGTTTACGCCGATTACCAGCCGGAGATTGCTGACTGGCCAGCCGGAAGTTCAATCCTTGATGCTGACAGCACTGGTGCAAATCATGAACAGGGAGCAGCTGTCTTCCGCACATGTCCTGTTTCCTGATCATGACTCTGCGGATGCCCTCAGCCGCGCCGGCTGGCTGAAACGCAACGGGGTGCAGTTCCGCTGGCAGAATGAGAACTTCCGGGATTTTGAAGCGTTTCTCAATGTCCTAAGCCATGACAAACGTAAAAAGATACGTCAGGAGCGTAAGAAGGTTGCGGCAGCGGGAGTCGTTTGCAAGTCTGTTAAAGGTGCTGATATCACGCCTGCGCAATGGGAGTTTTTTTATAGGTGTTATGAAAACACCTATTTTGAGCATCGGTCTTCGCCGTATTTAACATCGGCATTCTTTCAGCAGATCGGCAGGACAATGCCGCAGAATATTCTGCTGATACTGGCTTATGCTGATAATGAGCCTGTGGCCGCGGCATTGAATATTTATCATGAAACAACGCTGTATGGGCGTTATTGGGGTGCGTTAAGATATGTACCTAACTTGCATTTTGAGCTTTGTTACTATCAGGCACAGGAGTTCTGCATTGCTGAAAATATTGCCTATTTTGAAGGTGGTGCGCAGGGTGAACATAAGCTTGCGCGTGGTTTTAAGCCCAGGCCAACCTGCTCATACCATAAAATTGCACAGCCACAATTTGCGCGGGCCATTGAAGATTTCGTGCGCAGGGAGTCTGAAGGGGTAGGCGCCTATACCAATGAACTGGAAGAGCGTGCGCCATTTAAGGTTAAGCTGGAATAGCGGCGGCCTGAAGTAGAAAAGAGGCTAGCTGCATCAATCTATGCAACAAGCCTCCCGGACATGTGAATCCTTACCGGTTTGAGCTTGAACCGGCGATCTGATTATTTTGCATGACGTTCACATTTGTCATGCATGGCTTTGCGCTCAGCCTCATCTACCTTGCCATCTTTGTTGGCATCCAGCTTTGAAAACATTTTTTCGGCCTGTTTCTGGTGTTTTGCCATGAATTCATCTTTGCTTACTGCGCCGTCTTTATTTGTATCAGCATCCTGCCAGCTATGCATTTGCGCTCCGGCATGGTCACCGTTCATCTCGTGATGGTCAGCATTTGCTGTTTGTGCCAAGCCCAATAGTAATGAAGATATTGCGAGGATTTGTAGTGTTTTCATCATATGTCCTTTTGTGAATGAACGGTAATTAATGGCTTTCAGTGAATGAATAGTGCGTAAATTGTATAAAACCATGTAACTATGATTGATGAACCAATGCCTAAGTTCAAGCAGGTTGATCAGTTATTTTCATACCAGAGGCGGCTTTTATTCACTACACGTACTACCAATAGCATGACCGGCACTTCAATTAAAACGCCGACAACGGTGGCCAGTGCCGCGCCGGAATGATAGCGGCTGCGACAGCCAGTTCAAAAAAGTTACTGGCACCGATCAGCGCTGAAGGGCAGGCGATATTGTGTTTTTCCCCCACTTTTTTATTCAGCCAGTAAGCCAATGCCGAGTTGAAAAAAACCTGAATCAGGATCGGTATGGCGAGCAATGCAATCACTAAAGGCTGCTTCAGGATCGCCTCACCCTGAAAAGCAAAGAGCAATATCAAGGTTAACAGCAATGCACTGATTGACCACGGCCCGATTCTATCCATGGCGGCATCAAAAGCTTTTTTTCCTTTGCGTAATAATGCCTTACGCCATATCTGCGCCAGTATCACCGGAATCACAATATATAGGATCACAGACGTGATTAACGTTGCCCAAGGTACGGTAATTGCAGAAATCCCGAGCAGGAGGGCGACAATAGGCGCAAACGCAAAAATCATGATGGTGTCGTTCAAAGCAACCTGCGACAGTGTAAATAGCGGATCGCCATTGGTGAGGCGGCTCCACACAAAAACCATTGCCGTGCATGGCGCGGCAGCCAGTAATATCAGGCCGGCAATATAGCTGTCGATTTGGTCTGGCGGCAGCATGGGGGCAAAGATATTGCGAATAAAAAGCCAGCCCAGAAATGCCATGGTGAACGGTTTTACCAGCCAGTTAACAAACAGGGTGACGCCGATGCCTCTTACGTGCTGCTTTACTTCGTGAAGTGCGCCGAAATCCACTTTGACCAGCATCGGAATAATCATGACCCAGATCAGCAAACCTACAGGCAGGTTTATTCTGGCGAACTCAAAATTGCCGATTGCCTGAAAAACCTCCGGCAGGAACTGGCCTAAAGTAATGCCCGCGACGATACATAAGCCTACCCATAAGCTGAGGTAGCGCTCGAATATATTCATTGCTGGCGTTGTTTTTGCTGATGTCATTAATTTACCTGTGATGCAGTGTTGAAAGTTTTGCTGGCGTTATCCGGCAGCCAGAGCCAGCAAGCGGGTTACTCCGGTCGGCTCATCCTTGAGTAATGGTACCAGAGCATGACGCTGCGCATATTGACCGGAGATTGTTTTGATTTCACATAATTCATTGATGGCACGCTGATGCAGTAATGATGATTTCGCTGTGGTAGCCGCAATACTGGCGTTGATTACCCATGCCCAGGGTTCGATGCCCGCACGGCGCAGGTCACTTTGCAGATTGGCTGCTTCCAGTACCGGTGTGGTTTCTGCCAGCGTTACAATCAGGACCTTGGTCTGCCTGGGATCCTGTAATTGCATCATGGGCGTGGTGAAGTGCAAACCGGTTTTTCCCATCTGGCGTGCGACCTCCCGATGATATGCGCCTGTAGCATCAAGTAGCAGCAACGTATGTCCGGTAGGTGCGGTGTCCATGATTACAAATTTTTTACCGGCTTCGCGAATAATGCGTGAAAAGGCCTGAAATACAGCGATTTCTTCAGTACATGGGGAACGCAGGTCTTCTTCGAGCAATGCACGGCCCTGTGCATCAAGTTTTGTGCCTTTGCTTTCCAGTACATGCTGCCGGTAGCGTTCAGTTTCCTGTTCCGGGTTAATGCTGCTGACTGTTAAGTTATCCAGTGTTCCAGCCAATGTTTCAGCAAGATGGGCAGCAGGATCAGATGTGGTGAGATGAACGGGTAATCCGCGATGGGCCAGTTCTACCGCTATTGCCGCCGCAATAGTGGTCTTGCCCACTCCGCCTTTACCCATCAGCATGACGAGGCCATGTCCGTCCTGCGCTATCTCATTCACCAGCGCAGATAAAGTTGGCTCATGCAGCTCTGATATGGGCTCCGGATTAGTATGGTCTTCCAGTTGCGCATTGGTCAGCAACTTGCGCAAAGCCGCCAGGCCAACCAGGTTGAATGGCTTGAGCAGCACATTATCCACTGGCAGGTTTCTGAGTGCAGCCGGAATCTGCAGCAGGGCATTCTGTTCACGTTCATAAATAGCCTTGGCCAGCGGGTCGCTCTGGATTTCACTGGCTGGCATCAAGCCGTTTATCACGAGATGCTGCTGTTTTATGCCAATAGAAGCCAGTTCATCATGTGTGCGCGCTACTTCACGCAGCGTTGATTGCTGCGCGCGGGAAACCAGGATCAGGCGCGTACGTTCGCCATCGGCCAGTGCATCCACCGCTGCTTTGTATTGTTCGCGCTGCTTTTCAAGCCCAGCTAATGGTCCCAGGCATGAGGCGTCACCTTTGCCTTGTTCCAGAAAGCCACTCCATGCGCCAGGTAACTGCAGCAGGCGAATCGTATGTCCGGTTGGTGCGGTATCAAATATGATGTGATCGTAATTGTCGGTTATTGGTGAATCGATAAGCAATGCGGTGAATTCATCAAAAGCTGCAATCTCAGTGGTACATGCACCGGACAGCTGCTCTTCTATGCCATTTACGACTGCATCCGGCAATATACCGCGCACTGGCCCGACGATGCGGTCGCGGTAAGCCTGTGCTGCTGCCTGCGGGTCTATTTCCAATGCGGACAGATTGGGCAGTGCGGGAATATCCGTAATCTGGTTTCCGATAGCAATCCCGAATACCTGGCCGACATTCGAAGCCGGATCAGTGCTGACAAGCAGCACGCGTTTACCGGCTTCTGATAATTGAATAGCGGAGGCACAGGCAATCGAAGTTTTACCTACGCCGCCCTTGCCGGTAAAGAACAGGAAACGCGGTGGCTGGTTTAGAAATTTCATCGGCTTACCTTACTGTTTAACTAACCGTATTAATCAACAGTCGCTGATCAGCAGCACTTGCCGTCGGAGCAGCAGTTTGTGACCGGGGCAATTTCAATATCGGTATGACGGATGCCTGTCCAGCGTGCTAGTTCGCTGCGATTGGGGTAGCGCCCGGCTAACGCGACTTCTCCTTCTAGCAGGGTTAACGGCAGAGCTTCTGCGCCGGAACGCTCCAGAAAACCCCGTACCACCTGATTGTTGGCAAATTCCAGCGGCTGCTGCGCCAGGTTGAAGCGCTGTACTTGCGCGCCCTGTTGTTTCGCCCAGTCCAGGTCTGCCGAAAATGTCACGAGCTGCTGGTCAACATCCGTGCCGCATACTCCACTTTCACAGCACATGGCAGGGTCAAATATCTGTATGGATTTCATGTTCATTCTCCTTTAAACAATTTCGATGGCAATTTTATCCATCGCAGCTTTCAGAGCTGCTTTGTCGTGTTGCCGCTGCTCTAAAGGCAATGCAAAAAAAGCTTCGATTCTGGCGCGCAGTATGCTGTAAGCTTGCATGAAGGCGCTATCAATCGCTTCATCCGTTCCGGTGACGAGTGCTGGGTCTTCAACACCCCAATGGCTTCTCAGCACCGGGCCCAGGTAAGCCGGGCAGGTTTCATTGGCGGCGTTGCCGCATACTGAAATGACAATGTCTGGCGTAGCGGGCAGGTTCTCCCATGATTTGCTGTAATAGCCTTCGCTCGAAATGCCTTCACGCACCAGCAGTGCAAGTGAGCGTGGATGTACCTGCCCTGTGGGTTTGCTGCCTGCACTCATGGCATGCCAGCCAGCGGGAGCCAGGTGATTGAAAGTGGCTTCTGCAAGTATCGATCGGCATGAGTTTCCGGTGCATAAAAATAATACGTTCACCTGATTTCGCTCCTGACTTTATTTTGATGTGAAGACTACGGCTGGATTACAGGACGATGCAGCCAGCATAGTTGCGCAGTCTTCAGGCCTGCCTGAGCAGCATTCTTCTGTAAGGTAGGCGATTAAATCCAGCATTAACGCCAAGTTGGCGCGATAACGCTGAAACCGGCCTTCCTGCTCAACGGTAAGCATCCGTGCATGTGTCATGGCTTTAAGGTGAAACGAAAGATTGGTTGGCGGTATATTCAGGGTGGCTGCGATTTCGCCCGCTACCATGCCTGCAAGTCCTTGTTTCACCAGCAGCCTGAACACATCCAGGCGCACTCCTGATGACAGGGATTCAAATGCTGTTGTCGCTGTAGTTTTATCCATAGTTTTAATACTACAATAATTATTGAAATATTGCATCAATAATATCCTATAGATCAATTACGTTAAACCGAGGTTATGGTAATAGCTTGAGCAGGCGGCGTTAGCGCATGCCATGTAGTGCCACTGTTAACGCCTGAAATCAAGGCTGGTATTTATGATTTTTAAAATGTAAAGAGTTTGTAAAATATGATGAAAGTGCTTGCAATGCGTGAAATGCAGGTAAAAACAAGGCTCTTGTTATACACATCATTGGAAATTATGGGCCAGGAAAGACAAAAAAGCCTTGCCAATCAACACTTGATTTGTAACTTATTGATTTTTAATGGTTTATTTGCGTGTTTAAATTTTATACGATTTAAAAAAGTCGTTATAAATCTGTTAGTTACGGATTTGTTACACAAGTAACCACAAAGTTATCCACAGCTTTTGTGGAGAAACATTTATACACAACCCTGCTTGAGGATTCTGCAATAAACCTGGAAATTTACTTCTTGCGGGCGACCGTATCGACAACAGGATAATGGTAATAAAGCATGTTCAGGTGCCTGGCAACACTCTCTATATCATTGTTATCCCATTTAAGGTTTGAAATGTTCTGCCATAGTTTTACCTGAGCTACCAGGCTGGGCCAATCGGACGCTTTTTTATTTGCAAGCCAGTGTACCTGTTCATTGTGGCAGGAAATGCAGTGCAGGGAGTAGAGCAGTTTGCCGCGCGAGGCGTCGCTAACCGTTTGTGTATCGGCAAAAGCAGGGCGGGCAAAGGGGAGTAGGGAAAAAGCGAGTAGAAATATGCGAATGGTCGATTTTACTGGCTGAAGATTCATGGTCTTTTTCTCTGAGTATTCGCGTAAAGAAGATTTTAATGAATATCCGACTTTAAACTTTGCCGGTCAATATGCGCATACACTTATTGCGCTGGCGAAGTATGTCCGGTGTTGTTGATCCGCAATGAAGAGAACGGCCATCATTCAGATGGCCATTTCGAACTGTAGAGCGTTGAAATTTATGATGATTGAATATTGATATCAGCTCGAAACCTAATCATAAAAATAGTGGCCGCCCTGGCGTGAACTGATTATTTTTAAACCGGCTCGTTTGATTTTTGCAATAGCCTTGATGACATCGGCTATTTTTACTTTATTTGCTTTTGCTGCATTCTCAACAGCGGATATTGCAGCATCCATGCCGGTACTCTCTTTGGTCAGGGCGGCATTCTGTTTTTTCTTCTCGGCCTTAATCTGCTGTTTGATCTGTTTAACAGCTGCTTCAGCCTCTTTTAACAATTCTTCTTTAGTCTTTTTTGTGCGTGGCGTAGCCATTTTAAAAGTCCCTCTAAATAAATTGAAAAACCATAATTTAATTGTGCGCTTAATGTTGCTAATCTGCAATGATCCCCGCCTAGCGTGGTGCATGATAGGTATGTTGATGGCGACAGGGGGTAAGTGCGGTATGAAGAATGAATCAACAGCCTTTGATTCTGTTGCATTGCCGTAAATCTGGAGCGGCATAATCGCCGGACAAAAAAATAGCGCTTCTGCAAAAAAGCGCTTATAAATATGGAGAAAATATATTGCATATCAATATATGGCTTCATATTAATAACTAATAATTAATGAATTATTTCATATGGTTAACCAATTGTTTCATAAGAAGGTCAATACGTAATTTTGTGTATGTGATTTTTATGGATGTACGTTGTTTGACGATTATTGCATTGATTTAGCAGCATTTTCCTTTCTTGTGCATACTAAAACCTGGTTGCAATCGCTTTTCATGTACTATCTTGCTTTTTCCAATTAAGAGATGCACCCCTTAATGCAAAATGAAGTTAAAGAAATTCCTAGGCATGCCATTGTGGCGGCTGTTCAATTACCTGATGTAACTGACCTTGAGTTCAATGCATCCCTTGATGAGTTAAAAGAATTAGCAAAAACACTGGGCTACAAAGTGATTAAAACCTTTGTACAAAAGCGCACAGGGTTTGATATGCGTGCGTATTTAGGCGCAGGCAAACGGCAAGAAATACGTGAGTTTGTAGATAGCGAATCCGCGGCTGAAGAAATCGAAGCGCTGCTGGTAGATCACGAAATATCACCATCACAGGCACGCAACCTTGAGCTTGAGGTTGGCTGCGAGGTGATGGATCGTACCATGGTCATCCTGGAAATTTTTCACCGTAACGCGCGTTCACGTGCAGCGCGTGCCCAGGTGGAAATCGCCCGGCTTGGCTACATGGCTCCGCGACTGCGTGAAGCGGCAAAGCTTGCCGGGCCGCAGGGTCGCCAGCGCAGCGGCGAGGGCGGCCGTGGTGCGGGTGAGTCTCAGACCGAGCTGGATAGGCGCAAGATCCGCGACCGCATCGCCGAACTGCAACTGGAAATAGTCGCAATGGATGCGGAGCGCAAGACACAGCGCGCACGGCGCCAGGAGCGCAAAGGGCTTGCTGCCGTTGCGCTCGTCGGCTATACCAATGCCGGCAAGTCTACACTGATGCGCGCGCTCACGGGCAGCGAAGTGCTGGTTGCGAATAAGCTGTTTGCAACACTTGATACCACGGTGCGAGCCCTTTACCCAGAGAGCGTGCCGCGCGTACTCGTCAGCGATACGGTCGGTTTCATTAAAAACCTGCCGCATGGCCTCGTTGCCTCTTTCAAATCAACATTGGACGAAGCGCTGGATGCATCGCTGCTGCTGCATGTGATTGATGCCAGCGACCCCGGCTTTGTGCGCCAGCTTGAAGTGACCGATGAAGTGCTGGAAGAAATTGGCGCGCATGTTGTGCCGCGTATTCGTGTTTTTAACAAGATCGACCACGTTGGCGATGCCGCTGCACAGGCTGCACACGAAGACGCCTTGCGAGCCAAATACCCCGATTGCATCGTAATGAGTGCGCGCAGGCCTGATGATGTAGCGAAACTGCACCAGAAAATTGTTGAATTCTTTCAGCAAGACCTGATTGAGACGGAGATATTTCTGCCGTGGACGGCCCAGCAGCTGCGTGGGGAAATCTATGCGAACTGCCAGGTACTGGCTGAACGCTCGGATGATGAAGGTGCGTTTTTCCAGGTACGGAGCGAGCCTGAGATTGTCAGAAACATACGTGAGCAGTGTGGCCAGGCAGGATAATGACAACGGACCGCCACATTTTTAGAATCATGACTTTATCGAATCAGTAAAAAAACAGAACGCCTCGTTCGGAAGATTGGGGTGTTTTTATTGCGGCAAGGGCTTAACCTTACCTATTCGAAAATATATCGTTTGATGGATAAGTCTTTTTTAAAAGCAGCGGAAGCGTTAATAAAGCTAATAAAATCATTCATGCAATGCTCAACAGACGAGATGTCTGTGCGCTCGGATATCACCAGGCATACACTGCCATCATCCAGCATTTTGTACTTGCAGAAATACAAAGGCATGTTGAATCGATGAGCAAACTCAAATAATGCCGGGCTGATATAGCGGCATTTTCCGTTTTCATCCGGGAAATCCACATCACAGCAAACAACACCAGGGCTTTGAATTAGCTTACTAAGTTTTGCCAGGCAGTATGCATCACTGTTAATGATATTTACACCAGACCTTGCAAACTTGCCGCCGGCAATTTGTTCGGGGTCGTAGGCAATAATGGTCACGCTGCATCCTAAGTCTGAAAGTACCCTGGTGGTCAGTGCAAATTCATTATTCGTGGTAAGCAGCATGATTGGTTTGTCGCCTGATGTGATGCTAGCCATGCGCTCATGGTCAAAAACCACATCCGGCACATAAGCAATTTTGAATTTTTTTAACCTTCTTATGATGCAGCCCAAGAGTAACTCAGGCTTGCTTAACTGGTAGTTGTTTTCAAGCTGAGTTAAATATTAAATATAAGAACAGCTGTCCATCACTACATTAAGATCAGGATTGCAGTTCTTACGCTTATGGCCAGGCATGCAGGCAGGCATCTGCGCCGAATCTCCAGGTAAAAGTGCAATACCTGCTGAATCTATCATCGCTATATCTTGAGCGGCGCTCACCGTCGTATGTGTACTCCTCTAAGATTAGTCGCCAGTTAGTGCGTTGAGATTTTGCTAAAGTACCTGTGGATATGAATTTTCCAGGATGGCGGCTTCATGCTTTGGAAGGTGAATTAGTCAGGCATTAACTGGGTTGAAGTGTGATGACACTCATTGTTTTATCTACTTTATACCTTGCCAAACAACGGTTGTAAGGACTCTTCCAGCTCAGGTTGACTTACACGCCCCTCAAAGGTTTTGACGATATTTCCATTACTATCAAGAACAATTGTAAAAGGAAGTCCTCCTTTATTATTTCCCAATACACGACTTAGATCCATAGTGTCTATACCCCCTGCTAACAAGGTATAGCTGACTTTTGTTGACTGCATAAACTCATGGACACTATCAACATCATCAGTTGCAATGCCTAGGACAATCAAATCTTGCTTTGCATACTTATTTTGTATTTCAGATAGTTCAGGCATCTCGTCACGGCATGGTGAACACCAAGTTGCCCAGAAATTTACAACTAGGATTTTCCCTTTCCACTTATCAAGCGTTTTTATATTCCCTTGGGAATCGGGAAACTTGGCTGAAAAAAATGTTTTTATTTGGGGAGAAATATCGGCTTTATCCGAGAAGTATGGTAAAAAACTATTACCAAGAAAACCGATCATCACGATCCCAATAACAACTAATAATGATGGATAAAATTTCTTATTCATAAGTCTCTGATCAATCAAAAATAAAGATATTTAAAACTAATATTTGTTTGGTTCTTAACCATGCTTCCCAATCTCAGTATGAGATTGCCCCACCATTCATCAGATTTTGAAGCAGTTACCAGATAGTTGCTATTTGAGCATTAACATAAAAAATTACCACACTATAGGTTTTATTTTTAATTGTTAATATCCGAAAATTCAGCTGTATATCTGAAGCCCTTCATTACGACTTCCTCATCCTTGTTTCGGCATTGTTATATGTCTAGCAGAATTGGAGATTACCAAGTCAAGTCACTGTACTTCATTAGTTTTTGGCGAAGCACTCTTTAAAAATCGTCGAGCGCTCGCCAGGAAACATAAACAATTGAAACCTTTTTATTTAGTATTCTCAGGCTCCTGAGTATTTATATAATCACTTCCGGTATAAGCAGATCGTGCCTCGCGAGCCAACCTTTTTACATTTGAGCCTGTTAATGCTTTCAAGAAGGAAACTAAATCTTTTTTCTCTTGCTCCACAAGGCCTAAAGGATTTATTAGCGGGTCTTTTAATGGGTTTTCTTCTCCACCTTTATTATAGAAATCAACAACTTCCTCTAAGGTAAATAGTGATCCATCATGCATATACGGTCCCGTAATTGCTACATTTCGTAAAGTTGGCGTTCTGTACAGCCATCGATCAGCAGGATCTTCTGTGACTTCAAAACGGCCAACATCATTCTGAATAGCCTCTGCGGACTTATTAATATGGTCTGCATCTACTTCATACGTTTCTCCCGGAGCAACCGTGATCGTAATAGTATTTTTATCGGACACCTTGTTTAGACGCTTCCAACCCACACCGAGGTTATGAAATTTTTGATCAGTAAATAAAGCGGATTTTTGTTCAAACGTGTGGCAGGTTACACACTTGGCTTTCCCCGTAAATATTTTGAAACCGTTAACTTCGTTGGCATTGAGTGCAGATGACTCTTTTCCATAATACCAGCGGTCAAATTTCGAGTTTCCTGATTGCAGGGATCTTTGATATACCGCAATTGCTTGGTTAAGCCTTTGTAAATTTGCGCCATTGCCATCAAAAGCTTTTTCAAACAAACCGTCATAATCAGAAAGTGTATGTATTTTATTAACAACATAGCCAACTGAAGGATTACCCATTTCATTATGAGTAACCAAAGGGCCTATCACCTGATCTTCCAAAGAAAACTCACGGCCATCATGAAAAAAGTTTTTATAGAACCCCACGTTTAGTAATGTTGGTGCATTTCTTCGATTAGTCCGCCCCTCTATACCGATAGCGGTTGCTATTTCGTTGACAGCAAATCCCTGCTCTGGCACATGACACATGGCACATGAAAAAGTATTATTATGTGACAATCTACGATCCATAAATAACTTACGCCCAAGTTCTACTTTGTCATTAGTGGGCTGGTTATCTGCGGGATGAAGCATCTCAGGGAGACCGAGACGTTCATTATCTTTTATCAGATTCATTTTTGCACCAAACACCGGAATTGCAACCAGCATGATTGTTGGTATGATTAGAAAAATCAATTTCTTTAGTGTCTTATCCACTTTCACGTACTCCTTTTAACTTAACTAAAATGAATGACTATCTTCCATAGCTAGAGTCTTGATGTCATTCAGTAACATTTCTGGACTTAAGTAGGCAGTTGAATATATTTCTCTGACGAAACCTACTCTATCAATCAAAAATACTTTAAGTACATGCTGGTATGTCATGGTTTGACTGCCAGTAGCAGGGTCAATTACTATATCCACATTCTGCCCAAATCCATCAACAAGCGGTAATAGTGCATCTGTATTAGCCGTCGTCAGAAAGCTCCATTTCACACTATCTTTTTTATCATTTTTATTCATTTGCTTTTCAAGGCCGGCCATCATCATAGGAGTATCTCGATAAGGGTCAAAGCTGATGCTAACCATCCGTACAGATTGAGCAAGAGCCGCGTCCTTTTCCAAAGTACTTTTTACTGAATTAAAAACTGACATTGCATATGGACATCCCCCAGCATCAGAGCAATGCTGATAAAAAAATGTTAACAATGTATATTTTCCATATGTAAATTCATGCAGATATTTTGCTTCACCATTGGAATCCAAAATCTGCTTTTCAGGCGTTGAAAATATTTTATGCAGCTTATAAGTTCCGGCAGCTGGCAATTCGGTTTTCTGATCAATTACACTTGGGGTATTAGATGAAAAAGAACCCACCTGGCCTTCATTTGCTTTTGGTAATAAAGGAAATGATAAATATAGCCAGGTGGAAACAAGGATCACCAATCCAACCAGAAACAATTTAAAAATTAATGCTTTTGACATATTGTCCCTCAACTTACAAAATGGTATTCATGGCGATCCGTTATAAAAAGACCTATTTCTCAGCGAACTGAAGAGTCTGCTGATTAGAAGCCTGTAATGGTTTTAAGGTTTTCAGATCACGTACTTGGAACTTCATATGATGCGCACGGCCAAGCTTTTCTTTGTAGAAATCGATATGAAATTTCAACTTAAGCTCTTTACCATCCCAGTCGTAAGCTTTAAGAAACTGCTCATCATCTTTACCCTTTCTATCCCAGTTGCCCAGAAGTGATGTAGTGAAATAGACACGTGAGCCATCCCAGCTAGGGTTTACCATATTGACTTGTGAACCAATTTTTTTGCTATATGTCATTTTTGGTTTTAGTGGATCAGTCATATCGTAGTAACGCGCTGTACCATCCAGATGCGTATCCACCCACATACCTTTACCCGCTGGCTCTAAGGCAATATCGACAGGAAGAAGCAAATCACCTGGCTTACCAACGTTTCCAACATCATGTTGTTGCCATTCACCTTTATCATCTTGCTTGTAAACATAGATTTTTGATGTCAAAGCAGCAGTCGTAACAGCCCAGTTAGCACCTGGCTTAAGTGACCAACGAACTTCTAATGGCGCGCCTGGTGTGTTGAAAATCTTTATTGGCTTCATTGATTTGTAATCCCACATGACTGAAGTATTACCAAACTCCTTCATCGCCTCAGGATCCTTCATCAACTTTCCAAGGTCTGCCATATAGTTATTCCAGCCAGCAAACGATGTCGTCAACAAAACGTTCTTGTTAGGGTTGATTCCCATGTCATATCCGAAACCATCACCGCCACCGGTAGTTGGCATCATTGTTGTTGAGACATACTCCCCGGCATTTGTGTAAGTGGCCATTCCAGTTCGGCCACCATGGTCTTTGGCATTAGAAAGGGCGCCAATAACCATACGGCCTGGAGTTGCATAGAACGTATGCGGCCCAACTAAACCTGATTTCTCAGTATAGTCAGTGATTGTTTTAACAAGCTTTGGGTTTGATGGATCGGTTGCAACATCAAAGATAAAAATCTTGTTGCTATCAAGCGCACCAGCCCACATAAATTTACGATCATCCGTAAAACCCATGTGATGAGCTTCGCCACGACCTCCAACAGAAACTGTGTTAATTACCTTGCCATATTTTTTAGACTTAGGATTTACATCCACAGTAACGAGCTTATCTGACTCGTCGCCCATACCTTTAAGACCTAATGTCCAGACATATACAAAATCTTCTTGCCCCTGAACCAACGGTGTAAATGGTGAACAAGCGCCTTCATCTGCAATAGCTAAAGGCATTGCTAACGCTAAGTCTAGGCCTAGGCCTAATACAGCAACTTGCGTTGCCTTACGAATAGCGATAACACTCTTCTTGAGCTTCATATCCATCTCCTTCAAATCATACTAATTAGTAAATTAAACAAGCAAACCATAACAATTTAGATAAACACCAGTTAATCCAAACGCCATAGCGCCTAACCCTAAAGGCAAATACTGTGCCAACATTAATAACGCGCTGTTATCTATACGATTTTTTACATTTTCTTTACATATTTGTTATTTCCCCCACTTATTGTCGCCACTTATGACGCATAAGTTACGTCCTTTAACTCTTTTGTGACATATGTGGCATTTGCGCATTTAAGTTTTAATCCCTGTTTATAGCGCGCCATTTTGATAACTCTAAACATGGCTTTCACCGTTATTTTTTAACTAACCTGTATGCGTGGCTTTTTCCATCCCTCAATGTCTGTTAAATGCCAAGGGGGCAGCTAATCTAATTGAGGCGGGGAAAGAACCCTTTTAAATCCATGACCAAATACTTGTGCCTGCAACGCCTAAACGTATTTTTAATTGAGGCAGTCTGTAAAACAGCGGTGTGATTGGTTTCTTGTGTTTTGATATATTCCCCATTTTTACATTCTTTTAGCTTGGATTGCACAAGGCGGTATTGCCTTGTGCGCTGTGCGTTATCGCTTGGATGATTTAGATGCTTATATCAATAGTTAGCGTCACCAATCCGTATTAGAGGTGGCAAAATGATTAACTTGGATCACTTCTTTTTGAAGTCGATTTAAACATGAGACTCTTCCGACTGATCAATGCAAGCTGAGAGAGGATTTTGCGTTCAAAACCAAAAGAATGAGCCCTAGCGGATATTCAGTGCGATAGAGAAAAGGCTGCTTATCGTGCTGCCAGAAAAGTGCGGTATTTCGCTTTGGAGATAGGTGCGGATAGACTGCTTACGCTCACTACTCGCCATATTCTTACAGACTATGACGATGTGATCGCCACCTGGAAACGCTTCATGCGGGTGCTGGAAGCTGTCAATGCTAAGTTTGATTATATAGCTGTGCCTGAATTAAATAAAAGCGGTAAGCATTACCATATTCATGCTGTAATCAACGGTTTTGTGCGTGCTGAGCTGCTACTACGTAAATGCTGGCAGATCGCCCTCGGTGGAAAAGGTGATGAATGGGGTTAAAACGCAATTGGGTGCCACGCTCTATCAAACTTCCTGAAACTACGGGGGAATGGATGCAGGCCGAATATCTAGCCGATGCGGTACAAGAGCTTTATTCGCAGTTTGATACTGCCATTATGGTTAAGGCAGTGAAAGGCAAGAGCTTATATATAACAGAGGCAAATGTGCTGATGATATTTATGCGGTATTTGCCTAAAGAGGAAAAACCTTTGCCAACTCCGTTTTAGGCATCGGGAGCCACGCACCGCGCGCCAGCATGCCGCACGGAGCGGGGAGGCCGTGTCCTTTAGACTAGATATAAAGGACATTTGAGTACAAAATAAACATTAAAAATCTTCGTCTTGTTCATCTACGTTAAAAGTTTCTATCAAAATAGGGTCAAGAGAAAATTTGGCTTTGCACCCTGTTAAATCTTTAATTAAATTGGCAACAATACTGGCTCTTATGTTTATGTAGTCATTTGTATTGTTATTATAAGTTGCCTCAATACAATTGACATTCAGAAGATGTAACCCTAGATAATCATCCCCCTCAGCAATATCACTAAAGTGATCTTTATAAGGATAAATAATTTTTGATATGTTCATTTTTTTTAGAGTTTCATCATTTGGGCAAAAGGATGTATAAAACTCGCTTTTTTTATTATGTTTATAACTAGTGTCTATTCTAATACCATCAATTGTTACTTGGGGATCCATACGACCTAGCAGTATGCTGAATGTTGTACTAGTTGCATTTCTCAAGTTGAAGTTATCAAATAATAGTTTAGATATATCAATTTCATCGCTATCGAATAGGGCTTGAATTTTATTAAGACTATAATTTCTTATCAAAGTGATATCTTTTGAAACTTGCCCCGTATTAGATGTACCGAAATATCTCGTCGCAGATGTAAACCAAAACCATTTTTTCAAATGATCCTTTTTGTCTCCTGAAGGGCTTGGGTTCAGCCTAAAAAATTCTGTCAAATAAGTTAATTGGAAAGCATATGGAATATAAGAAAAATCATGGATATTCAATTCCGATTTGATAAATTCGATGGCAGCTTTAATTGCTACTCGAGTTTGCTCACATGCATTCTTAAGCTCATTGGGTTTTTTTGTTCTTAATTTTTGGATATCTTCTTTGTTGATTCCCAGATCAGCTGCAGCTGATATTGATCTCAGAATTATTTGATCGCTAATCTCAAAAAATCCAACATCGTTAGCTATTTCTTTGATTACTCTAATTTCGGCATTCAAATCAAATCCATTGCTCCAAGTTGCAGCCATCATTAAATCGACCATTGTTAATTTGCGTCCCGTACTATTAATACGCTCGAATATCGGAGCTACTTCTTCAATTGTCATGTCTCCAATTTTCACAACAGCAATTTTGTAGTCTTTCAAAGATTTCAGTAAGCGTTCAGCGACAGCATAATAAACTTCTTTCTTTGAATGATGCTCAAACTTCATACACTGCTTAATGAAATCGCTTGTTTTGATTAATTTATTCAGAGGAAAATGATGAAGCTGGATTTCATTTTTTGGGTAGAAAAATGTTTCGGTAATTAGATCGAAATGTATATTCCAGATACTTGATTGGTCATTACCTTCCCAAAACAATGCCCCGCATAATGTAGTAAGTCTTTGCTGACCATCTAACAAATAATTTGTTGGGAAAAACAAACTATTTTCTTTATTCACAGATAGCCCTTGAATATGACGTTCACTACTAAGTCTCTGAGAACTATTCCATAGTAAAAGACTACCTATCGGATAACCTTTATAAATACTATCTAGTAGGTTAAGCATATCCGTAGGTTTCCAAACAAATGGTCGCTGAAACATTGGTAATTTTATTTCACCATCTCTAACTTGTATGGCTAACTCTTCTAATCGTTGAATTTCTGGTTTTGGGTCTTTAATTTGCATTTTATGAAACCTTATTTTCTATATCAAAGACAATTTGATGTACGGGATGAAAAATACTTAGAGGGTTCATGTTTTGCAAAATATCGTACTTAATAATCAGTTTTGACATTTTAGGAAAACCTAGCTCTATATCATTACGTGAAGGAAGCTCTATTTTCGTTAGGCAATTGTAAAAAAGAGAAATTAATTCTGGTTCAGAAAGCTGTGCCCTGAGAAATTTTGTGTATCTAACTTTGTCTTCATTAGATATTAATTTCGAGTCATCTATAAACTTTAAGATCTGATATAGATGTCTGTAATAGTGAGAAAAATAATCAATGTACTGAGCGCAAGTATTTGTATAGCTGACTACAATTTTTTTCTTGTGCATTGCATAATTGTCATCTAAATAATTTTCATATGCTTTTGTGCCATTTTCTAGACTGACGTTTAAATTTTGAACTTCTGAATCGGACAACTGGCTTAGGTTCGCCACATTTACATTTTTAGAGTCAATAATTTTTCTTATATCTTCTCTGTCAATTTTCCTTAGCGCACTAAAAACTGGAAATTCAGTATCACTAAATTTTAAGTGTTCAATAAAAGCGCTAAAGGCTGTTACACCGTTTTGGGATCTAAAAGTAAGTTTCTCTGTAATGCTAATATGCATCTTTAAAAGCTGAAAGAAGGTGTTATCAAATCTTTGATTACTCACAGAATCCCTACTCGCGATCAATTCTTTTCTCTGTAACAGGATCGTCCAAATTATTCCTGCAAATGCCAAACCTGAGAAAAGCGCATTTATAGCACCGAACTTATCACCAAATACGCCCCTTAATTCCTCCGAGCTCACTTGAAGGGCATCTTTATCTGGCTTACTTATTACGATATTGTGATCAATTAGCTGCCAACCTCCATACCAAACTAACAAAACTATTAGAACAATTATAATAAAGGTGTAATTTTCGTTATTAAATTTCAAAGCCTTACCTTCCTGAGTTTTCTTATTGGTAATTGTTTGATTAAACCATATCAAGTTGGAGTTTGTTAAATTAACTATTTTTATGAATAATAGTTTAATATTCACCACATTGGCTACTAGATGGCTACTAATCGAGAAAAACGCAGATGTGAAAACGCCCCAATCTTTCGAAAGGGGCGTCTTTATTGGGAAAGAGTCCCCCAAACAATTCTATGGATGTATTGTAATTACTGGATGTTTAGTGAATATTAATTATTAATACCGTCAAATATACCGTCATTAAGTCATGTCACTATGGCTTTTAGGTAATAAACTCTGACTATGTACTAATGTTAGTTAACAATTGATGGGGGGGTTATTAGTCTTTCAAGTGCTATGTTAATTGCTCTGTCGTCAAACAATCTGTTTTTACGCGCTCCAGCCTCTGCACCACCTGCCCAATTTTTTAAACCTTGTCGAATCGAAGTAATATCTGGGTTAATGTGATCCTTAAAAAGTAGCCAATCTACAGTTGCTAGTAGCTCCATCCCGAATGGAGACTCAAACCCATCAATTAGAGCTTCTGTATGGCGCAATGCATTTAAATAGTTTTTTGCTTCAGTATTAATATACGACTGGACTAACGTTCTGTTACTTTCCTCAAACCAAATCACATCAAGTTTATCGGCATCCGCAATACGTTTTTCACAATGCAAATAACTGCCATCTAAACTATTTAATAGATGAGACAAATTTTGAGCGTAAGGTCCATAGATATGTGCTTTAAAGTTTAATTTAAGCGGATTTTCTTGAGGATTAAATTTCTCAATGGATCGCTCCATAAACCATGCTAGTTTTTGGATTTCAAGTAGGCTACATTCCATGCCTAATACCCAATAGCGACGCACCAACTCTGCAATTAATGCTCGTGCTGGAGTAAGCTTTTCTACGCCTTCGCGTTTAGCTACATTTTGGTACTTCTGACTTGGCTCAAATACTAATATTTGAATATTTAAATCACCTAATATTTTCTCAATTTTCTCACGTACTTGTAGCCATTCAAGACCTCCATTACCAGCGCCAAGGGGAGGGATAGCAATAGATTTAACTTGTTTTTCAATAATGAAGAGGCGCAGATCATTTAAACCTTCAACAATCCATTCCATGCGAGAGTCAGCACGCCAATGTTGTTTAGTAGGAAAGTTCACAATCCAGCGAGGACCACTAAGCTCTTGCACCTCAGTGACAAACATCTTGCCAGTATGCACTTGCTTAGCTTTACAGGCAGCACTATAAAGTTGGTAATTGTAATCAAAGCGCTCTTTAAACATTAGCGCAATACCTTTACCCATAACACCTACTGTGTTAACAGTATTTACCAATGCCTCAACGGGCGCTTCAAGTAAATTTCCATGTGTAAAAGTAATCATAGTAGTAAAATCATTAAAAATACCATTTAGGGCGAGCATGTACAGTAAGTTTTAATGCTCTACGAGTAACTTCTTGCTCAATAGTACCTTTTAGAGTTTCAGTATAGCAAATTATGCCCAATAGTCCACTAATTGGACAATGTGAATGTATCAAAGCTTCGGCTTGATAACGTTCAAACTTAGCGGGATTTTCTATATCGCGCTTAAAGTCGCGACTCTGTAATAATGGCCAATCAATTTTATCCAAATCATTTAAATCTTGATAATAATTAGCCCATTGATAGTAAGCATGACTATCTGTAAATAGGAATGGTAGACCCTGCGAGGAAATGTGATGAAGTGTTGATACCAATATTAGTATTTCTTCGTTTGGTCTTTGTTTAACACCCCATCCAGTGTGAATGTTACGCATCATTACTGAAAATGGTGTGAAATAAAACGGCACATAGTCATTTAAAAATCCGTTGGGGGCTAAAGGAACAGGGTGACTAGAACGCTTATCAATTAATTCAGCGTTGCCTATGCTTACCCAATTAGGGTCTTTAGTGCCATTATTCCCACTATATAAACCATTATCTAGAATCCAAGATAAATTATCTCTATGCACGATTCGCCAAATCAGTGCTTTTTCAGGGTTGAGAGTTGATGAATAATCGTAAGCCATGCGTAATAATATCCAATTATTAAATGGCTGCCTTCTTAATTAACTCAAACTGCCCTTTTTCTACCCAAACAAAGAGGCAAGTACCATTGCTTCGTCTTGCCCACAACTCTCCAATCTTTTTCTTTTCTACACTATCCCGTCCATCTGCAATATGAGAGCCTTTGTACTCTACAGCCAAAAACAAACCACTTTTCATTTTAATTATGAAATCTGGGTAAAATTTATCGCTAGCCGTTTGCAACCAGAAAGAGTTAGGTTTCCTCTCAACATTACGTACCCACCAATCAACCCCTTCAAGCTGGTTGGCAATATATTCAGCACAATTAAACTCTTCACCACTGGATTTTAAATTACCAATTACAGGGAAAAAGTGTTTTTTTAAAGGTAGCAAACCTGTGTAAGGCACATCGTAGCCATACCGCCCTTGCTCAAAAGTCACAGTATGTTCATTACGGACTGAAAATTTATCTTCATCTGAAAATAAGCCATCGAAAACTTGTTGTTTAGCTAAAGTTAAACCAGCGACTAATTTACGCTCTAGCGCACCGCGTAACCTAAATTTCCGGTAAGCCAACTCGTCCAATTCAAAACCACGCTTCTCCAATAGGTATGTAACGGCGGCATTTAACCATGCTACTTTTTGCCCGCGATCAGCATAGGTTGTTGATAGATTACGGTCTAGCCACCCGACTAAATCAACCACAGACCACCCTTGCTCTTGGCCGAAGAGAGCTAGTTGGCTATCTAGCCTGTCGTAAATATCACATTCAATTTTTTCTAATTGCGATATTGAAAGCCTTGCGCGGCGCATTGCTTCCACGTCCCGCTCAAATTCACTCTCGTTTAGTACTGAGTCAAAACTATCAATTTCCCAGTCCGCATCTAGTAGCGGGGTTTCGTCAAAAACATCAAAAAAACCTGATTGCTCATAACTTAGCAATGGCACATTTGCCTTAATCCCAAGCTCCGCAGGTGTTTTCAATCTCTCTGCTGGAGCTGCTTGCAAGGCTTGCGCAGTGTCTAGCTGCGCTTTAACTTGCCGCGCTGCATCAGCATTTTTGAAAGTTTCAGCTACTTTGCGCACCTGTTCAGCCGTCGCACCGCCTTTGATTGTTAGCGTGCCGCCTTCAGGCGAAATTTCTACTTTTTCACGTAGAGCTTTTGGTAGCAAATGAAAAGCATCTTCATTTGGCAAAGCCACCTCATTAGCCACTTCAGGTAAAGGCACTACCAAATCGCCTGCTGGTGCAAATAAGTCTTGCGGGGGCAACGTTGTATCGGTAGCAGTACGAATTAGATCGCGGGTATCCATGCGCTCAAAGCCGTTTTGCACTAAACCATCACGCAAATTTTTAACAGTTTCTGCTAATTGATCACTCACCACATAGGCATATGCGCGATTCAACGGCTCACGATGTTTGCGTGTCGCTTTAGGCATGCGCAACACACGCCCCAGCACTTGCTCTACGGCTGTAGCTGAAGTTGTATTTCTAAATGAGAAAAGCACGTATGCACTTGGGCAATCCCAGCCTTCACGCAATTTATCAACGGTAATAATGAATTGTGGATAGTCAGGGTCAGTTTCGCGTCTATCGCCAAGTTCATCAACTGCACCAGTGGCAATTGCAATATGTGCTGCGTCTATATTAAAGTCTTCAATTAGCGCCTGTTTAACGCGCTCTGGGGTGAAAGTTTCTGTTTGCGCTTTGCGCTCGGCCTGTATCAACATTACTGGCTTAATTACTTCGCCTGTTAGCTTAGCCTCTTCAACTGCTTCAGCCTCTAGCATGCGTAACCTTGCTATGGCGTCTCGCAATGAAACGCGCCATTCTGCATGGGTAGCAAGCTCTAATGGTAGCTTCAGCATATCTTCTGCTTGCAGTGTTGCAGCGGAAACACTCCGTAGCACATTACTAGGTTGGCTAGCTCGGTCTGGCGTGGCGGTAAGTTCTAAAATGCAAGCTGGGTTTAAGCTGAGCAAGGTATCTACCGCCAAAGGGTTTCCTTGGTTATGCGCCTCATCAACAATCACAAAAGGGTGTCGTAAGCGTATAACGTCTACCAATGAATGCTCACCACGTAAATTCTCAGGCACATTATTAAAGTGAGGCATTAATGCACCATTTTGACGACACACGCGCAAGCCTTCAGGCTCATCACGTTTAAATGATTGCATAGTGGCGACAATAATCGTATTAGCCGTATTAAGTGTTGATGGCTGTAAAGACAATGCTTCGTCAATATCAAGCACATTTACTGCGCCAAACAACTCACGCATATCATCATGCAACAACTCGCCTGGTGTTTTTAGCGCATAAAGCGTTTGCAGGCGGATTGGTTTTGAAGGTACAAGCCATATCACTAAGCTATAATCGCTCGCCATAAACGCTTGGTTTATGCGTGCAATTGCTTGGCCTGCAATACGTGTTTTACCCCCACCCGTAGGCACGCGCAAACACACGTAAGGTATATCGTTCGATGTAGGTAAAGGGTTATAAGGCAACGCATGTCCGAAACCTGCCAGAGTGCTTTCTGCAAATGCAGTTTTAGCACTTTTTAGTTCTTTTGCCCTACTTAAAAATCCTGTGAAAGCATCTAGTAGAGTCGTTTGATATTCTTTTAGTGGCAACATAAAATGTACTTTTTTATACCCAAGATTTTACGGTTAGCTCATACGGCAATTGCTTAAACTCAATATTCATACGTGAGAGTTTCGCTTTATCAAAGCGCGTTCTTGCCCCGTATACCACGCGCTGCCCATCATGTGCTGGCAACACAGCAAGGGTGCGGTTATTCAGCACATTACCGCCTAAATCACCTCGGTCTTTTAAAATACCATTAAAGAGCAAATAAACAGCTTTACCTTGATGCACACCCAACAATGGTGAGGGTTTTAAGCCTTGAGGGTAGCCTGTGCCAGTCTCGGTAAACCACACAAATTCAGCAAGCTCAGCAAATGTCACATCAGAACGGATTTGACCTTCAGCGGTGAACAATGGCTCTTTCGATAGTTTGCAGAACTTAAAGCTACCGCCCAACCCTGCAACCACCTCTCCTTTGGCATTGCTATAGCCTTTCGCTACACGCTTCACACGCTCTACGGTAACGTTTTGAGCAATATTTTCATTCATTTCAACTAGTATAAAACGACGATTTATTCCATCCTCTACATTTTGTCTCAGTACAGCATGAGCCGTTGTTCCCGAGCCAGCAAATGAATCGAAAACTATATCTCCATCTTGCATTTTTAATGAGTCAATTATCACCTGTAACAAGTTCGTAGGTTTGGGGTATGCAAATGTTGCCTTCTCGCCAAATATCTCTTCAACATCTATCCCACCATCACTTTTAAGGCTAAGAACAGATCTAAGTAAAATACGGTTTACTTCGTCTAAATACTTGATAGAGCTTGTTTGGATGTTTTCATCTTTTCCAAACCAAATCTTTCCAACCATATACGAACCGTCTTCTAGCTTATGAACAACTTTATCGCCAAGTTCTGCATTTAAAGTGTCTGGTTTCCATCTCCAACCTCTGTCTGGTATTTTAACCGGCTTGTTAGTAACTGGATGCAAGACTTTATAGCGTGGTCCAAATGTATTCGCATTTGGCCAGCTCATATTAATTTTTCCCCATAAACGATAGTTTTTGTCTAACGAGTTATATAGAGTGACTCCCCTGTCGTAGCCCTCATCTTTGAAAAGCTTTCGTACTTCTGCTTCTGCCAACGGTATAGGTATTTTCTTACTTTTTAACTTGTCTAGTAGATCGTTAACTTTATCCAAGCCATCCTTTTTCATTGTGAACTCGTAATCCCAAGTAGCACTTTTTCTGTAAATTAAAATATACTCATGAATATTTCCAATTCCAGCATCATTTTTAGGAATTCTCTTGTTCCAAGTGATACATTCGATAAAATTTGACTCACCAAAAATTTCATCCATTAGCAGTCGCAAGCTTGCCACTTCGTTATCATCAATCGAAACAAATATTGCACCATCATCACGCAAAAACTGTTTAAGCAATAACAAACGCGGGTACATCATACAAAGCCAGCGATCATGCCTATCTAAGGTTTCACCTTCTTTACCAACGACTTCACCTAACCAACGAGTAATTTCTGGGCTATTCACATTATCGTTATACACCCAGTCTTCATTGCCAGTATTGTATGGCGGGTCAATATAGATGCACTTCACTTGCCCTGCATAGCGTGGCAATAAAGCTTTAAGCGCGTGCAAGTTATCGCCCTGCACAATGAGATTTTCATTTTCTAGATTACTAGCTTCGCCATAGCTTAACGCAGCCACAGGTTGCAGCATGCGAAATGGCACTTCTTTATGGTGCTTAACTACAGCTTCTTTACCTATCCAATTTAGTGTTGGCATAAATTTATGTTTTTGTAATTATTTTGATGAATATTTATAACACATCATATCATTAGCCTTAAACTGTTAGACTACTCCAATAGCTAAACTTTTCATCTTAACCTTGTGGTGAACTATCTTGCTCATTAAGTCACGTTTATCTCATGCAATAACACCCTGTTGAATAAGTACCTTAGCAATTTTCTGAGCAAGCTCACTTTCTGAAACTTGGTCATTATCACTTTTAGCTGATAATGTATTAATGATTTCCGATTGCCTTTGCCTACCGACTTCACCATAACTGTATAATGTAGTTAGTACGCTTTCATGTCCCAGATTCTGACTCCACACTTTAAAGGCTTCGGGTGTTTTGCAACGTGTTTGCCCAATTTGCACTAGGGTATTTCTAAAACTATGTGGGTTATAATATTCTAGCCCTGCCAGTTTAAATGCCTGTTTAAAAATTTCCCTAATTGGAGCCGCGCTGGACCAATGCTCAGGCTTTAAACCTATCGTTGTAAATTGCTGCTGTGTATTTAAACCTATTTCGCTCATTGGAAATAACGGGGCATGGTTGCCATAAAGTTTTTGCGTTTTTAGATATTGAATCCAATCAACCACTATTTGTCTTATGTCATTGCCTACTAGAAAAAAGAAGGTAGTAAACGTTTTGCTAAACTTGGTTTTGACCTCGCGCGCATCCTGATAAAAACTGTTTTCTTCTAGATTAATATGGCTGAGCTTCGCTGAGGCAATGGCATTATCTCTTGCACCAGTGAGTATTGTAAAAGCAATCAATGCACGGTTGCGCTTTTCAATTTCTGTATTACTTGGCATTTGTGCGATGACATGTTTAATTTGCTCTAGCGAGGGCACTTTTTGCACTCGCCTAGCAGTCGCTACCTGAATATCTTTATTAGAACTATTGAAGTACTCGGCATCTGAAAACTGAATGCGTGATTTATAGCCTTGCTCTCTAGCAAGCCATTGAAAAAAGCGTTTTAAATTTGCAAAGGTACTGTGAATAGTTGACTTACTTAGCTTGCTATCTTTGCGATGATTCTTCTGCTCTATAAGATGCTTTTTAAAACCACTAGCCTGCTCATGTTTGAAGGTTTTAAAGTCTTTGTATTTTGTATACTCTTCAAACCTGGCTAGCGCTTTTGCAACACCGTCAATAGTGGCCTCATTCAAACGGTTAGCATGCTTTAAAAAAGTGAAGTATTTATGCTTAATTCTTTCATTATCTGGATTGTGTTTTAACATGGTTTGATTCCTTTACTTTAAGTCACAATTTACGGATGGTTCTAAGCTATTAATTATGTGTAAATGTGCTTGCGGTAACGTGAAGCCCATAAGAATTGAAAATTGCTGAATTTTGGTATTGCTGATACGCCTATACATGAACGTTTGGCAAGTTGGACATATACCGATAACGTTGCCTGTTTTTTCATTGATGACCTGATGCTCCACCAGCCCAGAAATTGGCTTTTTAGGTGCCTTGCAACGCATGCAATAGAGTTCATCTAACTGACAAGGCTGTTTGTTCTTCACTCTTTTTTTCGCATGAAATTCATTTAACGCTCGCCCTTGTATCAACATCGGGCGTTTGTTATCCAGTGTAGGCAATCCCTGTTTTATCCAATTCAAAACAGTATTTTTATGTGTTCCATATAGCTCTGCAATTTCGTCTAATTTGTAACTTCGATTTACTTTTGCCAAACGTGGATTTTGAAGGCGTTTAGTCATTAAATGTTACTCCTAATTTTTAGGAGTAATTGCCAATTGCTAATGCTTTACGCAACTCGCCAACATTCCAGCATGTCGTTCTTGGGGATAATTTTCTGGGCTTAGGTATGCGACCAGCTTTTACACCACGCCAAACACTAGCTGCTGAACACGCATATAGTGCTTGAACTACTGGCTGGCGGACACTCGCGGAATCAGGGAGTGCGTCAAAATTTGTGAGAGACGATGAGATTGCGTTTTGTTTCATGATAATTCACTCCTGTTAATTGGATTGCAGGACGTATCATGAAGCTGCTAAAAGCTGTGATATAGATAGAAAACCTTATTATTTAATTAAAAAGGTCACTGCTATTTTTTTGATAAAGGTGATGTGTTTAATTAATTTAAAGGTTACCACCATTTTTTAACTAACTGATTTTATTGTATTTAAAACTACTCGCCATTTTTTCTTGGTCTCCCTTTTGATTTAACCTCGTCAGGGCGCATGACTACGTCAACTGCCGATGCCAAGTTTCTTGATGCCCCATGTTTTTGATTTAGATAGTTAATAACCTCTTCTTTTCTTGGTGCGGTATCTTTGTTTTCAGGATCATAAGAAGAGTAAAACTGTTGATCAACAATTTCGATTAAATCAATACCTCTTGAACGATGATGTGTATTCAAGATTTGTTTAGCAGGGGGGTGTTGAACAGTATGAAATTCAGTTGATTTCATTTGTTTGGTGGGTGGTGATCTGACGAAGTCAATTTTTTCTCTTTCAATCCAACCTAGTAACGATGCTCTAGTTATGATTGTTAAGTCATCATCTAAAACATGCTCATAACTTGTAGGTGAGCATTCAAACGCATTGCCATTATAATCAATGGTAATGGCTACTTGAGCTGCTAGAGAGCCTTGTCGAATTGAGGATTTAATTGCTCTTAACATTCCGATAGCAACTTTCCATCGACCTGTGGCCTTTCGATTGATTGCTTTCATGTCATAATCCAAAGGATCAATACCTGCTAAAAGCAATGCTGCTTCATTAAGCGAAAATTCTTTAACATGTTTCCAATGAGTTAAATCAGGCAGATCATTCACTTCTGACATAAAACTACTCTCCGAAAAACATAAAAAAATACTTTATCTCTAAATACTGTAATAACCAAAACGAAGAAATAAAATCATCAAATTTTTTTGATTGGTATTACCTTCGCGCCTGTTTTTAATTCATCCAAATAATCTGCCCATTGTTGCATCATAACTTTTCGCTGCTCGATAAACTTAGTACGATTATAAGCCGCACCTAATGCATCGGGGACTTTATGCGCTAATTGGTGTTCAATAATATGTGGATCTACGTTTAAACGTTCATGCAATATTGTACGAGCCATTGCTCTAAATCCATGTCCAGTAATTTCGCTTTGTGTATCGTAGCCCATGCGCTTTAATGCAGCATTAACAGCGGCTTCGCTCATAGGTCTTAACGGTGAATGCCCTCCTTGAAATACATATTCACCATGACCTGACAATGGATGTATGGTTCGCAGAATATCAATGGCTTGAACTGAGAGGGGTACTAAATGGTCAGTTTTTGTTTTACTTACTAGGTAGCGCCATTCGCCTGCATCTAAATCAATATCATGCCATTTGGCTTGCCTTAACTCGCTAGGGCGAACAAATACTAAAGGCGATAATTTGAGAGCGCATTGAACTGTTAATGTTCCACCAAAGCCATCTATTGCTCTTAGTAACTCGGCAATTTGTTTGGGATCAGTAAACGCTGCCATGTGTTTAGTGCTAGTGGGAGGTAGTGCTCCTTTTAAGTCCACGGTGACATCTCTAATTGCGCGACCAGTTTGAACCGCATATCTAAATACTTGCCCTGCTGTTTGCAAGGCTCGGTGGGCAGTTTCAAGTTTATTCAAAGTTTCAATACGCTTAACCACTTGAAGCATTTGTGGTGCAGTTATGTTGGCAATTGGTTTGCTACCTATCCACGGAAACAAATAAAGTTCAAATCGCCTAATTACTTTATCTTTGTGGGATGAGGCTTTATTTTTCATGTGTGTTTGCCACCACTCACGCGCAATAACTTCAAAACTATTTTCACTACTTAATAATTTTGATGATTTTTCAGCTTTACGATTTTCGCTCGGGTCAATAGGCGGGTCGCTTGCTAATAAGCTTCTAGCCTTGTCCCTTTTATCTCTGGCATGGGAAAGGGATACATCTGGATAAGAGCCTAAAGCAAGTGTTTTACGTTTGCCCAAGAAGCGATAATCAAATCGCCATAATTTGCTACCTGTAGATTGAATGAGTAGATATAAGCCTTTTTCATCGGTAAGCTTGTAAGGCTTATTTTTTGGTTTTGCGTTATTGATTGCGGTAGCGGATAACATTTGACGGTATCTCCTAGCAAAGTAACAAACCCTTGTAAAATATGGCTTGCAAGGATGTTTGACGGTATGACGCTTGTGATTTACCTGCGATACCGTCAATACTACCGTTAAAAGTGACGGTATGTAAAGAGGCGTTGTGAGATGAAGAGAGGCGTAAAAAAGCCCCGAAGCTATTAACAACGGGGCTTTTGGAGGGTTCTCGGTACTTTGTGACACCCTGTATTGGTGGTGAAAGAGGGACTTGAACCCTCGACCCCAGGATTATGAATCCTGTGCTCTAACCAGCTGAGCTACATCACCTTGTAAACTTGTTTGCTTGTATTTCAGCAAGGCCGCAATTCTAGTGTTTTAGTGCTGAATTGTCAAAAAAAGTTTTCACTTTTCTGGTTTATTTTTCGTGGTCTTGTTTTTCGCATGTTACATGGTTCCAAGCCATGTGGGTGGAGGCCGTTTAAAGGTTAACAGCGCCCGGCAGTAATGGGTGCCGGGCGCTGTTGCCATTAACGGATTCTTGAAATATCCACAATCAGTGATGCGCTGTAATGCTTCCATTTAATTATGATCACGTAGGCATAGGGGCGTGCTTGGTGATCAAGGTTCTCTGGCAGGTGTGCGATTTTTTCCGGTATGGAGATGACCATGTTTTCACCGAAATATTTGCGCGCGTTGCCTGAGATGGTGTTGGCGATTTCGCCTACGGCATCGAGCAGGTTTTCATCGGACTGGTTGGGCTCTTTCATCACAGTAAGCAGGTGCCGCAGCATGGCGCTGGGTGCCGAGAAGTAAAGCGCGCCTTCGTAGTCTGCACTTACTTTGATCATGCCGGTGTAGTCATTCATCGGGAATGCGTTTTTGGCGAGGTATGCCACGCCTACCGATGCCGCTTCTTTTGTAATCTGTTTGAAATAGCCTCCTATTGCTTCAATAAAGATTTCAATGTCTTTTTCGCTTAAGTCACTCATTCTTTTATTAGCTCCAGTAAGGCGTTCACGAGCTCTTCATCGGTAAATGGTTTGTACAAGAACCCGCTTGCGCCGTTTTTAAGTGCTTCAATCGCGGTGGCTTTGTCGCTGAGAGCAGATACGATCAGGATTTTTACGTCAGGGTTGAATTCAACCAGCAGGGTGGTGCATTCCACGCCATCCATCTCCGGCATGGTTAAATCCATGGTGACCAGCTCCGGGCGCTCTTGCGTGAATAATGCAAATGCATCGGTGCCATTGGCTGCTGTTCCCACGATTTCGATAGGCGGCAGCTTGGGGTCTGCCATAATTCTGGTAATACGGCTCCGGATAATATTGGAGTCATCGACAATCATGAGTTTCATACAACGGCCTCTGTAGCGTTTAAGTTAATTGATGGTTGGGCATGTTTGGATATGCGGAAAGCAAATTGCGTGAAGACATCGGCTTTGGTATCTATCTTGAGGTCTCCGCCGATTTCGTTGATCAGGGATTGCACCAGATCCATGCCGACACCGCGTCCTGCGTCTTTATCTGTGCTGCTTGCAGTAGAGAATCCAGGTTCGAACAGTTTGCCTACAATTTCCTTGTCGGTTAACTGATTCACGGCATCAGCCGGATAACGCCCGGATGACAGCATTGCGGTTCTGATGCGGCCGGGCACGATGCCTTGCCCGTCATCGCGCACAACAAAGTCGACAGCGCCTTCCGGGTTCATGCGGGTGGCGATAGAAATCTCGCCGTGAGCGGCTTTGCCTTTTGCAAGCCTGATGTCGGAGGATTCAATGCCATGGCAGATGCCGTTGCGTATTAACTGAATACCGATCTGCTGCAACTGATGTACGGTTTTGGTGTCCATCTGGTCGAGCAGGTCAATTTCCAGTTTTAGCTGCACTTTTTTATTCTGGCTCTGGCTTACCTGATCTGCCAGGCGCTGCAGGTTGTTGCCGACACTGGTCGAGATGGAAGGCGGTTTGGCTGCGCTATTGTTTGCCTGATGATGCGCCTGCATCACGCTCGCAATCGTTTCAATCTGCCTGATCTGTTCTAGCAGGCCGCTGAGCATTACCGGCAGGCTCAGAATTTCCTGCGCATCCCATTCGTTCTTTTTGCGCAGCGTTACCAGATGTTCTTCAAATTCATGTGCCAGTGTTTCAATTGCAACTAAACCCATTGCCGCAGCTTCACCTTTAATAGCATGAATGATGCGGAAGCACTGGTTTGCCAGGTCAGCATGGTTCGCTGCACGTTTATCCGCATTGGCCAATATGCTGTTCAGAGATTCAAGGCTGCCATGGGCATGGCTCAGAAAATCCTGTAACTGGTAGGTATCTGCCTGTAGCAATCGTTTAAGCAATTCCAGATTGATATTGGATTGGCCTTTAAGTGCAGATAACTCTTCCGCCTGCGTCACTTGCTCGGTGATATCCTGCACTGTGACCAGCAGGTGCAGGACACGTTTATCTTCAACAATGCGGTTAAACTGAAAGCTCAGGTAACGCGGTGTTGTATCGTTCTTGGCTTGCACCTTTACCTGCGTGAGCGGGTTCAGGCTCTGCATCAGGTTTTCTTTCACTTTGTTGCCGAACAGCAGCTGAATATAATCTTTGGCCGAAGTGTAAATGTCGGCTGATACCAGCTGTTCCAGAATCGGCATAAACGGCATGTGGGCACTCACTTCATATTGCAAGATTTTGCCGATAGAGCTGGAGAACTGGCTGCCTACATTCAACTCCGGGTCGAGCAGGAACAAACCTTCTTTTACCGTATTCAGGATCTCGGTGGTTTCGCGCTGGGCTTTTTCGATCTCGCCATCTGCAGAGCGCAGTTTGCGCAGCGCATTGAATACAATGTTAGCAAACAGCAGTAGTGACAATACAAGCGCAATGGTTTGGATCAGCTGCAGGTTGCTGGCTTTGGTCTTGGTGTTCTGCTCCAGCTGCGTGGTAAGGTCATTCATCAGTTTTAACAGCTTGAGATTGTTTGCACGCGCATAGTCCGTGGCAATGTCCAGCGTCACCTCATCCACTACGCTGCTTTGAATCACAGGCTGCAGCAGTTGTTTGTAGGGCTGCCAGATCAGCAGGGCGTCATCCACCGCCTTGACAGCAGCGCCGCCACTCACTTTTTGCAGCAATACGGGTTTTTCGTCACCGCCGACTACGGTGCCGCCTGTTTTAAAGCCATTCAGCGTGGTGTCGAACAGGGTGCTGACTTTCTTGAGTTCTTCGGTGTTTTTCGGGTCAAACCTGCCTTGCGCGGCATCGACCTGAATAGACAGCAGCACCTTGGCCGTACGTTGTGACAGCATACGCTGCCGTCCGGAAAGATTAATCGAAACCGCATCGCTATCAAGTGTGGATGAAGTGTAGAAGTTAAGGCCAAGCACTGCCAGGTTGAATAGTAAGAAAAGCGTAACGGCTAATATAATGCCGCGGTATTTATTCAGCGTGCCTGCTTGTTGGGGCTTGTTGGGCGTACTTTTGCTGGTCATGACTGCTCCTCATGTAATTATTATTCAGTTGCAATTTATTAGAGGCCACCGCCGTTGGTGAGCGATTAAAACTTAATGGTAATGACTGGGTGGCGCGTTATTTTGATAAGCCGTTTTATCAAGGCGCCGGCCAATCTGGTGATATCTGTGTCATTAAAGTATTGGTTTTAATGACACAGAATGCTGCATGGTATTGTGTTAGAACGTGTACATGCCGGTTACCCAGACAACTTCTTTGTCGCCTTTGCGGGCTGCACTGGCAAAACCGCCGTAAACATCGGATTCGTTGAATTTTGCGTATTCAAGTTTGCCGCTGATTTTGTCAGTGAACGGATACATGACGCTGGCATCGAACTCGGTACCGTATTTGTCGCCAAGTTTGCCAACTGACTGAAATTTCTCGTCTGATTTGAACACATGGTACTCTGCCTGCAGCTTGGCTTTGCCGATGCTGCCGGCAACTGTGACGAATGTATCTTCAATGCCCTGGCGCGGTGTGGCCAGGAAGTGGTCAGCCCAGCCCTGGAACAGGTGGTTTGTGCCTAAAGGTGTCTGGAATGCATATTTACCATCATTGCTGGAGAGCTTTTCCTGGTCGATCCTGACTGACCATGTGTTGTACATCGCACCGCCGCCGAATTTGTAGTAGTGTGCGTCAATCAGTTCGTTGCCGTCTTTGTAGTCCGTCTGTTTTGCATATTCAGCGGTATAAAGCACTTTCCAGTTATCATCGATTTTACGTACACCATCCAGGCGTAGGCCAAATGTTTTTGAGCTGGCATCCGTGGTTGCTGTCTTGACCAGATCCTGGCTGGCACCTAAACCATTACCGCCTTGTGCAGCGGTGCCATCCAGCAGCGGATTGCCGTTGTTCTGGCCAAGGTTTGCAACGTCTACCAGGTAAGCGTAACCCACTAATGATTCACTTGGAGAAATGCGATATTTGGCGTTCACAATTTCAATGTCGCCCTGGCGCAGTTCGGTGTTGATCTGGCGAACCTGATCAAAGTGCGCAGCGAATATTTCCGTGTCCGGAATGCTTTTGTTCAGTACGGAAACACCGTCAAATACCTGCATATTCTGACGGAAGCCGATGTCGCCGATGAAGCGCACATTATCCAGATTCACCTGCTGGCGGCCAAGGCGCACCCTGGTGTTCTTGATGCCGGTCCAGTCTATGAACAGCTGGTTTACATCAGTAAAGCTAGGGTCAACGATATTGGCGTAATTTGCCTTGCCCGTCTCGCTCAGGTTCTCGCGCCTGTCGTTAAAGTTGTGGTTAAACTCATGCACATCCGTAAGCTGTGCAGCAAAGCTGAAGTTGTGGAAAGGAGCCGTTTGCCAGCCGATCAAGCTGCGCAGAGTGAAAGCGTGCGTGTTGTTCAGCTTTTGGGTTGCGTTAGGTGCAGGCTGAAATGCTTCCTGGTCGATAGACTCATAGCGCAGGCGGAAATTGGTCATTGGTTTGCCGTCTTTGATCGAGTCCAAGAATGTGTACTCAGCTAACGGCTCTTCTTCGGCATAGGCTGATTGCGCCATGCCGGAGATGGCCAGCGCGACGCAAGCCATGATGATGTTGAGTTTGAATGAAGCTTGAGATTTCATGATTACCCCTAGAATAAATGTAAAGTTTAGATATAAGTTTTTATGTGAAATATGTTGTTACAGTTCTTTAATGAAGCGCTGACTTATTCATCAATCTGTCATTGCGAGCGAAGCGCGGCAATCCAGTGCTTCGTTCTATGGAGATTCTGGATTGCCGCGTCGCTACGCTCCTTCACACCAAACTTGCTACTTTAGTAGCTTAGTTTGATGGGGATGCCCTATACGGGTACGCAATGACGATTTAATCAGCGTTTTTCTAAGCCGCTTTTTTGGCATGGCGCTCATACAGAAAGCGCAATACTTCGCTGCGTAGATGGTTGTATTCCTGATCTTCAGCCAGTTCCAGGCGCGCTCTCGGGCGCGCGAGATTCACATCCAGAATTTCACCGATCGTGGCTGACGGGCCATTGGTCATCATGATGATGCGGTCTGAAAGCAGTACGGATTCATCCACATCGTGTGTGACCATGACTGCGGTACAGCCGGATTTTGCCATGATCTTCATGAGTTCATCCTGCAGGTTGGCGCGTGTCAGTGCATCCAGCGCACCAAATGGCTCGTCCAGCAGCAGCACTTTCGGTTCCATCGCCAGCGCGCGTGCAATGCCTACGCGTTGTTTCATGCCGCCCGATATTTCGTTCGGGCGTTTTTCGGTTGCATGCGTCAGCCCAACCAGTTCCAGTGCGGCATGGGTGCGTGCCGCCAGCTGGGCTTTGGTCTCGGTACCGAATACGCGTTCTACTGCCAGGTAGATGTTTTCATAACAGGTCAGCCATGGCAGCAGCGAGTGGTTTTGGAATACCACTGAGCGCTCAGGGCCTGGGCCTGCAATCTCGCGCCCGGCACAGAACAGGAACCCGGAGCTTGGCTGCAGCAAACCGGCTATCAGGTTCAGCACGGTTGATTTACCGCACCCTGAGTGGCCGATGATCGAGATGAACTCGCCTTCACGAATACTCAGGTTGATGTTTTTAAGTGCGTTGAATTCACCTTTTTTAGTTGTGAACGTCATATCAACATTCTCAAGCTGTACGTATTTAGCTGCGTTTGCTTTTTCCGGTGTAGATGTGTTTTTCATAATGATTCCAATCAGTAGCTGTTAAATTAATAACGGGATTATTCGTAGCTGAATCTTTTAGCGATCTGCGTGAGCATTAGCTCGAGCAGCAGACCGACGATACCTACAATAAAAATCGCGATGATGATGTGTTCAACATTCAGGTTGTTCCACTCATCCCACACCCAGAAACCAATACCAACGCCACCAGTCAGCATTTCTGCCGCAACGATCACCAGCCATGCCACGCCGATGGAGAGGCGTACGCCTGTCATCATGTAAGGCAGCGCGAACGGGAACAAAATTTTGGTGAAGATTTTCCATTCGCTCAGGTTGAGTACTTTTGCCACGTTCATATAGTCTTGCGGCACTTTGCTGACACCGACTGCAGTGTTGATGATCATCGGCCAGATCGCGGAGATGAAGATGACCCAGATCGCGGCAGGGTTAGCCGCCTTGAATACGAGCAAGCCGATTGGCAGCCAGGCAAGCGGGGATACCGGTTTTAACAGGCTGATGACAGGTGCCATCATGCGGTTTGCAAACTCAAAGCGACCGATAATGAAGCCGATAGGAATACCGATCAGTGCCGCCATGCCAAAACCCAGCGCAACGCGTTTTAATGAGTTAAGGATGTTCCATCCCACCCCCATGTCATTCGGGCCGTTGTTATAAAACGGGTCGCTGAACAGCTCTACGGCTGAATGCCATGTTTTCAGCGGTCCCGGCAGGCTTGGCGATTGATAAGAGATTAATGTCCAGACCGCTAACATCATCAATACGCCAAATGCCGGTGGCAGCAGCCATTTAATGGAGTTATGGATTTTCAAACCAAGTTTCTCAGATTGCTGCTTTGTAGACGCTGTGTCGGAAGTCGTCACTTTATTTGCAGTATTAGCCATTGCTGATCCTTTGCTGACAACTGTTTTTTTACTTTTCATGATGACTTTTAAGCTTTCTTTACTGATGCTGATCGCGCTCATAAATGATCCTTAATAATTGAAGCTTGAATCGTTAAGCTTTGATTTTGAATGATGCTGCGTAAGCGGCCGGATTTTTGCCATCCCATACCACGCCGTCTATCAGCTTGCTGCTGCGCATCGGGTCTTTTGGCACGCTGATGCCGAGTTGTGATGCCGCTTCTGAATAGAGTTTGATCTGGTTGACTTTGGTCGCAACGCCCAGGTAATCAGGGTCTGATTTGAGCAGGCCCCAGCGTTTGTGCTGTGTCAGGAACCACATGCCGTCTGACAGGTAAGGGAAGTTGACCGCACCGTCACCATAGAACTTCATGTAGTTAGGGTCTTTCCATTTCTTGCCGATACCATTGTCGTAATCACCGATGAATCGGCCGCCAATGACGTCTTCCGGTGCGTTGACGTAAGCCTTGCCTGAAATCAGTTTTGCGACTGAGGCGCGGTTTTCCAGTGCCTCGATGTAACGGCATGCATCCAGTATCGCCATGATCATGGCGCGTGTCGTGTTCGGGTGTTTAGCGACAAACTCGGCAGTGGTACCCAGTACTTTTTCTGGATGGTCGGTCCAGATGTCCTGTGTCGTCGTTACGGTGTAGCCTACCTTGTCGTAAATGGCGCGTGCATTCCACGGTTCGCCTACGCAGTAGCCATCCATGTTGCCGATACGCATGTTGGCAACCATTTGCGGTGGCGGCACCACGATGTTTTTAACATCTTTGATCGGGTTGATACCATTGGCGGCCAGCCAGTAGTTCAGCCACATGGCGTGCGTGCCGGTCGGGAAGGTTTGCGCAAAGGTGTAGTCGCGGTTTTCGTTATCGAGCAAGCGTTTCAGGCTGCGGCCGTCTTTTACGCCTTTTTCCTTAAGCTGGTTAGCCAGTGTGATGGCCTGGCCGTTATTGTTCAGGCTCATCAATACCGCCATGTCTTTCTGCTGGCCGCCGATGCCTAGCTGTACGCCGTACACCAGGCCGTACAGCACGTGTGCGGCATGCAGTTCGCCATTGACTGTTTTGTCGCGAATCGCCGCCCAGCTTGCTTCTTTGCTCGGAGTGATTTTAATGCCGTATTTTTTATCAAATCCCATCTGCGCTGCTACAACAATAGGTGCGCAGTCGGTGAGCGGTATAAAGCCGATTTTAACTTCGGTAAGTTCAGGTGCGTCTGAACCGGCAGCCCAGGCGTAGTTGCTGATGCTGCTAGGCACGGCATTCATCAAGGTGGCTGCACCAAGTATGCCGGTGATACTGTTTCTTAAAAAATTACGGCGTGAATTATCAACGACAATTTCCGGGGTGCTAGGTAACAGTATTTTTTTATCTTGGTCACTCATTTTAAACTCCTAAAAAATTACAAAAAACAATCAATCTAAAGCATTAAAAAAGGCAATAAAAAAAGGCGTCAATCCGGCTGAGTAATTACTCAACAGGAAAGACGCCTTTGTCTTTAATTTCTGTATGCTCAATCTTTTGAGCCACTGTTATGCCGTCATTGGCATAAAGTGTTTTACATTTAAATCTGTTTACTTACCCCATCGTTGGGTAAGCAAATATTGTGTCGGTCACACTAGCAGCAGTTTTGCTGCATTCATCAGTTCATTCGCCAAATCCTTTATTTTCATATTTCTTTGCATCGCCATGCTACGCAGCATATTGTAGGCTTGCTCTTCATCCAGGCCGCGTTGTTTCATCAGCAGCCCTTTAGCGCGTTCAATCAATTTTCTTTCGTTCAATTTATCATTTGCTTCGTTCAGTTCTTCACGCAGCAGATTGAATTCATCAAAACGCGCAATCGCTGCATCGATTACCGGGCGCAGCCGCTCGTTCGGTATGCTTCCTACTACATAAGCGCTGACACCGGCACGCGTTGCCTGCTTTATCTGCTCTTTATCGCCATCATGTGTAAACATCACGATGGGGCGTGGTTCATGCATCGTCATGACGCATATATTCTCCAGCGTGTCACGGCTAGGGGATTCGGTATCAATAATCACAATGTCAGGCTGCAGTTCACAGCAAGCTTTGTCCAGATTTACCGTATCCTTAAGATGCGCAATAACCTCGTACCCAGAGTCAAGTAGCGATTGCTTTAACGGGGTGGTACGCTCCAGGTCGTTATCAACAATCATTACTTTTAACATTGCAGCTCTTAAATACTATTTGATTAATAAAAAGCAATTGTCGTGCCATAGTTGGGTGTTGCTTTTAAGCTTTTGAAATTTAATGATTATTTTTATAAAAACTGCCATCCCAGTTATTTTTTCCGTGACGTGTGTTTGCACAATATAAGTGCAGATGCACTATTAAATACACATAATTGGCATGGTTAAATGATCTTTTAATAGGTGTTTTGATCTATAGCATGAGCTGTATCGCTATGCTGTTATTGCATAATTGAATTGCGATCAGGGCTATGGCTCATTGTTGAGCGCAGTAAACTGGCAAAGCGTGCTTTGACGCTTGATGATGAGGGATGTTGATCCTAAGGAAGCGCTGATTAAATCGTCATTGCGTACTCGTATAGGGCATCCCCATCAAACTAAGCTACTAAGACCGCAGGGGTCTTAGTAGCAGAATATACCAGCTAAAGCTGGTTATTCATGCGCGAAAGTAGTAAGTTTGATGTGAAGGAGTGAAACGACGAAGCAATCCAGCCAAACATAAAGCGCGAAGCCTCGAAACATAAACCCTAACCCCCTGGATTGCCGCGCCCTTCGGGCTCGCAATGACGGATTTATGAATAGATTAGCGTTTGCCTAAATTTATGGCTTGGAGTGCTATCTGACTGCCTCTCTATAGCAGAGAGGGGCAGGTTTGTAGTTCAGATGTTGAATCTCGCGAAGCTATACGTTGAATCTAAAGTGCATCACATCGCCATCCTGCACGATATATTCTTTGCCTTCCAAACGCATCTTGCCGGCTTCTTTTGAACCTTGTTCGCCTTTGTTCTTTACGTATTCGTCATAAGCAATGACTTCAGCGCGAATAAAGCCGCGCTCAAAATCGGTATGAATCACGCCGGCTGCCTGTGGGGCTGTAGCGCCTTTTTTCACAGTCCAGGCACGCACTTCCTGCACGCCGGCAGTAAAGTAGGTTTGCAAGCCGAGCAAATCATAGGCGGCGCGGATAACGCGGTTCAGGCCCGGTTCTTCCTGGCCAAGTTCGCTTAAAAACAGCAGCTTGTCTTCGTCATCCAGCTCGGAAATCTCGCCTTCGATTTTCGCACAGATGCACACTACCGGTGCATTTTCCGTTTTACCGAGCGCAACGACCTTGTCCAGGTGCGGGTTGTTCTCAAAGCCTTTCTCATCAACGTTGGCCAGGTACATCACTGGTTTTACCGTGATCAGGCACAATGGTTTTAGCAGTTGCAGCTCATCAGCATCCAGGCCTAGCGTGCGGACGGCTTTGGCTTCATTCAATGCAGGCAATACTTTGTCCAGCACTGCCATGAGCGCGATAGCGTCTTTATCACCGCTTTTAGCTTTTTTGCCTTCGCGCTGCATGGTTTTTTCTACGGTTTCCATGTCGGCCAAAGCAAGCTCGGTGTTGATCACTTCAATATCTGAAAGCGGATCGATTTTATTGGCGACGTGAATCACGTTGCTGTCTTCAAAGCAGCGCACTACGTGTGCAATCGCGTCTGTTTCGCGGATGTTAGCCAGGAACTTGTTGCCCAGGCCTTCACCTTTTGATGCGCCGGCTACCAAGCCGGCGATATCTACAAATTCCACAATCGCAGGTTGTACACGTTGCGGTTTAACGATGTCGATCAGCGGCTGCATGCGGGTGTCAGGCACCTCTACAATGCCAACGTTAGGCTCGATGGTGCAGAACGGGTAGTTCTCTGCGGCAATGCCTGCCTTGGTAATGGCATTAAACAGGGTAGATTTGCCTACGTTAGGTAAGCCCACAATTCCACATTTCATATAATTCCAATCATCTTTTACGCAATCTCTGCGTTGTTATCAGTTTTCGGTAACTCGTCGTACTATTTGTACTGCCTCGTCCCCTCAAACTTCAACGCCTTGATTTTGCGTAAAAGATGAATGGACTTGAAGAGGTAGTCTGCCTTTTTGTTGATTACAGTGTTGTCTGCGTCTTCATTGCCGCCTTGTATTCAACAAAAATACAGGCGGAAAAAAGTGCTGTTAATGCGTTTGTTGCTATTTCTTGGTATGCAATTTTAACATTGCGCCTTCAAAGTCACCATTCAGTAACTGCGGTGCAACTTGCAGGCTATCATCAATACATTGGTTGATAGCGGTTTGTTCGTCTTTTGACGCTGCCTTTAATACAAAATTAACTACTTCATTTCTGTCGCCAGGGTGGCCAATGCCAAGACGCAGGCGCCAGAAATCCGGTGTGCCAAGCGCTGCGGCGATGTCTTTCAGGCCGTTATGTCCGCCATGCCCGCCGCCTTTTTTAAGCTTTACGCTGCCTGGGTTTAAATCCAGTTCATCATGGATAACGAGAATCTGTTCCGGCGTGATTTTGTAATAATTAGCGAGTGCCGCCACGGCTTTGCCGCTTGCATTCATATAAGTAGTTGGTTTCAGCAGCCATGTGTCGGCAGTTGGCGCGAGTTTACCGGCCATGCCAAAGAACTTGGCATCAAGCGCCAGTTTGCTGTTGCTTGAGGCCGCAAGCTGGTCTATCCACCAGAAACCGGCGTTATGGCGCGTGGCTTCATATTTGTCGCCAGGGTTGCCCAAGCCTACTAATAATTTAATTCCGCTCATACTGAGACTTCTGTAAATACGTTCTTTGAGTTTATTACTGCGTTGCGCGGTACTCGTAACCTCGCTGTATAACACATACTATCTCGGCTTCTGCGTTCCGTGCGCCTTTGGCGTATGAATAATGCGCTTGAGCGCATATATTCTACGGACACGCCCTTTACGGGTGTAAATTTCAAATAACGCATTTACAGAAGCCTCAGTAAAGTAAGGTTAATAAATGAAAAACGCGCACTTTATAGATAAAGCGCGCGTCATTGTCATATAGCTGAAAAAGCTACTAAACTTAAGCTGCTGGAGTTTCTTCTGCAGCTGCCTCTGAAACACCACCGCGTGTTTTCGCGATAGAAGCAACAGCTGCGTCATCACCGTGAGCCAATTGTACAAACTCAACGCCTTTTGGTAATTTGATTTGTGACAAGTGGATTGAGTGACCCATTTCCAGTTTAGCAACGTCAATTTCGATGAACTCTGGCAAGTCTTTTGCCAGGCAGCTAACGTCAGCTTCAGTTTGAACGTGGGCAACGATACCGCCGCCAACTTTAACGCCAGGCGCTACATCAGCGTTAATGAAGTGGAAAGGCACTTTAACGTGGATTTTTTCAGTTGCGCTTACGCGTTGAAAGTCGATGTGCTGAATGGTGTTGCGTACTGGGTGCATTTGGAAGTCACGTAATAATACGTTTTCTTTTTTACCTTCAACGATCAGGCTTAATACTGATGCGTGGAAAGCTTCGTGACGGAATTGCAGGAACAATTCTTTGCCGTTGAATTCCAGTGTCACAGCTTCTTTGCCGCCACCATATACTACACCTGGCACTGAGCCAGCACGACGTAGACGGCGGCTCGCACCCGTACCTTTAACGTCACGTTTTACTGCATTGATTTCGATAGTCATTTTACTACTCCTAAATTTACTACTTAGGCTTTCGAGGGCCTTACTGCACAAAAACTGCTTTCCGCGACCAGAAAGCAGGGTTAAAATTTCAACAAATCAAAACTGACTGTGTCGATTTCGCCTTGGCGTGTGAATAACCAACTTTTAGTTGGTATATTCCACGGACAAGCCAATAACTGGTTCGCCGTACTATTTGTACTGTCTTCGGCTTATCTTCTTGTCATTTTCGATTTGTTGAAATTTTTAATACAAATTAATCCATGAACAGTGAAGAAACTGAATCCTCACAACTGATTCTACGGATGGTTTCTGCCAACAACTCTGCTGCGCTTAATTGGCGAATTTTTTTACAGTTAGCCGATTCAGCCTGCAGTTGAATCGTGTTGGTAACCACCAGCTCATCCAGCTCTGAATTCATGATGCGTTCTGCCGCACCGCCTGATAATACCGGGTGGGTGGCATAGGCAACTACTTTGATAGCGCCGTGTTTTTTCAAGGCAGCGGCAGCTTCACATAACGTGTTCGCGGTGTCTACCATGTCATCCATGATAACGCAGGTACGGCCGGCAACATCACCGATAATATTCATTACTTTTGCTACGTTTGGTTTTGGACGGCGTTTGTCGATAATCGCCAGGTCTGAACCTAATTGTTTTGCAGCTGCACGGGCACGCACTACGCCGCCAACGTCTGGAGAAACAACCACCAGGTTTTCATGGTTCTGTTTCAGCAGGTCGTCTAATAAAATCGGTGTAGCGTAAATGTTATCTACAGGGATATCAAAAAAGCCTTGGATCTGGTCTGAGTGCAAATCCATTGTCAGTACACGGTTAACGCCAACGCCTGTCAGCATGTTGGCAACCACTTTTGCGGTAATTGCAACGCGCGCTGAACGCGGGCGGCGATCCTGACGTGAATAACCCAGGTACGGAATGGCTGCTGTGATACGACCGGCAGATGAACGGCGCAATGCGTCGACCATGACCATGACTTCCATCAGGCTGTCATTGGTAGGGTGGCTGGTTGATTGCAGAACAAATACGTCACGGCCGCGAACATTCTCAAGCAGTTCGACCATGATCTCGCCATCGCTGAATCTACCGACATCGGCGCGACCGAGTTCAATGCCCAGGTGGGTAGCAACTTCTTGTGCAAGCACTGGGTTGGCGTTGCCTGTAAAGACCATCATGTTGCCGTTAGACACCATTTGATTTCCTATCGTGCCGGCCTGCTAAGTGTGCCAGCAGAAACTAAAAAAGCGGACTAAAAAATAAAAAGCGTGTAAATCAAAAAATCTACACGCTTCTAAAAATTCTGGCTGGGGAAGAAGGATTCGAACCTTCGCATGCCGGAATCAAAATCCGGTGCCTTAACCAGCTTGGCGACTCCCCAATATTTAATCAGCATAATGAAACAAAGGGTGCTGATTCAACCCTTTTGCAACAAAACCACGCACTGAAGCAGGTTTTTCATTGCATATTCTGTTTGCAATCTCTTCGTTGGCTACTTCTAAAAAAACCGAAGCGCCAGAGCCGCTCATTCTAGCATCACCGTATCGTTTAAGCCAGCTTAAGCAGTCAGAAACTTTAGGATAAAGACTACAAACAACTTTTTCCAGGCTGTTTGTAAATTCAGTTTTGATGTTTCCACCATCTGAATTCGCAGCGCTTAATTGTGCTGCCCCCGAAAAGGTCGACATTATCTGGGGATTCGAGTTCTTTGTCAATTGCTTATTCGCAAAAATTTGAGCGGTCGATACGTGAACATCCGGAGTCAGCACTACATAGCAGGCATCGTGCAGGCTGATCGCTTGAAGCTGCTCGCCGATGCCTTCTGCCCAAGCATTTGTTCCGTAAATGAAAAACGGCACGTCTGCACCCAGTTTAAGGCCTAAGGCCAGCAATTCCTTGCGTGTCAGGTGCAATTCCCAGAGCCGGTTCAGTGCCAGCAGGACTGTGGCCGCATCGGAGCTGCCGCCGCCCAGACCGCCGCCCATCGGTATATTTTTTTTAACCAGTATTTCTACGCCGCGAGTGGAGCCGGTGTGCTGCTGCAATAATTTTGCGGCACGAATGCACAGGTCGTTGTCTTCAGGCACTCCGGGCACGTCGTTGGCGCGCTTTATTTCTTTGTGGTTGGTCGGTTTTAAATAAATGGTGTCGTAATAATCCAGCAGGCGAAATACTGTTTGCAGCAGGTGGTAACCGTCAGCACGCTGGCCAACGATGTGTAAAAACAGATTGATTTTTGCCGGAGCCGGAAACGGTTGAAAGTCTTGCATGAGTGATGTTGCGCAGTCTGGGTTTGATGGAGTTTGGATATGCACTTGATTTTAATGTGATTGGTTTTAACGCGACATTATTTTTAGCGTGAATGGCCTTTAATGTGCGGGCGCATTCCACGTTTCTACCAGCAGCTTCAAATTCAATTGATCGCTTTTAAGAAAAATCTTGCCCGGCAGCATGTAGGCGCCCTGTTGTTTGTAGTTGTCGTATTCGATCTTCCAGCCATCCTGCTCCAGATTGGTAAGCAGGCCTTGTTCGTTCCAGACGCTTTTCTGAACCGGGCCCTGTGACGGCCGCCCGATGGACCAGTCGGCAAGACCTGTCAGCGGCAGCTTCCAGCCCAGGGTTTCTTGCGTGAGGGTTTCTGCATCTGCTGCAGAAAAACGCTTGCCGCTTGAGTCCTGGAGTGTGACCTGTTCTGCCGTTCTTGTGATGCTGGCTACCTGGCTGCCTAGCGGTGAATACAGGTTGATGTCATCCCCGGTGCTGCTGTGCTGCCATTGCAGGCTGCCGGAAAAGCCCTTGCTGTTTGTCTGCACGCCGATACGGCCATGCAGCGAGAATTCCTCTATGGCTGCCAGTTGCGCCAAATGCAATGCTCTGAGCTTTTGCGAGGCGTCGCTCTGTTCTGTCTGATTAACAGCCATGGTCGTGCAGCCGGTAAATACAGCCATTAACCCAAGCAGGAGTAAGGCGCGGGCCCCCGGCATCGGGTAAGAAACTGCCTGAAGTGTCCTGATGAAGATACTCACGGATACCGCCTTAAGTTACGATTTGAATTTGTTGGCGGTCGTGATTAAAACTTCATTCTCCGGGTCTATGCTTAAGGCATCACTCCATATTTTTTTAGCTTGCTCATGGCGGCCTTTGAGCCATAGCGCTTCACCGAGGTGGGCTGCGATTTCCGGATCCGGGTTGATGGTGTAGGCTTCCTGCAAATACTGA
>Ga0207967_1000069_pt1 | contig 60260 bp, 57 predicted proteins | sample LakWasMet20_HOW5_2_FD_183866 | JGI IMG/M metagenome (GOLD analysis project Ga0207967, IMG submission 183866) | Freshwater sediment methanotrophic microbial communities from Lake Washington under simulated oxygen tension - Sediment Metagenome... | ecosystem: Environmental > Aquatic > Freshwater >...
TCAGTTTGAAATTATTCAGCTTAGATGGATCCATCCATACACGCATTGCATATTGCGAACCAAAAATCTGCACCTCACCTACGCCGTTAACACGAGATAATTGATCCTGTACCGTTGTCACGAGAAAATCAGACAGGTCATTCGCCTGTAAACTGCCATCTTCAGAAGCAAAGCCAATTACCATCAGAAAGTTACGTGCGGATTTTGCTACAGTGACCCCCTGTTGCTGCACTTCTTGCGGCAGAAGCGGCAACGATGACTGCAGTTTATTCTGAACCTGCACCTGGGCAATATCAGGATTGGTACCTGCTTTAAAAGTCAGTGTGATCGTCGCCCGGCCAAACCCGTCACTGGATGAGTTCATATAAATCAAACCATCCAGTCCAGTCATTTTCTGCTCAATTACTTGCGTTACAGAGTCTTCAACCGTTTTAGCTGAAGCTCCAGGGTAATTAGCGTTAATAGCGACCTGTGGCGGAGCGATTGCCGGATATTGAGAAACAGGCAGTGCCATAATGGACAAGGCTCCAGCCAGCATGATGACAATAGCTATAACCCATGCAAAAATAGGGCGGTCAATAAAAAAACGTGCCATGTTCAGCTACCTCACTCAGTAGCGGCTGTAGCCGCGGTTTCGTTAGCTGCAGCCGGCAGTGATTCTTGGGCGTTAACTACCGCATCAGGTTTTACACGCTGCAGGCCTTCAACAATAACGCGCTCCCCTGCAGCCAAGCCCTCAGTGACGACCCATTTATCATTAATTGATTGCGCAGTCTTTACTATGCGAGATTCAACTTTACTTTCAGAGTTAACCACCATCACAGTTGCATTACCACGCGGATCGCGACTTATAGCAGCATGGGGGACCATAATCGCATCGCTTTTTAAACCTTGTGTCATGCGTGCGCGTACATACATACCGGGCAATAACTGACCTTTTGCATTTGGAAATACCGCGCGCAATGTCACACTGCCGGTACTTTGATCAACAGTCACTTCTGAAAATGCAAGTTTGCCTGCTTTTTCGTAGATACTGCCATCCTCCAGCACCAGCTCTACAGGAACAGAGTTGCCGCCTGCGCTCTTCATTCTGCCTTGGTCCAGATCGCGCTGCATGCGAATTAACTCGGCACTGGATTGTGTAACGTCAACATAGATTGGGTTTAATTGCTGTACCGTTGCAAGCGCATCTGCCTGATTAGCAGTGACTAAAGCACCAGAGGTGACTGTTGAACGGCCGATACGACCTGAAATAGGCGAAACCACTTTGGTATAGGCCAGATCAATTCTGGCTTTATCCAATGCCGCCTTTGCTACAGCTACATCAGCCTCAGCCTGCTTCAATGATGCATCGGCTTCATCGTTAGCCTGTTTACTTACTGCCTCAATTTTAACCAACTCGGCGTAACGCTGTGCCTTTAATCTTTCTGAGCCGACACTAGCCAAAGCCCTGGCAAGATTAGCTTTTGCACTATCATAGGCCGCTTGGTAGACAGAAGAATCTATCTGATACAGTAACTGACCAGATTTCACCTCGCTACCTTCTTTAAAAATACGTTCCTTAATAATACCGCTGACTTGCGGTCTCACTTCTGAAATCAGATATGGCGCCGTGCGTCCAGGCAACTCGTTAACCGTCGGCACGCTTTCGGCCGTTACTTTAACTATAGTTACAGTCGGTGGCTCTGCATTGGAGTTCACCGCATTTTCACTCTTTCCTCCACATGCAGAAAGAATCAGAACGGCTGTTAGCGAGAGGATATTCAGATATGACATACCAAGTCCTTGTTGTACTCATTTAGAATGTAACTGCAACTATCTGCTGTATCTTAGGTTAATTATTAACTATCAATCTATTATCAGCACTATTTAATTACAGGATCATTATAGAAATTATCTTTCTAGGAAGATAATGTTGCAATATTATCTTTCCTGGAAGATAATTGCAAGACAATTTTTCTTTAAGCTAACTTCAATCATGCACAACAGAATTGCTTCCCTATTGGATGCGCATAAAAAATATTGGCCAGAATCAAATAATGCCCAATTATTGCCCTTAAGATTTTCACTGTTTTACGCTCAATTGAAACAACACTCGCGCGCAACCGAAATAATAGCGGCCAATCATCTTAGCGTAGTTGAGTTCGACGTACTTGCTACTCTACGTCGTTCACCGCCACCCTATGTATTAACGCCATCAGATATTCAGAATTCAATGCTAATCAGCTCCGGGGGCCTGACAAAGGTATTATTGGAGCTTGAAAGAAGAGGATTTGTTTCACGCACTTCAAACGAAAGCGATCGACGCATAAAGCCAGTGATGCTCAACATCAATACGTTGCCGATTATGAATAAAGTGATGATTGAACTTGAAGATGCTTTTAAGGATTGGGTTAATAAGTCGCTTACTCATACTGAAATCAATCAACTTACAGCATTACTCATGAAGCTCAGTAGTTAAATTAAGTTCGGAAGCGCTAAAAAATCATGTATAGCGCCTAAGCAAATGCCCCAACTTTGCCAGCACTCTTGATATACTGAATAAGTGGCTCTAAAAACCTGTGCAGTTTGGCTTGCACCGGTTGGTTACTAAAAATGGGGCTTAGTTTTAGCCTTGGGTGCATGCAATTAGCTACAACGTTTTAAACAAACGCTATTTAACGTGACTTTTCACCCAAGTTACTCCATCGCCAAAGCCATTGACCCACCATTCAAATTGTTTATTCATAGCCACCGTGGCTGTCACCAGCAAGGTTTCGCCTTCATCTACAATTGTCTGGTTTAAGCTGAGCGGGGTCTCATAAAGATGCAAACCAGCCTGCTTATTGAATCGCAAACATACTTGCGCCTCGCCATGGCTGACAAAACCCAGCGCACCGGAATGCGCATAATTATGCAAGCTAAACCCTTTCAGGCGAATGGCGTCAGCTTTCAGTACTTGGACATCCAGTATGCGATGTGTCGGCAGCAAAACAATATCTTGATAATTAAACAAGGTAGCGCACAAATAATTGATCTGGCCGCGCAAAATGATGCCTAAGGGATGCGCAATCAGCCTTTTGGGCTGCGTTTCACCCCGAGCCTGATATTGCAGCTGTAATTGCTTCTCCGTAAGCAACGCATCTTCAATTCGCTGACTAATCGTGGCGTCTATGATTGGCGGTAAAAGTGGCTGCGTTGGCAATACCACCGCAATTTTTTCTGGCCAGCTCGCTATATTTGCTGTGCCTTCAAGCGTATTAAGCACTTGGCCTGCCGCTTTGAAATAAGGGCTTAACTGCTGCAGCATGCTGGCAGGCATGAGTTTAGTTAAGTATTGCTCGGCAAGTTTAAGGGTTAATGCCTCACTGGTAGTTAATCCTGGCAAATCAATTGCTGGCGCATCGGCTGACCAACTCCAACCAAACGGTTTGCTCCGTTCATCTGCCAAAATAGGAAAAGCGCTTGATAAGCTCTGTAAATCACGCTCTATGGTGCGTTTAGTGACTGCGAAGCCTTCATGTTCAAGCTTGTAAACAAGCTGTGATGCAGTGATATTTTGCGGGAATTTTGGAATCATACGCAACATGGCAAGCTGGCGCAGAACCAGATCATGGCTGTTCTTCATGAAGTTTTCTGGTTCGCATGTTGTGTTGTAAAAGCCTCAAATATTTTGACCATTGCCCAAGTATCCTGCTTGCAATAAGCCAGGAGCTGCTGATGAATGACCTGTTTTCTTTCGCTTGATGTGCTTGGCTGAATTGCCTCAGCAAAGGCTGTCATGGCCATGGCTCCATCTTGTACGCCTTCTAAATTGGCGTAATCTAATTCTGGTACCAGTGCTGGCAACACTTTTTTGATGCTCCAGCTTCCTTTTTGTGACGGATGATAAAAGTGGTTTTTTGCAATTGGCAACAAATCAAATAAGCGACTCGCAATATTTTTAAGTCTTTCGGCTAAATCGGGAAACCGTTGAGCCAGCTCTTTGATACGCGCGCCTTCAAACCCTGCGTTGTAGACATACACCGGCCCATATTCTCCACAACTCGCTACCAGCTTGTCTGCAAAGCCACGGGATGGGTCGCTGCCCGAAATATCTAATAATTCAATATGCGAGATAGAGTCTCTTGCATCCATCACATGCAGGCTAAACTGAAACGGCACTTGCTGATAAGGCCTTGTACCTGCCCAAATAGGGACTGCAAGGTTGACGGTTTCAAAGTCGAGAAAATAAGCTGGCAACGGTTGCGCATTTAAAATCTGGCTAGTGGCTTTTATATCAAAATAGGTAGTGCCCGCAATTGTGTGTTGCTTCACCCGCTGTTGTGTTTTATTGAGCATGCTGTCAGGCACTTCACGCAAATCAACAATGCGCATCGCATCCAGTTTTCCAGCTCTTGACGCACTCAAGCGGGGCAACCACGCAATAGGGAACTCGGGCTTCACCACATTGCGTGTACAGTAGGCGTAAAAGCCGCACTCAAATGGCGCAAAACAGTGGTCGCCAGTTTCAATCGCAGGCTCATCACCACTTAGGGTCTCGCGTGCCGCTGTAACCCAGCGCTCAACCTCTTTGGTTTTGTTTAAAGTAGGTTCAGTCAGATCCACCTCTTTAAGCAAGCCAGCATAATTGCCGCCACCAGGATAAACCCATTTGCTATCTATATGGGCAACAGAAATCGAATGCAAAGCAAAACCAGCCACCTGCGCCACATAACTTTGTACTGCAATATCATCACGATGATAATCTTTGACTGATGTTGAAGATTTAACTTCCACCATTTTCCAGACACGCTTGCCATTTTTCTCCAGAGGCAACATCACATCTGCAAAAGCCAGCAAACCATTCCCTGAAAATCCTGCTTCAAAAATCGGGACATCAGCATTGGATAACGCTTGGCTACGCGCTAAGGCTTGGCTAAAGCCCTCTTTTTCAATATCGATCAAAATTCCAGTTTGGTCAGGGTCGTAAATTGAGCGTGCAATATCACCAACCTTAAAACCAACGTTGAATTTTGCTTGGGTGGCATTTGAAACCTGTATCAATTCAGTTTTTTTGATCTCCAGCCAAAGCCGTTTGCGGCATTGGCGGAAGGCGATGATTTTGGATTTTGAAAGGTTCATCATACTGTTCAACAAGGCTTATGCATCTATATGTAAATCATGGATGAATTTGTTTTGCATGAATTGGCCGATGTTATTCAAGTTCGCAAGTGTCTGCTCAATATTTATTTTGTTGCCACTAAAATCCATTTGAATGTAACTCATACAACCAATGGTCAACTCTTTATTTTTAACCAGCTTCTTCAATACACGACCTGGCCTTTCAATTTTATGGTTCTCAATAAAATTTGTTTTAGTCAAATATTGAAGCCATTTATTGCGCAGTGAAATAAGCTCTTGGTCCGTTTTGTTTGAATATTTGACTCGCACAATTAGATTTAACTTGTTCTTGCATAAGCGCATATAAAACTCATAACCTTGTTTTTCCAATTTAAATAAAGGGCCATAGGTTGGCGCAGCATTCTTTCCATAAGACCTTTTACCATTGTTTCCTTGGTTTAATTCAATATTTTCAGATTTATTCAAAGCTCTGTAAAATCCCATCCATGAGCTATTGCACCAAGCACTATATTCAGTTTCTTTGAAGGTGACAGTGTCTTTTTCTATCTTCCCCCAATAGCTTTTAAAGTCATTTAGTATGTGATTTGGCCCTGTATAGGTTTGCATAACACTCAGAAAGTCTTTCCTGGTATATGGTTTATAACCAGCATCTTCTATTTTTTTGAAATTAGCTTGATCTGCCGTTTTAAAATAAACCCTCAAAATTTGCTCTTCTTTAAAACCAAGTTTTTGAATCTTTTCAGCATAATTTTGAAGCTGATTACCATGCTGATTGGTTCCAACTTTATCTTCAATAATGATTGCAAGGCTATCCGCAGGTGGTTTTTTGCTTTCCTGTACAGCTCCAAGTGTGGTATTTATCAAAACCAGAATATCAATTCTTTTATATTGCTGTTTTATTTGGAATGAATTTATCTGCTCTGAATTAAGGTTAAATTTAGCCAAAAGAGACTCAATAAAGCGCAAGCCAACAGTGTGCAACTCATCATCCTGGTGCGCTTTATCAGCCCATGCCAGCAACCAGCAGATAAAGGCATCTTGTGATAACTCTTTGGTGGCGAATGCGAATATATTAGGTTTGTTCATTTGTTTTTTTGCTCGTTTATCTTGTTATTAGTAGCGCTAAAGTTGATTCTTTAAGAATAGGATAGTGAGTGACATTTGCGATGGTTAGAACATCGGCATTGTTAAATCTTTCTTTTATTTTGCAGCATAGTTGATAGAAATTATCACTCAACTTGCCTCTGCCATTAAACCAAATAAGCAGGCTCAAAATGTCAGTCTGTTGGTTTAAGTTAAAATACTCATTGTCCACTAGGGTAGCATTTTTGCCTTGCTGCATCACGCTTAACAAATCATATATATCCGTGCTGTAACAACCCATCCCACTAGGGATAATTACAACCCCTATCACCAGCATTAAAAACGCTGAAAGTGCATCGGCCTTTGTTTTAGCTTTGTTTGAAATAGTTATTCTGTGCAACCGCTGTTTAAAAGGCTTGCTGCCATCAGAGAAACATGACGTATCTCTGAAGCCAACTTGTATTTGTGACTCTGAAATCGGGTAGATATACAAATCAGCATTTAAAGCTAACACATTATTTTGATCATGCACTTCCAATATATTTAACTCAAAGCCCGGATAGTCATTGTGCATGTTACTAGCAAATTCTTTTACCCATGCCAGCTTCTCAACGTCATAGTTCAATGACCCGCAGTCATTAATAATTTGCACTATCAAAGTGAAATGTCCTTATCGTGTTTTTTGACATACTGCCCTCATCATGCGACACAATGTGTCGCAAATAAATTTTAAAGTATCCTTTGTTTAGTATAGGAGTACTTAAATGAGAAGGGTCTATATAGACATTGCCACTACAGGCATGGATGTTGACGCCAGGGTGATTGAAATGGCGTTTATTGAAGAGATAGATGAAAAACGCACTGGCAACAATTTTAATCGCTTAATCAATCCTGAAGGCAAGCCTATGTCCGAATCTGCCATTGATGTTACAGGCTATAGTGACGATTTTTTAAAACAGTTTCCTCAGTTTTATGAGATTGCAGATGCAGCGTTAGCGTTTATTAAAGATGCTGAGTTGGTTTGCTGGGATGTCAATTATGATTTAAGTATTTTAAATCTTGAGTTACATAATCTCGGCAAGCCTGAAATTCGAAAACCTTGTTACGCAATCGCACCCGATATAAGAACCATAATTAAGAAAAATCATCCGCACATGAATACTATGCGGCATTTTCTATACCTGCACTTTGATGTAAAAGTTAATGGCGACGTACGGTCCTGGGTTCAAGCTAACTGCCTTGGGATGGCAATCTTGCATCAAAAAATAAAATAGGAAAAACTTAACTTTAGAATATCACACGTGATAGGTTGGCCGTCAGGCCGGATGTTAACCTATAACTTCCGGGAAAGTATGTGGCTATTCTTACAAAAAACACTCACGAAAGCGTCTTAACCTGCTGAAAGAATTGTTTAAATGTCTGCTAAGTAAATTAACACGTTTTCGGCATATTAACGGGACAAAGCTGACACGTACTATAGTTAGATTCATGCTTCAGTAAGCGGCCTGAAGCGGCCATCCAATAACATTAAAAAGTACAGGATTACCAAAATGAAATTAACATTTTCATACTCAAAGCCAGGCAGACTATGGCGAATATTTTCTTCAATTTAGCTTCCGGCATATTATGGGAACAGCGAGTACCATAAGGAGCTGAAATGGCACTAGTAACTGATATGGCCAAGAATGCTGGAATATCAATGAATCCATAGGTATAGGGATTATCCAAAGTTGCAGTCCATCCGTTGATCATATAACCAATACTACCTGCTATAGCTATCGGGAATCCAATTGCAGCAGAGGTACCAATTGATCTTTTAATGTCTACATTCTTATAGCCTAGATACACCACTGTTAAAAAACCACCTCCAACTGCTGCTAATGCAGATACGGATCCGATTCCCATGCCAGCCAAAATTAATCCAAACATGGTTCTTGGTTTTTTGCTTGGTTTTGGTTGCCACTTAAGAAAAGTCTGTAATGCTACCAGCGCCATGAATAGCGCAAAGAATATCGCAATATACGCTGAGTTAACTTTACTTGCGACTTGAGTGGCAATAAATGCGCCCATCATAATCCCGGGCGCCATACCTCTAACGACATCCCACATGACAGCACCTTTAGAAGCATGTGAACGCATGCTCGATGCTGAAGAAATAACCATACAGGCCAATGATGTAGCTAACGCTAAATGAACAATACCATCTGTACCTACGCCTTGATAGAGAAAGATTGATGCTAGCAAAGGAACAAGCAGCCCGCCCCCGCCCACCCCTAACAAGCCAGACATAAAACCAACAAAAGCACCCAAAGCAATGTATATCATTACCCATTCAATATTGAGCATATAGACTCCTTAAACCATTTTGAATATTAATTAAATGCACCCAACTGAATAGTAAAAAATGTTGTGATAAGTGATGCATTGAGAGTAGGATAAAAGCTCAAGTCAACTTTAAGTCAAGCATTAATTTAGATGGGTGAAATAATGGATATTGCAGAGGTTGCAAAAGCATCAGGGTTGCCAGCTTCAACGTTAAGGTTTTATGAGGAAAAAGGCCTGATCAAGTCTTATGGTCGAAAGGGCTTACGCCGTTTATTCAGCGCTAATATTGTAGAGCGCTTAGCGTTAATATCGCTGGGACGGAATGCTGGCTTTTCATTAGACGAAATCTATGAAATGTTTACACCAAATGGCCCAGTCATTAACAGAGCGCTGCTTTTAGCCAAAGCTGGTGAATTGGATCGGCAAATTACAGAATTGACGTCCATGCGAGATGGGCTGCTGCATGCAGCCGTTTGCCAGGCGCCCAATCATTTTGAATGCCCAAAATTTCTTCGTCTAGTAAGTATTGCTGGAAAGAATCGGCTCAGGCAGCCCAGCAGGCTGAAAGAAAAACATCTGAAATAATATGAAGAAACGATTGATACTAACACGATGAAATCACTGATTTTCCGCCTTGGTGATCTGGCCTCTTGATTAAGAGGTTACCAACTTTATTGAACGCATCATTCACTGTATGACGTCATACGCGGCAAACAGCAGCCGGTCAGCTACTGGAATGCGTTTCAGCTTTGAAATAACAATGTACGTAATGAACAAAACTCACTTGGATGAATGTTAAAGGAGCCTATGCTCCCTGTATTATCATGCTGACACTGAGGGGTAACACGTATAGACAACCTAAATAGTAAGGTCCATATTTGGATTGTCACATATAAGCTCCCCTTAACGCCCCAACTCGATCCTTCCGGGTCTTTGCAATCGGGGCGTTTTTTTGTATTAATTCCCAGACAGACAGGACTTCATAAAGGCTTTACGTTCGTCGCCTTTCAGTGTTTTTGCTTTCGGGTCAGCATTGCAGGTTTTCATTTTGCTCTGCTGCGCAGTCATTGATGGGTCGTCATGTTTGCTGGAAAGACAGTTTTTCATGAATGCCTTGCGTTCATCGCCCTTCAGTTCCTTCTTGCCTGCGTCAGCATTACACATTTTCATTTTGTCCTGCTGTGAATGCATCGTTGATTCATTCTTAGTGGACAAGCAGTCCTTCATGAAGGCTTTGCGCGCATCGCCAGTCAGTGTCTGTTTAGATGCATCGGCATTACAGGCTTTCATTTTATCTTGTTGAGGGCCAGCATAAGCTGTAAAACAGAATGTGGTCATAAGTATTGTCAGTATTAGTTTTTTCATAACATTCTCCTGATGGATTAAATAAACTGCACGAATATCATATGCCTTTTTATGATTCACTAGTAGCGTTCAGTTTTAATAATTATCCTGAATTAACGATGATATCGACCAAGATGCAGTGATTATTTCCAAGCCCAAAAATTACATGTAAAAGCATTTCAAACTCTAAGTGGATTGAACTCCAGGCACTTTGCATAGAAGTTTCGAATAGCGTCTACTTCATGAGTATTTGGTAATGCCCGGAGAATACATTCCCAAGACAGAACACCGACATCAATGCGGCGTAGCACTGGAATAAACGTTTCCTGAAACCATTTATCATGCTGTCCAGAATAAGAAGCAATGCGTTCGTGTACTTTTACTTCGATACTGTCTTTGGTTACTAAATTGGCAAATGCTCCAGACTTAATTTTATCTTCAGGCGCAATGACGTAAAAAGCGAGGCTATTCAGTGAGTTTGGATCTACACCTGAAGTAGCAAGCATATGTGCAATACAGGCAACATTTCTTGCAGCTTGGTCGTAAGTTGGTGCATTTGTTGTGCCTTTAGAAAGAGAACTGCCGAGTTTTGCTTCCGTAACGATGAGCTGTTTAGCATTAGAAAGAATCGATGCATCACCGCGCAGTCCCGGGCAGATCGAGAAGTGACCAATGACACCATCTGCGTGGGTGAATGACTCAGCTCTTGGATCGCCTCTTGTTTGAGGGAGAAAGCGCGAAGGTAAAAGCGCTTCAGAGTACCAACGCGACTCAGGTGCAAAGGACAGAGAATGAGTAAATTCCCGGTTCCGATCAAACCAATCAAGTACTAAGCGTAGCATCCACCCTTCGTTAAACATCTCTGTCGGTGGCAGAACGGAATCGGCCGTTCCACAGCGATTAAGAAGTCTGGAAATTATTTCAATCATTATGTATTCTCCTTAAAAAGAGACTCATTAGAAAGCAGAAGTTTCTTGCAGACTTATTCCAAAACCGTTTCTATAAAGACCTCTAAATCCAAAAACACACAGATACTCAGCATGGGCTTATTACTGCTTATACTTAACCTTATTTAAAATCTACGTTTCGTCCGATAAGAAAACCCTTCAGCAGGCAGCACCCTATTAAACCATTCCCTATCATAATCTCTGAGGCGCTGGCTCATCTTAGCACAACAAATATGGCATGACGGTTTCGGAGGCAATGCTAAAGCTGAAAACCTGGGCGAGAATCTTGGTGAGCGCATTATTAAGCATTTTGAATGCCAGCCTCTGACCATACATCACCATGCGCTTTGAGATGCCAAGGCATTGGCGTCGGTGTGCAAGTAGCTGGGGTGGTAAATGTATTATCTGGACTAGACTTCGCCAGATGTAAATTCCTAATATGCACCTAGAAAAATCAACTTCGATACATAACAGCCACTCTCTGGTTGAGCGCAGCCACATTATTGTTTAGCCAATAAAACTGTTAAATGAGAATGAATGTAATAGATTGATTTTATTAAGTTTAATATAAAAAATAGATGTTGGTATTTTTTTTGCTTACATGATTTGTGTTTCAAATTAAAACTAATTTATCCAATATAGAAATTTACTTTAAGTAAGTCTTTATATTAATTAAATATTTAAGCATAAATCTAAAACCATAAGGTTGACGCTAAATTACAGATGGCATAGAAACTGTTTTATTTTGGAACTTGAATTAAAAACTATTTAAAGTCGCCGGAATTAAGGAGTATCTTTTGCGATTAGCCAATTTTGTTTCAAATGAAAACTCATCCCCTTATAAACAAAAATTTAAGGTTCTGATTGTTGAAGATGAGGTCCTATTTGCACGAGCAGTAATGCGTCGTTTGCAAAAAGCCAATTATGAATGTGCACATGTTGAAAGTGTAGAGGATGCTCGTAACATCGTTAAGCAATTCTCCCCCGATATCGTTTTATTAGATATGCGATTGCCAGATGGAAATGGTATCGACCTTATTCCATTCTTTGTTGGTAAAAGCGCGACGGTTACAGTGATGACCGCTCATGGTGATATCAGTGATGCGGTAAATGCCATGAAGCTTGGTGCGATTGACTATCTTAAAAAGCCAATCGACCTCGAAGAACTGTTCTTATCAGTAAAAAAAGCTGAAGCAACTGCACTGCAAAACAATAGCCTTGATTATTCTCGTCAACGCAATGTGCATGCGATTGAAGGAGCTGAATTGCTGGGAGACAGCCACGCCATTCAAAGCATTAAAGCGCAAATTACACGCATTTCACAAATTGTAGCTAATGACAGCATTCCTCCTACGGTACTGATTAACGGTGAAACCGGTACGGGTAAGGATGTGGCAGCCAGGTTAATCCATTTATCTTGCCATGGTAACGATAAGCCATTTGTACATGTGGATTGTGCATCATTGCCGGCAGAACTGATTGAGAGTGAGCTATTCGGTCATGAAAAAGGCGCATTTACAGGAGCAACCGACAATCGCCCTGGCTTGATTGAGGCGGCTGAAGATGGCACTTTATTTCTTGACGAGATCGGCGAGTTGCCATTGGCTTTACAGGCTAAATTACTGAATGTTCTTGAGCGCCGCATGGTGCGGCGTATAGGCTCGACTAAAGAGCGGCCTGTGCTAGCTCGTTTTATAGCCGCGACTAATCGTGATTTGCATGAGATGTCTTTACAAGGTGGGTTCAGGCAGGACTTATACTATAGACTTAATGTAATGAACCTAGTTATACCGCCATTACGGGAGCGCCTTGGAGATTTGGTCTTGCTGGCTGAGCATTTTTCCTCGCAGACATCGAGGCGTTATGGTTTACCAAAGCCTGTTTTTACGCCAGAAGCGCTTGATAAGATCCGTAAATATTCATGGCCTGGAAATGTACGCGAGTTAAAGCATCAGATTAGTCGAGCCGTGTTACTTTGTGGTGAGCTAGGTCGCGTCACTGAAGGTGACCTTGCATTACCAGGCGTTCCGTTGAGTTCATGTTCCTTACTGGGTGAGACGGAGAAAATTCTAATGCTGCAGGCATTAACTAATGCTAAAAATAATGTATCCAAGGCAGCGCGCGAGCTTGGCATCTCAAGGATGGCTATGCGCTACCGTATGGAAAAACACAATATTCAAATAGACTAAATATAACGTAATAAAGCTTATCAAGAGCGTACCAGTAACACCAATTTATTAAGATTAGTGTTACTGGTACGCTCTAATCGGTTAATAAATTGCTACACCCCAAGGCCGTTGACCTACACTTATATCACCTATCCGTTTATTAGAGGCAGTATCTATGACGGATACGCTATTGCTTCTGCCATTAGCTACATAAAGTTTTTTACCATCTGGTGTAATTGCCATATTCCAAGGGCGCTTACCTGCTGGAATCGTCGCAACCACTTTCTGTATTTTAGTATCAATCACACTTATATTGCCACTACCGCCATTGCTTACATAGACACGGCTGCCATCCGCGTTGACCAGCACCCCGTTGGAACGTAAGCCTACTTTTATTTTGTTGATTACCTTCCAATCAATCACGTTTACAACCTCAAGTAAATTCGCGGCTTCATTAGCAACATAGGCAAATTTGCTATCGGGAGAGAATGCGATACCGCGAGGATGTTTAGTTGTTTTGATCAGTGACGCTGATTGATGTTTTGCGGTATCAATGACATCAACATCATTGCTCTCTTCATTACTCGCCAGTAGCCATTTTCCATCCGGTGAAAACACGCAATGCTCAGGGTTTTTGCCTTGGGTTTTTACCGTATGCATCAATTTAAAAGTAGATAAATCAACAAATGAAACTGCATTCTCTTCTTCCAGACATGCTGCCAGGGTTTTCCCATCTGGAGAGATGCTGATACCTTCCGGTTCATCGCCTACTTGAATACGCAGCAGTTCTTCCCTTTTATTTAAATCAACCATTGCAACAGCATTTGCATCGCGCACGACTACATATAGCTTTTTACCAGATGGGTGCATTGCTACAGCTTGAATTTTGCTGCCGAATTTCCCACTAGCAGGGATTGTATAAAGCACTTTATCTGACTCTGTATCGATGACCGAAACATTGCCGTCTTTCTCATTAGGCACATAAGCCAGTGGAGCAGAAATTGCTATTTGCGCAACACCTGCCAGTGAGATAAATAAAATGCCGGATACAGAAATAAACTTCGTCATGATTAACCTTTATATAGATATTTAAATGGCCTACGAATATTAAAATATCCAGGTATAGCAACATCAGATACAGCAGTTTTTTGTTGTAAATGGCCACCTGAAACAAACCGAAGATATAGAAACTATTCTCGTAGACGCTAAATCACGTGCGAATTTCATGCCAGAAACAACCTACACCATGCATCGCAAGCTGGGTATGTCAGGTGTTAATAACTAGGCATTCAATCCTTATAAATTATTTCAATGAATCGGTTGCTAATAGCCCAGAGATTGGTTTCAGTAACCAAATGTAACCGAAAAATACGCACTGAATAAACCAACAAAAAACATATAAAGTTGTTATTAATCATTATGTTGCTTTATAAAGAAAGCAGTTGGCATATCCGTTGCATATTGTATGGCACGCAACGCATGGCAAGAACTTGATAAAAAGTTATCCGTGCGGCGATACATGCTGAAGTGGCTAAAAGTCGGCCTGCAAAGTTGATGCCAGCTCAGCATGATGCAGTCGTTAATAAGTTTTATTGGCGATTAATTTTATTAATAATATTACTAGAGGATATATACATGTCTATTAAACAATTCCTGCAAGACGAAGAAGGTCAATCAATGGTTGAGTACGGCGTTACTCTAGGTGCAGTAGCAGCGGTTTCATACATCGCTGTAGTGCAGCTGGGTGACAAAACTGCTGATCTGTATGCTTGGATGGCCAACCATTTGCCAGGCGGCGAGACAGGCGAGCAAGGTACAAATCAGATCGTTCGTTTAGAGTCAGATGGTTTAGTACAACTTACTAATAGTGATGATGGTGCTACGTTCGAAGTGACTGATTTCTTAGCATCTGGCAACATGAACACCACATTGGGTGGCGAAGCTAACATTATTGGTGATTAATAATAGTTAATAATCAATTTTATTGACTTATGCCGTCATTTGCATTTTGCAAGTGACGGCATTTCAGTTTCGAAACATTGAATCGTTAATCATGAAAGTTGGAAGATGTCTTTTGAATTATTTGTCATAGCGCTACTATGCGGGGCGCTGGTTTTATGTGTGTTTGTCAGTGTGCATGACTACAAATACAGAAAAATCCCGAATAAATATTTAATCATCGCCAGCCTCTTTGCTATATCTGTTTTTATAACCATGTGTTTTTATTTGCCACCGTCCAAGGTAGCCAAAGGCTTTTTCTTTTCGTTAATGGGCTCACTCATTGGCGGCATGCTGCTATTTGCACCCTATAAACTCAAGCAGGTAGGTGCAGGCGATGTCAAATTGGTTATGGTATTCGGCCTATTTTTAGGCTTTAAAGGCACGATGTTGTCCATATTGGTGGGTGCCATGGTGGGTGGTGCGTGGGCGCTTGGCCTGGCATATAAATATGGCGGATTGAGCCATATGTGGCACAACATGAAGTTTATGGCGCGGTCCGCCTATTTATCCGGTTTCAAGGATATGGGCTGGGATCTGCGCTCGGAAGGTGCTGTTGCCATGCCCTATGGGGTTGCGCTGTCTATCGGTTGTGCGCTGATTGCGATTGAGCAGTTGCATTTATACACGACAAGATTATTGGCAGCATAAACATGAATATCGCTACTGACAGTTCTCTCGCGTTATTTCAGGAAACTATCGCCCAAGCATGGGATTCTTTATATAAAAACGACATGGCGACAGCCATGTCACATGCAAAAAAAGCCGCTGCAATTGGCCCTGACCTGCCTGAAACGTTTCATATCCTCGGGCTGCTCGCAAGCCGGGATGGGCGTGCTGATATTGCACTGCCATTACTCGAAAAAGCCTTGGCAGTAGAGCTTACTGAAAGAAGATGCAGAGATGCGGCAGAAGCGTATCTGGTTGCAGGAGATGCAGAATCTGCATTAACCCGCCTGCAGCAGGCGTTGGGGGAATTTGGCGTAAGTGCAGAGTTATGCGGGCTCCTGGCCGCCGTACATATAGCCCTGGGGCAGTATGCAACCTCTGCTGCTTATGCAAAAGAGGCGATTGCGCTCAAGCCGCACTTAATGGCATGGGAGGGTACATTAAGTTTTTGTTACCTTATCCAGGGGGATTATGTAAACGGCTTTGAAATATACACTGGACGTTCTCAGAACCTGGCTGCTGGCAGCCGTTGTCCTACATTACATTTTACCAAGCCGGGTGAGCTATGGCTTAAGAATGAACAAGGGCCAGGTGACACAATATTTTATGCCAGATTTGCTAAACCGCTGGCCGAGGCTGGCTGGCGGATTAACTTACAAACAGACAAGAAAACAAAGGTTTTATTAAGGGATACTGGAATATTCGCATCCGTTAAGGAGACAATCAATCCGCCACTAAATGCGTTTTGGTTAAATATGGGCGATCTGCCTCTAGCTGCGACTCAAACAGGTGTTGCAACGACGCCGCCACCTTTGCCATTTATCGTTGATCAAACGAGAATCAACAAAGTAAAAGATAAACTGGCTCAGATCGGACCTGCACCTTATATAGCCGTTACATGGCGCGCTGGGGCTCGTGGAGCAAAGCAGCGAGCAGGCCTGCGTATGTACGACAAAAGCGTTTCGCCGGCAGGGTTAGGTCAGATTCTATCTACCGTCAATGCCACGATCATCAGCATACAGCGTGTTCCGGATAGTCAGGAGCAATCTGAATTTGCCTCGGCACTAGGTCGCGATTTTGTTAACTTTTCCTCTTACAACGATAATCTGCAAGACATGCTTGCGTTACTGAGTGTTGTGGATGAGTACGTCGCTGTACCTAACACGAATGTACATTTGCGTGAGTCGCTCAATTTAAGTTCACAGGTTCTGGTGAATCGACCATATCAGGATTGGCGATGGCTTGCTGAAGGAAGCACAAGTCCGTGGTATCCCAAGAGTACGGTTTATCGTCAGGATGTGAATCAGAATTGGGACAGCGTTTTTAATCAAGTCAGTAAGGTACTGAGTGACAAATTCGGGGTTTTGGATGCTGATAGTGTGCCACTACAGATCTCAAAAGCGCAGATGATTCAGAATGAAGCTGCCCAGATGCTGCAAAGAGGTTGGGCTGCTGTCAACAATAATGACATAGCTGCTGCGATTCAGGCAGCTCAGGCGGTCATGAAAATATCGGCAGAAGTTGGTCAGGGCAATGAAAATGCAGAAGCACTTCATCTGCTGGGATGGGCTGCGATGCGTGATTTCAAACATACGCTGGCGATTAATATTTTAAATCGTGCAGTAGAAATATCTAAGGTTGATGGCCGCATCATTGGTGACTATGTGCGTGCATTATCGGCAGGGGGGCGCCTGCGGGAAGCAATTGAATTTGCATCGAATGCAATCGGCAATAGCGCTGTTAAAAATGTATCCAGTATTTACTTCAGCAGAGCGGCCGCTTTTTTACAGTTGAATCGGTTGAGTGATGCAATTGCCGATTATGAAGCATGCATGAAAATAAACCCCAACCGGCTTGATGCCCAAGAGTATTGCGGCATGGCCAGATTGAAACTTGGAGATGCCGCGCGCGGATTTAGAGATTACACTGCAAGAAATGTCGCAAAACGTGATGAGTTAATTAATGACTGGTGCTGTCCGAGATTAACAAAAAAAGATGGCGGCTTACACGTGTTAATTAAACGTGATATGGGCTTGGGGGACGAACTCACCTTTTTGCGATACCTGCCATGGCTGACTGAAGCAGGTATTAGAGTCGACTATTGGGCAGGTAAGAAGTTAGCGCCGATGCTTGAAAGAATGGGGTATTTTAATCAAGTTTTCTCGGATGCTGATCCTGCACCTGATAGCACACACTACGATTTATCATTTATCGTGAATGACCTGCCTGTTGCTGCAGAGGCGCTGAATGCACCGGCAGTTGCGCCTCCTTTGCCGCTGCAACCAAAGCCTGAGCTTGTCGAGAAGTGGAGAGCCTGGCTCAAATCAATTGGGAATGGTCCATATATAGGGTTTAACTGGCGTGCCGGAGTGGCGCATGAGAATAATGCAAGAAGTCGCGGGAAGCTCGCTAAGGCCGTAGATGCGGATGCTTTTGCGCAAACGCTATCAGTTGGAAATGCAACCTGGATATCTCTGCAGCGAAACATTGTTCTGGACGAACTTAAGCACTTTGAAAAAACACTGAAGGCACCCGTTCACGATGCTGCAGCATTGACCGATGACCTGGAAGATCTACTGGCATTGCTTTCATTGCTGGATGAAAATATTGGGGTATCCAATACCAATATGCACCTGCGTGCAGGCTTGGGATTAGAGTCTAAAGTGCTTGTACAAACTCCGGGAGGTGACTGGCGCTGGGGATTTCAAGGCAATCAATCTTCGTGGTTTATAGAAAGTAAAGTTTACAGACAGAATCTGTCTGAAGACTGGTCGGATGCCCTTAATGAACTACAGTCAGACTTAGTTGCTGCATATGGACATAAAACGGATGCTGACCATGTTTCCACATATCAATCGCATTTCAATATATCGAACAAACGTCTGATCTGGCTAACTGCTGGCGTGATTAAAAAAGACGGTACCAATAAAACGTCAACTTTGGCCAGTGCTAGATATCGGATTCTAGCTCCAGCATCGGAACTTGAAAAAGCGGGTTGGAGTAGTGAGTTCGTAAATGAAGCTTATGCCCAAGCCATGGGAGGATGGGGAAGTAACGTTCCGCAAAAAGATGATACGGTCATCATATCCAAAGTATTTACAGATTTCTCAGTCAAACTGGCGCAGGATGCTAAGAATCGCGGAGCTACAGTAATTGCCGATTTTTGCGACAATTTCTTGGCGCACCCACAACGTGGTCCGTTACAGCATGCGTTGCTTGAAATTGCGGATAAGGTTACGGCGTCAACCCCTGCCATGGCAGAAGCTATTCAAGCAACCGGGAAGAATATTAATGCGATAATCGCTGACCCTGTAGATTTTTCTGAAGGTGCCATTAAATTCAGCCCTGGCGAAGTACTTCAACTGCTTTGGTTTGGTCATGTAGTTAATATTGATACCCTGATCAAGTGGTTACCTCAGCTAGCTGAATACGCTAAACAACAGCCACTCGCGTTGAATATTGTGACTACATTGACGAACGATATAAGCGATATACAAAAATTCATACCTGAAGGGCTGCAGGTTGATTATACCCCTTGGAGCGAAGCTGCCACCGTACAGGCTTTAGCAAACTGCGACTTGGTAGTAATACCTACACTTGATCATGATATTAAAAAAGCCAAAAGCTCAAACCGATTATTGGAAGCATTATGGAGTGGTCGTTTTGCAGTGGCTGGAAACCTGCCTTCATACGCATTGTTTGCCAATAGCGCATGGGTGGGTAATGATTTAATTGAAGGTGTACGCTGGGCAGTAGCAAACCCTCAAGAAGTAATGTCGAGAATAAAACTGGGGCAACAGCACATAGCTCAACATTACTCCAAGAAAATTATAGGGCAATTATGGAGTGATGTCGTTTTGGGTGATCCAGCTGAGTCATTAAGTCAGCAGAAGTGCATGGTAATCATTTCCTATTATGATGAACGTGACATTGATGATCTTTTGGCATTAATTGCATCAATTGACGCTTTTGAGCCCGGCCATCCTATTGAAATTACCATAGTCGTTAATCAAAAAGAACAGCGTTATATTGAAGTATCTTCTGCCAAATATAAAACAAATGTTTTATACAGGCAAAATCAAGGAATGAATATCGGTGCATGGGATTATGGTTGGCGCCAGCTTAAAGACGTTGATAGTTTTATTTTCTTGCAGGACGAGTGCCGAATTATCCGGAATGGCTGGGCGCATGATTACCTTAAAGCCTTGGAGAATCCTAAAGTTGGGCTAGTCGGCGAAAGTATCAATCAGCACTGGAACCGTAATTGGAGCGATTTGCAAGATGACAATGCATCCAACAATCCAGTGCGTGCTGAAATCAGAGCGCGTGCAAAATCTTATTTATCTTTCATGCAACGCAACAGCATTTCGCCAGGGAAAGATGCAAAGCACTTACGAAGTTTAATCTGGGCATTCAAGAGGAACACGTTGGATACTATCAATGGCTTCCCTATCGGTGCCAATTATGAAGAATGTGTTGCGTCAGAAATCGCAGTTTCTAAAAAAGTGGAATCTTTAGGACTGGAAATTGCTCAGCTTGACCCTCAACAGCCTTTCAGCCGAATCGTTCATTCCGAATGGTCAGCCCATAAAAAAATCCAAACATTAGATTTTAAGACGGATTTTGCCTATGGGCAGAAATTTTCTATTGCACAAGCTCAATACAAAGTTAAACCTAGACATGACTTGTTTAAATTAATAGATGGTCAGCCAAAAAGGATTTGTGAAATCGGCTGTGCTGATGGTTCTAATTTGATCGAACTTCCCAAGTCATTAGGATACGCTATAGATAAAAGTGACTTATGTGGCGTAGACATTGTTGCAGATGATTCATGTGAAAATTATCAGAGCTTCCAGTTTATACATCAAACAGCAGAAGAGTTTGTAGATACATACCAGGGTGCGTCGTTTGATTTGATTATTCTGTCAGATATTGTTGAGCATTTATATAACCCATGGATATTCATGCAAAAGCTGAAAGGGCTGGTTTCAGCTCACGGCAGAGTTATCATTTCAGTACCTAATGTTCAGAACCTTCAATATGTCAATGGTGTAGTGTCGGGTAGCTTTAACTACACAAATACTGGTTTGTTTGATGTCACTCATATTCGTTTTTTTTCTGTTGAAACACTTACTCAATTATTGGAAGTGAATGGTTATAGAGTTGTAACACAATCATTCAGGCCAGACTCGGCATTGCAAAAACTGAGGGCGCACGTCGATGCTCAATTTAACGCGTCTGATAAAGCTACCATCACTTTTGGTAATGTTTCCATTGAAGTTACAAGGTCTCAAATGGATAGATATTTCTCTCAGCAAATTCTCATATCATGTACTCCGATTTAAACCGATATAGTTATGCAGAGTAAAAATATTAGTTACATTCCTGCGATTGACCAGATTCGTGGTATTGCTGCTATTTGGATTTTGTTTTTTCACGCATATCAACTGATTGGCAGTTATGTTAAAAATAATAAACCGTTTAGTGGTGTATCAATGTGGGAGTTCAGTAACAATCCTTTGCTAATTCCACTGATTGAAGGTCATACCGCGGTAGCGTTATTCATGGTGCTCTCAGGATTTATTTTTACTTATGGTTCTATCGGCAAAACTATTCATTACACCGGGTTTATCACTAATCGTTTTTTGAGAATTTACCCACTTTATTTAACTTTAATATTTGTGGCTCTAGCAGCAACACCCAAAGCTTTTAACCTACCATCATTCCTGTCTATGGTTTTGCCTTTGGCTGATTTCCAATCTTTAGAAACGGGGCCATTAACAGCGATGGCTTGGGCGATAGGCGTGGAATTCCAATTTTATTTGTTATTCCCTCTTCTTTTTAAGTTAGCAGCAGATAAGCCATTTAAAACTATTGCCATGTGGTTGCTTGCTGTCAATTTATTAAGGGTACTAGCAGTAATTCTAGGGGGCAATACGCGCGATTTAACTTATTGGCATTTGGCTGGGCGTATTGATCAATTTTTATTAGGTATGCTTGCAGCATTTTGGCTTAAGAATCATCTGCCTTCGAAAGACTTATGCCGCAGACTTTTTTTAGCTAGCATGCCAATCTCCCTATTAGCGCTTGCTTATTATCACTCCTTAGGTGGATGGCCGTCTACAAGCGCATGGAAGGTGCTTTGGCCTACTATAGAGGGTGCTATATGGGCTATATTTATCGTTGGTTTTGTCGGTGCTAAATTGAAAAATAAGTCATGGTGTGGGCTTTTTCTTCAATGGATAGGTGTGCGGAGTTTCTCTATTTATTTGCTTCACTTTCCTATTATTCAGTTTCTGTGCAAATATCCAGCGTTACTACCTAAGCTTACTGGAGAGTGGAGAGTAGATGTTTTATTAATATCGGTATTTATAGTATTACCAATAACGATTGCCATATCTAACATTACATGGAATGCAATTGAAAAACCTTTTCTTAATTTAAGAGTTGCTTATATTAAATAATATCAACACAAATATGATATCAATCACTTTGTTAACTGGTGATTGCTGTGTACATGCACTAGCCGGACACAAGTAAATGGTTTATTTAAACCATTTGCATAATAACAACCACTCCCCCACCGCCTTCAATAAAAAATATTATATATAATCAACAAGTTACAACAATAACGATTGCGGCATATTTATTGCAAACCTCAGTTAGTTATTTATAAACTATTTGAGGTTTGTATGATCCCTGTTTTTATTGGTTTTGACACTAGAGAAACTATTGCTTTTCATGTGCTATCTCACAGCATTCACCAGCATGCTGCTCAGCCTGTCAGCATTGCGCCGGTTATGTTGAGCCAATTAGGGCATTTATATACACGCGATATTAATCCGTTGCAGTCTACCCAGTTTTCATTCTCACGTTTTTTGACACCTTATCTTTCGAACTATGAAGGGTGGAGTATTTTCATGGACTGCGACATGGTCATGACGGAAGACATTGCCAAGCTATGGGCTACGCGTGATGACCGCTACGCTGTGATGTGCGTGAAGCATGATCATAACCCGATTGAAGAAACCAAGTTCCTAGGGGCAATACAAACTAAGTACCAAAAGAAAAACTGGTCTAGCGTAATGTTATTTAACAACGCCCGCTGCAAAGCACTGACTCCGGAATTTGTAAATACTGCAACCGGTCTGGAACTACACCAGTTTAAATGGCTAAGCAGTGATGATGAAATCGGTGAGATCCCTATTGAATGGAATCATTTAGTTGGCTATAACCAACCAAACCCTGATGCGGCTTTAATTCACTACACATTAGGCGGGCCGTATTTTGATGAGTATCGCGACTGTGAGCATGCAGAAACATGGGAGCAGGCGCGTGATGCCATGTTGACTGTTGAGCAACGCTATAAAAAATCAGAAGCTGCTTAATAATTCAGTAGTATGAAGGATTTATTACTTTTACGTTGCGATATGGCATTGCATTAGTTTCATGCTAAACCATACATTACCCTTATTACATCCAGCAAAAGCACTGACACTGCCTGCACAAAAACAGTATGGTCAGGCTTTGGTGGAGTATGCGATTCTACTTATTTTATTAGTAATGGTGATGATGGGTGGTGCAGAACTAGGAGTTACTGCTTATCACGCCAGTAAAACCGGAGACGGAGCAAAGGCTGCAGCAAACCAATGGGCAGAGGCAATTGGATACTCATACGCAAAATTAAATCAAATTGAGCCAATTGGCGACGAAACAATCACTGAGTTGAATGCTAGAGTTGATGAAAATAAGCAAGTTATTTTTGATAGTTATATGCTTGATAACGTTAATGTGCCAGACATTATTGATTGTACAGCGCCATATGCAGCAGGCACGTTTGATTCTACAAATGCCAATCTCCCTATAAAAATCAATGCTTGTAATTTAAGTCTGGCAGCAAATAGAGCCCACATCAAGTCAGCGATAGATGACATTTATCCAGATACTGATTTTAGAAATCTGGAAATTTCAGATGATTTCTATCCAATTTGTACAGATGCATTATCTCCTCCCACAAAAATTGAGGATTGCCAAATTACAGGCGTCATAAAATGGCTGATTCTAAAAAATATGGGTATTAGTGCCAGTGAACCTAGATTGCTAGTAAACAAGTCAGGCATTGTGGAAAGAAAGAATCTTGGTGATCATAGTAATCCTGCCAACTTTACCCACCCCAATTGCAATGGCACTGCATACGACAATGGATTGCCAGACGAAGTCAGCATTTATTTATTTAACCCGCTACCCATAGATATTACTAATTGTGACGGCACCGCCGGCAAAAAAGCTGGTGAACTGGTTAGCGGCACTGACACATATGAAGGTCTACCTAAGCTTAACCAAGCTTTATATTCTCAATATACCAAGGTGTGCGTGGATGATGCCGCCGGTGTAATTACGATTCAACGTTTAGATGGCTGCTTGGCAAATGGCCATAAGTTATGGTTAAAACCACCAGGAAAAATGTGTGGCGCAGGTACAGCTGCTGGCACTGAATACTGCCCAACAGAAGGTGATTTAAAAGGTGCTACTGGCTTTTACTTTTTTGGAGATAGTAACGATAGCGGAGAAAATCTTAAATATATACCAAGCTCTGCAGGTAACGAGGAATTCAGGCCAACTTTCCAGCTGGTATGTAATGGTGCAGATTACAGGGATTCCGGTTTTGATGCGAATGAAAAATGCAATGATCTGGTTGCAGCAGGTACTGGCTCATTTTCCTTGCAAGTCCAAACACGTTACCGTTCTATTTTTGAATCTTTTCTGACCTTTGGCTTACAGGAATTGCCCGATGACTATCTGAGCTTGCTGCCATATTTCTACAACCCCAATAATGTAGGCGTAGCAGGGTCTAACCAATTAGTGGGTACGGCAGGTTCTGAAATAGGCCCAATTGGCTCAAATAAGAACCCTACAGTGAAACGTTTTAGAGATTTTAGAGGTTGCTATCAAGTGGATATTACGCCTCCAGATAAAATCGGCGATCAGGTAAGAACTACGGTTTCGTCATGCAATTAGTAAACATACCCTCCAATAGCGTTAACTAATAACAGTTCTTTAGATATTGAATTCAAGTTAACAAATAATTTATTAACATAATTTTTTTAGCGTAACCAACATGGCACAACAGAACAACTCCCGCATCCGCCAACAAAAACGGCAACGTATGATTATCATCATGACCCTCTTAATATTAGTAGCGATTGCTGCATTTTTTATACTTACACAAAAACCCAAACAAGTCGAACAAGAGCGACAAAGACCACCTGGCATGGTTGCAATTCCTGTAGCCAAACAAGATATTCAAATGGGTTCTAGAATAAGCAGCTTAATGTTTAGAATTTCTTATTTAAAACCAAGCGAGGTACCTACAGACGCATTAATTTCGCCTAAAGAATTTATCGGACGATTCGCCAGAAGAACAATATTAGCAAGTGAGTACTTTAAGGAGTCAGATATTACAGAAGCAGGCGCACACTCTGGTTTTTCAGGGATTGCAAAACCTGGTATGCGTATCGTACATATAAGTGCAAACCTTTTCCCAGGTTCTTTAAACACCATGCGTATAGGGGATAGAGTTGATTTGTTGTCAATAGAGTCTTCTGCAGGACAAACATCTTCAGCGGCTAATGGAGCAAATATTAAGGCGCTTGAGAAACAGGCGTCAGATGCATGGGGCGGCGAAAATCCAGGTGATGGTCAAGCCAAAGCCAACGCCCGAGCTGCGTTAAAAACTGCTACTGTTGGAGCGACTGTTGGCTCTACAAATACAGTAACTGCAACCTTAATTGCAGAAAATGCTGAAGTTATGTATGTGCCTCGTAATATGCCACAAAATAAGCGCGCTAATGACGAACCTTTTGTGGTGCTGCAAATGACACCGGAAGATGCGCATGTATCCGTGTTAGCCGCTACCATTGGCAGCTCTATGCGAGTTGTATTCAGACCGTTTAGTGATGACTCACGTCTTACGCCTGTTAAAGAAGTTAAAGTTACAACACGCCTGCCTAAGCCTAGCAAAGACCCGGATAATATTGTTGTAATTAACGGGCTTCAACGTAAACAGCAAAGACCATTCTCAGAAACTTACCGTTCTGACTCCGAAAATAGTCAGCGTTTTAGCCCTAATGACGATAATCTGCTATTAAAAGGCAGTAATCAGAAACAGCGCAATTCAGAGACGCCTGACTTAAATTTATATGGTGAATACTAAATATTTAGTTTTATTTTTTTGGTTTCTGATTGAAAAAAAATCAAGTAAGTTTTGATGGGAACTGTTCGATTTACTTACCTGACAGTTTACGACGTTTACCCATTTGTGCATGATCAAAGCTTAAGGTCAATCAAGTGCTTTCGGTCATGTTTGATGATATTTTGGCTAACAATTTGAAGCTTGTAGTTAAATAATTTAATCAATTTTCATCACGAGTTTAGAATTTAACAGCATTGCGATAGGCCATTACAAAGAAATATAAAAGGCTGATTCCCCAGAAAGCCAGAACGCCGGCGGTGCCGTAATGAGCGTACATATTTTGGAAAAATACCCCCACTTCACCGTCAAAGTTCGTGGTGAGCTTGGGATCAATCAATAATGTTGCAAATAAACAAGCTGATGAAACAACGAACCCTATCATCGAACTTAATATCATTAGAAACTTAAAATACCTTGTCTGCCACCACTTCATCTCTGCTTCGTCAGTGTCGATCGCCTCAACGTTTTTATTTTGTTGGGATTTTTGTGATTCCATATAAATTGGTCGAAAACTAGCTGGTTTTGGTCTGAATGGAATTCGGTCAGAAGTCATTACATGCTCATACACATCAGATTGCCGAGATTTTTTTAGTTGCTGCAATTTTTACTTCCTCTCACAAATAGATAAACTTTATTGAAATATAAGCTTATCTGCTGGCTCTAGCATCGCTGCAGTATTCGCAGGCAATTCCAAGACATAAAGCGCATTAGCTGCATAACTGGAAACGCGCCATGGTTGCATTGCAATCACCTTGCTAATTACCGTGTAATGTTTATCTAAAAACACTACATCAATCGGATATCGCATGAAATGTGTATGCACTTGCTTACATGGTGAGATTAGCATTCCTTCAGATTTTGCCAGTGGTGAAGTGCCAATTAATCCACGTAACCTGAGAAAGTAATTGTCTGCGTAGCGTATTTTTGTAACAAATACTTGCCCTGTACGTTCAAGAATAATGGTGTTATTTTTATGTGTGTTCATTTTGAAATGATGTCATCAATAATTTGCATAATACGAACAATACTAGGGCCTGCAGCTACGATAATTACTGCCGGTAAGATGCATCCAGCCATTGGCATCAGCATACGAACCGGCAAACGCTCTGCTCGCCTCTGGATCACGGCCTCATTCTCGCGAAGTACTGCCTGTGCATGGTGTTTGAGTACCGAGCCTAATGAGGCACCAGTTTGTTCGGCTTGAATCATGCTGGATACAACATCAGAGATATAAACCAGCTCACATCGGCTAGCCCATAAAGATAGCGCTTCATTGCGGCGGCGCCCTTTATTCATGGCTTCGCTCACAATAAGTAAATCGAAATAAAGCGGATGCTTAAGGTCTGCCTCGCGTAGCATATGCACTAGTGCGGATTCGAATGCCATGCCACCTTCCATGATTGCAGCCAGAAGTTCCAGTGCGCTTGGGAGTTCTGTTTGTACTTTATTTAACTTTTCTTTTTTATTTACATAGAGAAAAAACAAACCTAATGTCAGTAATAAAATACCTCCGCCACCGGCTCCAAGCAATATGCTGCGGAATGGTTTGCCCATGATCGCAAGCGCTGCACTTGCAACAATAGCGCCTAGGCTAAACATCAATATTTTCCCCTGCGGGGTATTCAGAAACTCACGTAAATGATAATAAATGCGTTCGCTTCCACGCAGACCATAATCACCTGCGGAAAGATCAACAATATCAATTTCTTCTGCTTGCTGGTCAAACCCAAACTGCAGTCTTGTAATCAGGTGTTGGTGCATTTTGTATTGCCGCAAGAACATGAGTCCAATAGCAATTAAGCCAATCAGCAACAGGATAATAGTAAATATCATGGTTGTGCCCTAGTTCTTAAGGCGTGCAATTTTGCGTAACCAGATAAAACCCAGTAGCGTCATCACGCTTGCAGCAATAAGCAATTTGACGCCTAAAGGGTCTGTTAGCATAGAATCAAAAAGATCTGGACGGTATGCATTGGTAAGCAGTGCTAATGCCACTGGCAAGGCAGATAATACCCATGCAGACAGTTTTGCTTGTGCAGTTAGTGTGCTAACCCTGAGTTCCATGCGTTTATGAAACTCCAGCGTTTCAAGAATATGAACCAGTATTGCAGTCATCTGACCGCCTGACTCCCATTTAAGACGCACCCCCGTTGAAATTAATTTGCATGACGGCGTATCCCAGAATTCAGACCAATCTTTCCATGCCGCATTGGGAGACCTGCCGATTTGCATGCCGTTAACTAGCATTTCTACTGACTCTGAAATTGGTTTGGGGGCATTTTTTGAGGCAACTTGTAAAGCTTGCATTGGCGTACCGCCAGCACCCATAGTCGTAATTAATCCTGTAATTAAGGCTGGCAGTTGCTGATCATGTTTTTTTAAGCGGCGCTGCGCTAAATGGCTAAGCAAAAACCACATCACGCTTGGAATCACCAATACACCTGCAACTGCAGCAGATATATCACTGAAATAGTAATACGCAACAAAAGCTCCCGATGCTGCACCTAGCACCATTAACATCAGGCCTTTAATCAGTGATATTTCCAAACCGGAACGTTTTAGCTTGATATCAAAGTTTCTTGTGAGTGTGCTTTTTTCAATTAACTGACGAAACGCATCAACTTTCAGCAAGTCCGCAGCATCTGCCCATAGACTGACTTCGTCCTCATCCGTGCCTAGCACACCCTCTAAAAGACGCTCGCGTATCCGATCTTCTCTGGACGTTACAATATAATCGAATACAAGAAAGCTAAACAGAACCAATATTAATAATGCAATGATGTAAAACATATGTTATTTATGTTGTGAAGAGATTGCTATCTAACTCAATGCCGCGTTCATCTAATATAGTGGCTACAGAGGGCGTAATGCCAGTGGCTTTCATTACCATATGATCGCCTTCGCGCTTGGTCACGAAAATATCCTGAGTCAGTATCACCCCATTATCAATGCCTATTACTTCGGTAATATTCGAAACTTTTCTGGCACCGTTTGGATAGCGATTGACATGCACAATCAGATTAACAGCTGAAGCAATTTGCTCACGCAGTACGCGCTGGGGCAAATCCAGCTCGGCCATTAACATCATGGTTTCCATCCTAGCCAAAGTATCTCTTGGGCTGTTGGAATGCAATGTTGCTAATGAGCCATCGTGGCCAGTATTCATGGCCTGCAGCATATCAAGCGCCTCGGCCCCTCGTACTTCACCTACAATGATGCGATCCGGGCGCATCCGTAAGCTATTTTTAACCAGGTCTCTAATACTAACGCTGCCTTTACCTTCAGTATTTGCTGGCCTGGCTTCTAAACCTACCACATGCACCTGGTTCAACTGAAGTTCAGCAGTATCTTCAATAGTAACAATACGTTCACCATCATCGATATATTGTGAAAGGCAATTCAGCATGGTTGTTTTTCCTGAACCAGTACCACCTGAAATGATGATGTTAAGCTGTGCTTTGACTGCTAGTTTTAGAAAGTCGGCAGCTTCCTGAGTGAGTGCCCCCCCCATCACCAATTCATTAACTTCAAGAATATTACGCATAAAGCGACGAATCGATATGGATGGGCCCTTAAATGCCAATGGCGGAATTATCACATTAACGCGACTTCCATCTGCCAAACGTGCGTCCGCCATTGGGCTGGACTCATCTACACGGCGTCCAACGCGGGATAGTATTCTTTCAATGGTTAACATTAAATGTTCATCATCATGAAAGTGAACATCTGTCGTTTCCAGCAGGCCATGACGCTCAACAAAAATATGATGTGGTCCATTTACCAGAATATCAGACACAGTTGAGTCAGTCATTAGCGGCGACAAGGGGCCTAATCCTAATACTTCGTATAGCAGATCTTCTACCAGACGGCCGCGTTCATGTCGTGATAACGGCAAAGACTCCTGCTCTAGCGCTGACATGACATAGTCTTCAACAGCACTTTTAATTTGCTCAAATGTTGCGTTGCTTACAGCCTGTGGATTTAATAAATCCAGCAAGCCACGATGCAGCTTATGCCTGATCTGGGTGTAGGCGGACGCAGTAACTCCCGGAGTTTCCGTCTGTTGCAGCAAACCAGTCTGCATAGCGGATTGGTTGAGTGCTACTACTCGCTCAGCCAGTAAATTGCGCTCTACCGATTGATCGTGTTCGCGCAGTTCACCACGTAGTGTTTTTGTATTGGAGTTTTCCATCAATTAACATTTAACCAGTTACGAAATAATCGCAATTGACGTTCAATAAAAGTCTCAGGCGATGCTGGTGCAGACGCTACACCAGTTAAGTCATCCACCAGATCAGCAATCGCTAAAGTGACATCACGGTCCGGAAACATTTGCACTAGTGGTAACCCGCTGTTAGCAGCGATGGTGGAATGCACATCGTAAGGGATAACGTTTTTAATAGGCCAGGCTAAAGTCTCCTCTACTAACTCAGGAGTCACGTTGCCTTTGAAGGAGGTATATTTATTTAAAATAATTCGGATTCTGTTCTCGTTGTAACCCGCTTTTTTTAGCATTTCGAGGTTATGTCTTGCGCTACGAAGTGAAGGAACTACACCTTCTGTAACCAGCAAAATTTCATCTGACAGATCCATTAAAGAAAGATTAAGACTTGAAAGTAATGGAAAAGTGTCCACGACAATCCAGTCATATGTGCCTTTGGCGACTAACAAAATTTTAGAAAGCTGGTCTTCAGAAAAATCTAACCCCAGAGGGTTGTCGCCACTATGTGCCAGCACATTCAAACCAGAAGGCTCGTGAACCGTCATGAGTTCTTTTAACAGTTCAGAATCAAGTCGCCTATACTCTGCAATTGCATCCCGGAGCCATCTTTGAGGGCGCAGATCCAGCATGGGTGCGATATTTGGTGCCTCAGTATTAGCATCTATCAGAGCAACTTTATTGTTACCAAACCTCTGCTGCAAAGTGATAGCAAGATTGCATGCAAGCGTAGTTTTTCCTACACCGCCTTTGCTTGAAAAACACATAAATACTTTACCAGTACGCTCTGGTTGCTGCGCGCTGTTACCCATCAGTAACATTTCTGTTTTATGTATTATCTGGTGGACATCATCTTCCTGAACCGGCTGGGCAAGAATTTCACGTGCGCCTGCCCTTATGGTACGTGACATAAATTCAGTACTGAATTTATCTATACTCACTACCACCATGCGATTAGTCACAGTAGCTAACTGCTCTATGGCTAGAATGCCGGCTTCTATGTTCCTTGTCAGATCAATAAAAACCACCTGCGCTTCAAATTGCAATGCCAGTTCCAAACCCTGGCCGATAGACTCTGCTGTACGTAAGCTAACGATACGGTCAGGCAATCGCAGGCAAATTGCCTGTAATTGTTGCCTAAACGTTTGCTGTGAACTGATAATGAGAATGCGCATTTTTGGATCTACTACTCGATTGATTCATCAGAGAATTGTGGTTCTGTATTTTTCAAGAAAGTCGTTATCTCTTCCTGAAGTACCGATACTTGGTCGTAAGGGGCAATTTTTATTGCAGCCTCATAGGCGCGTTTTGTGCGATTGCGCATAGTTGTCTGCGTTAGAATTCTTGCTTCCTGTACTTTCCACTGAAAGCTTGCAGGTTCCAGCTGCGATGCTAACCGAGCTTCCCTTATAGCTTCATTTAAATTGCCCAGCTTAAATAATACCTCGGCTCTTACTCCGTGCCATTTTGCTACCTGTGGCTGGGCATATGAAAGCTCAGCCAGACTACTTGAGGCGGCCTTATACTGTAGAGAGGCTAATTCACAGTCTGAAATAAGCTTGATGATTTTAAGCCGCCTGATTTCAACATCTTTACCTTCTAACTTTGCAATACTGTTCCGCAACTTTTTAATAATGACTGGGCAATGCTGCCTCGCTTCGATTGGATTGTGCTTAACTGATTTAATAATCGGCTCAAGGTCTTCTGTAGTTTTTTTGGCCGTTGCATTACCCCAGTTGTTTGAAAATGTCACCAAAAAGAATGTAACAAGTACAGCTATTAAGCCTAGCGTTAATTTAATTCTTGATATTTTCATTGAAGTTATAATGTTTATATTTAATTGGCTAATTATTAAATCGAATATTTAATGGGGCTTAATTATCGTCGACGCTGGTTGTAGAACGGATCATCAAAAGGGTTATCTCCCATTTTATTGTGCTTATACAAATTAATATCTTCAGCGTTTGCATAGTAAACATCTGTAGTTCTCATAGCGTATAAATTGTTCTCAACTATTGATGTTGTAACTACTAGCTCAAGCTTTGGTGCTATATCATTAGTCCATAAATCAGTCAAAACTGCACCGGTAATGATGGCCTGCTCAAACCCGGTGAGATCAACTACATCAGCGACTAATCGTGTAACAACTACACCGCCAGCTAAAACTGTTAATGGAGCCTTCGAGGGTAATGCTACGCTTCGATTAGCATTAAATTTCAACACTTGAATTTTGTAATCCAATACGATGCTTTTTTCTTTGGTGCGACTTACTTTTGCGCCTTTTTTAACCAAATTTGTGATTATAAAATCGTTAAGGGCCTGACTAAATGCCGAGTGGTCAGACTTTATTGCAACGTATACAGGTTTATCAAATACTCCTCTATTACGTAAGTTTTTAATCACTTGATTTGACATGTCATCAGCAACAATTGCCCAATGCTGTGAGGCTTGCAATTGTTGCTGGTATGAATACGCGTAATTCTGCGGCACTGGGGCATCAGGGTGTTTAACTGAAGCACAAGCCGAAATAATTAGAACAAAGGCGGCTAAAAAGCCTAATTTAAAATAATTTTTTAATTTAATATTTCTCATAACGATTGCCAATTTTATTTAGCCTTATGTTAATTCAGTCAATGGTTTTGTAGATTTCAAAAATGGAGATCGATTATTTGGCCGTAATTTTGGAAAATTAGCTGCCTGAGTTAATGGGTTCAGTTCAACATTGGTATCAAAGTGATAAGAAACTCCATCAAGGAGCCTGACTGAGTTATCGGGATTTTTCAGTTCATTGCTAGGCTTTGATGTGCTATCTGTTTGAGCTTCTATAACTGGCGAAATATTTGAATTATTAACTTGATCCGTAGGCACTGATTTTGTCTGAATTGTTGAACTGGACGTATCATCAGTCCGTTGTAGAGCTTTTTTTGGTAAGCCATTGACAATGAGTGGTAATTTTTGATTTACATCTGACAGACCGTTCTTCTTAATGCCATCAGTAGCTGATGTTTTGTTGTTTTTATTACCTGACTCTTTCTTTTGTTCAGGTTTTATTGTCACCGCTTTTTTGTGTGGTGTATCTTCTGACTCTCCAATTGCGCTAGTATCATTTGCAGGTTCATTATTAATTAAATTATCATCTGTCGGCTTCAAGTTTCCGGAATCATTGAAATTCTGAGTAGTGTTATTTACCCCATCAACACGTCTTGCATTAACTACAATAAACAACTCATTTCTAGAGACTTTATTATTCTTTTTCTTAAATAAACTGCCTAACACGGGTATTTGCGAAAAATACGGCACTTCACTGAACTTCTTACTATCCTCTTCAGTTAGCAAGCCAGCCACAGCCCACGTTTCGCCGCTGGCTGACTCAGTAAGTGTACTAACTGTTTTTTGCCTAAACGAAGGAATGGGCGCCCCCATCAACGTGAACGCATTAGTATAATCAGGCTCAGATATAGACTGATCAAGCACAATTGAAATTTTACCGTTCTCTAATACCGTTGGCCTAACGATGAGGCTTAGACCATATTGCACAAAAGTAACGTTGGTTGATACTACTGCATTTTGAGTAGCACTTCCGGCGGCTATCATTTGTACAGGTATTGGAAGTGACCCCCCTACCAAGAAACTAGCTGATTCACCACTTAATGCTGTAATTAATGGCTCTGATAAAGTTGCTCCGGCACCTTTTTCTTCTATAAGCTTTAGAAAATTGACCAATCCCAGCGTGATACCTTGTGCTGGATTTGCATAACTTAATATTCCTGCAATAGTTGATGTACCAACATTAGTCGTCCCCGTACTTCCAGTTCCACCAATGCCGCTTCCTATATTTGGGCTAACGCCACCTAACATACTGCCAATGCTGACACCGGTCGTGCTGCCACCATTCTCGATAATACTGGTTAGTCGCCAATCCCAACCCAGCTCGTCAGTTTTGTTTCTATCCACGGCAACGATTTGCATTTGAATTTCAACTTTTGGCTGACTTTCAACCTTTATTAGACTCATTACTTTACCCTGAGCGACCATCACTACATCACCGCGTGAAATATTTTGCGCCAGGTTACCTTTGTTTGGATATAAAGGCTGATTTAATGATGCAGCCACACCGCCTCGGTTTCCGCGAGTGCCACCACCCTGACTTGCACCTTGCCCCCCACCTTGTCTGCCACCGACATTTAGTACTTGCAGCGCTAAATTTTGCCTAACTGGATTGACCTCTTCTGTTTCATCTGTATTTCCTGCCAACACACCGCCTTGGTCAGAAATAACTGAAAAATCAGGTGTGGCAGATGAACTCATAAAACGATCTGCTATTGCTAAAACCCTATTCAAAGCCGCAGCTGTTTTTACGGTACCTTTGAGTACAACCACCTCGCCAATTTCGTCTACAGTCACATTAGGTTCAATCTGATTGAGCAGTGTTTTTAGTTGTGTAGTGTCATTGGTGACTTGGATCACATAAGTCGTATGCTGACTATCTGTGTTAAAAATTGTTAATGATGTACTGCCGGCCACTTGCCCACTAATCATGATCATGTTGGGCTTAAGGGTTGCCACTTGAATGATGTTAGGGTCACCAATAGCCAATGTCTCGATGTCATTGGCTAGGCGCAGTGGATAAGAGTGACCTTTTGTAACTTTGAGGTAGCGAGTGTTATTTGTAGGTTTTACTTTTGCTTCTGCTTGCACATGACTAGCAGAAAATAAAATTGCCAAAATTATTCCAAGAAAAGTATTTAAAACTTTTGTTGCCATTGAGTTTACTTTAAGAAATGTTTATAAAATCATTCCACCATGACATGCAGAAAACATGCCATTTATAAAGCCCAATTAATTCAATGATCTACTGTCAAGAACAGCATTTTAAAAGTTGTAAGTGGTTTTTTTTAACCACCGCTTGGTTTATTAAAGCCAAGTTACCATGTGAAAACTGATTCGTTACAGATTAGAAACCAGGATGTAGATTTCTTTACTTTTAAAAAACAATGATGCCTTAAGGCGCCCCTGTCTTTAATCAGAATAAATCGGAGATATTAATCACCAATATCATGAAGCACTTCTTCAGGGGTAAGCACGCGATGATTTTTTATTATTAACGAATTTTGGTTTGTAAGTTAACAACCATAATTACAAGTTAAGAACTTTAATTGTTTAAAACATTTTGTTCTTTGACATTAAAGTCGTTTACAACCCACCTATACAAATCAATTAGTTACAAAAGAGGTGATTTATATTAAAGTCGTTTACAACATGACATTTTCTTAGGCATTAAGAAATTTAAATTACATTAAAGTCACTTACACATAATTTACGGACTCAATATTTAACTGTGTTTAATTCTTCTTATATCTCATTATTTGAAAAGGTAAATGGTGGCTCTTTAATTCCTGCTATAGCCGAAACTTTAGGCGTCTCAGAAAAAACCATAAGAAATTGGCAATATGTAAGCAAACCAGACCTGATACAACAAAATAAGTTGGAGAATAAGTTAAAGAATGGACTTATTCAAAAACTCATAAAGAAATATGGATTTAGCAGAGAAGAAGCTGAAGAGTTTCACGAAAATATTCCATCAACAAAATCCGGAGGTATTTATAGTGGAATGATTGCCTCAGATATGGTCTATTTCTCAGTAAATGGCTATGTCGAAGGATTTAAAAATTCGCTTGAAATAGCTAACAAAATTGATAATTTCAGCAATCAATATAATTTCATATCTGAGTCAAAAGATATTGATGCTATAAAAAAGCTCTATATAGAAATTTATGACTGGATTGAACCTTTTTTCGAGGATGATAACTGCGAGATACTCCAGCAATTAAATCATCGACTGAAGGATATTAATACCTGGCAAGATTGCATCAATTTCTATAGTTCCTCAAGTGAGTTCATGATTTATTACTTGTTTACTTCACTGGATCTTGAATTTTGCTCCGCTTATTTCGCGAAATTGCAGGCTTATCCACTATTTAGTTTGGTAATGCCAGGGATAGCACCAGATATTGAAATTGAAGAGCGCTCAGGTAAATTTATTCGGAGTGAGAAACAAGCTAAATTAAGGATTTTCCATAGGTCAACACTACGATTACTAAACTTCATCTATATTTTGGTTTATTGGTATAACGAGCGTAAGGCTCCCAATAAATTACCTAAAGTCATAGAAATTGCCAAGTTGTTTGGTTTAGAAAGCAGCACCGTCACCAGCTGGCGAGATGAATCAACAAATTTTTCTTTACGTGAACTAGAGCTGATATGGCAGCTAAAGAAAAGACCATCAGATAAGGACAATCTAGTTGGTCCACCAGTCTTAATGCTTTACGCCTCTCATTTTTTCAGTCAACTTATGCAAATAGACGAAAATGGCAAACTTAAGTCAATTATAGTGTGTGAAAGTAACTATAAAGAATTTTGGGAATTAAATAAGAAACGCCTAATGGCCAAAGGTCTTACATTCGGAACAGACCCTTGGCCTGCGTGTTTGCTATATTCAATAAGCGCGAATCTTGATAATTACGCTACAAATGCTTAAATCTGGATTAGTTTGATAGATAATTTAATATTCCTGATGGCTCTCCAATTAGAAAGTGATTCAAAGATAATTACTGCCACTAATCCATAGCCTAGTGAGCCAGCGCGATGAATTAGCGTCCAGTTTATTTCTATAATGCAACATGCGGTGGTTATCTATAACTACCCCCTCTCCAGGCTTTAATACAACCCGATAACGATACTTATCAAATGCGTAAAGTTGATTTTCAAAGAGATCAAGACAAGGTTGAGCCGCATCGAGACACTTAAGCCACGGCGCATAGAATATAGATCTGGAGTCTGGAGCCCAAAAAGGATGCAAGCTCTTAGGTTCTAGACTATCTCGATCAGGACACCTTAGCTTTATTTGCGCCAGTGCCTGTTGCTCATTCACCGTCATTGATTCAACAACTCCCCTGCCATCAATGAGTAAATTTGCACCGTCAATGTCATCATTTAAATGACAATACCACAGAATAAATTTTGCATCCGGGTGATCAGTATGCGGAGGAATTTTATCTGGGCCTGTAAGGTATGTCGCTGCACTTTGCTTAATCCTGACCTCTGTTCGGTGGATTACCTCCCCCATTCCTGATGCAACTCCAAGTGCAGACTCATAGTTTCCGAAACTAATCTTGGCAAAACCGAGCTGTTCGATTTGCTCGTGAATATGATGAGTGTTGATCATTTCCATCACCAAACATTAGCTATGAGGTAGTTTGAATATTGCTTTTACAAGCATGCCAGCATCTTCCAACACAATCATGCCAGCAGTTGGTGGCACTGGCATGTTTGCCGGTGGTATATAGCTCCCCGTATTCTTTTTCCCAGAGCATGGCAGTGTGGTTAAAGGTCGCCTTGAGAACGTCTTCCTCCTCTGGCTCTTTGCCAAAACCTCCATCATGATCAAGAATTTCTCCAAACAGTTTATTACAATCGTTTGAGTAAGATCTAGGGGATAGCATATGCAAGTGCCAAATTTCATCAATCTCACGTGTAGGGGCATGGGGAATGCCAGGGTGTTTTGCAATTAAGGCAAGAAACTTTTCATATTTGCTGATCGCATTAATTGCGGTTTGTTTGTCCCAACCTTCTGCCTTATGCTCAGACCGTTGCCATGAGTTCAATAAATCCGTGGAAATTATTGAGGATTGAAATTTCTTTGAATTTAATGCAACTTCATAAAGTTTTGAATCGGATAGATTTAAGTTCATTTTTAAGCTCCTGAAATGTTTAAAATTACCTTCATATAAAGGTAATTTATTGTTTCATTTCAATGAAAAATAATCGTTCCAATTTTCGGAAATCAGCATACTTCTAGACTTTAAATTCACTGTCTTACGATAAAAGTATTAGTTTTTCTAGACAAATACAAAATTCGTACGTTAATATAGATATCAGGCGCCAGCCATACTTGCACACGAGTAAAAATCGGCACTTCAAATTACTTGATTCAAATAAATGATAAACACCCTATGAATTGACACTGGGCTATTAAACGTGTGCGCTACCCAGAGTCAATAATTTATAGAGGAAGTTATCATGACTATCAAGAACATCATTTATTCAGCGCATCAAAGACTAGAGCAAGTTACCAATACTCCTGTAAAGCGATCTCATGTGTATGAGCTACTTGCAGCCGCCTTTGGTTTTAATACCTATGCATCCTTAACCAGCAAAGCGATTCTGATTCAACGTAAGAATCCAGACCCAATGGATACCGTTAATCTGAATCTCTTACAGCAACGAACCGAAGAGTTTGGGTATAGAAATATACTTGCTGCAAAGTTGCCATCGATTATTCAAGAGCATCAAATCAGCGCACTAACCCTTTCAGATCTAGTTACTCAATTAAAAAGTGATGACTATTTAGATGAGTATGACTGGGAACATGAAGAGTCATATCAGCAAGTTTCTCCGGGGGTATTTAGTACATTAGAAACTTTAGCAAAAACAGGAAATCCACTCGCACATTACGCTCTAGCATTGCACCACGAGAATGGTGATGAAAGCGATGAAGACGGTATTAGCAATGATTACTGGTATAAACAAATGCAATCTGGCCGAGAACTTGGCAGTGCCGAAAAAGAATTTGCTTTAGCTTATCAACGTCAGCTTGCTTCTGAAAGTAAATATCAATTCCACCTTCGTGAGGCTGCACGCCTTGGCTGCGATCAGGCTCTTTTTGATCTGGCTGAAAAATTTGGCGATATTGCCTTTTTTATAGGTCATCATCGAGATGTAGATACTGATCCTATGAGAGTTGCAGAGATTGCTGGGAAGCTTCGTAGATATGATGACCATCGCTATTGGCTAACAGTTGCAGCAGACTCTGGAAACATTGGAGCAATGCGAGAGTTAATAGAAAGCTACGAAAAGAAAGATCTTGTTCGTTGCTGGACTTGGGTATATTTATCACAATTATTAGGTAATGACCTAACTCAGAATCGTTACTCTGCTATAAATGAAGATGGCTCTAGTTACAACGACGATATTGGTGGCCCACTGTATGCGGCTGGTGAAGATGGAGTGAGTCTGCCCCTGCTTAATGATGAGCAGCGTATCAGTGCCACGCATGCTGCTGAGAATTTATTTAATCGCATCAAGATTAAATAATTAAACTTGAATCTGCCCTTAATAAAAAGCCCTGATTTGTTTACAGGGCTTTTTATTATAAATTGGAATATCGCCTAGAAAGTTGGCAGAAGTTAAGTAGATTATGCTTAGTCATTTCCGGTTTTGCAGAACGCAGCTAACTCCTCAAGCACCGCGAGTCGTTCATCTTTATGCTGAGAAACTGTAGCAAGCAAGGCGACTACATAACCTTGATCTTGCTCCGTACTATATCTCGTTAAAAGCCTTTTAGCTACTTCCAGTACTTCTTGCGCTTCATATGCTTCAAGTACGCAATAGGATCTTTCACCGTTAAAGTCGGTTTCAGAAGCAATTATGCACAGACCAGGACCCGGAAAAGAAAAGTTCGTATCGTTCTGGCCCGGGCTAAATTGCTTGAAATCGTACTTATTAAGTATGGACGAAAGTGCTGTCATGTTTTCCCTAACATTAATTATAGAGACTGAGCATCAGTGCAAAAACATTCCAGGTCAAGTTACATTAAATGGAAATTGTTGATTATTCAATCATGGGAGATTTGAATTCAACGTATCAATGTTACTTACCAGAACAACGCCATTAGCTGGAATCAAGCAATATAATAACCTTCAACCTAGTTGAGAATTTGAGGATATTTATTGCTGCAATGGTGAGATAAACATTTCCCAAAAATATTCTGCGACACCCTCACTGTTTAAAAGAGCATCCTGACGATTCCTTTGGAACGTCATCCCTAATGGTTTAAAACCAAGCAAGTATCCATCATCAGCCATATTCATACTCTCATTGTAGCTACTCCTAGTAATTCCACTGTGACTATAAAAAATATCCCCTCCACTCATGGCGTTACCATTTATCCAAATACCACACTTAGATTTGCGTTGGCCATCTACATAAATTGCTGCTTCAAAACTATTTGCGTCAACTCTTCTGAACTCAATTTCGATATCAGGATTTCTTTGTCGTAGCTCACTGAGGGAGTTTTCAAAATAGCCAGCAACATACTCAAATGTTTGGACTCTAGCTTGATCGCGATCTCTATCAGCAAAACCTCGCTTAATCCTTAAATTGCTTGAGCGCTCAAAATTACTCTGACCAGTAATAGCCTCTATAGTCTCCTCAGATATGCTTTGCGCAGGTTCAACTGAAGTAAATTTTGGTAAAGCATGAATAGCTTTCTTGATTGCTTGAACCACTTGAAGAAATCCGTCATCATGCGTCGGAAAGTGAACGACTGGTTTCCCATCAACGGTTGCAGCCAATAGCTTCCCAAAAGGTAAATCATGCCAATCGCATGGTCTCAAGATGACAGGAATAACCATGGCTTCTTTTCTATCATGCCGTTGCAACGCGTGCTTTAGTTCTACGTTATAGCAGTATTCCGAGGCAATAAAATCGGGGCTGACCAGCAACAGGATGATATCAGCCTCTTTGAAACTCTGATTTATCTCACTCGCAAATTCCTGACCTGCCAATATTCTTCTGTCATGCCAAGTTTCTATGAGACCCTGTCGCTTAAGTGATGCAAGATGAATCTCAAGCTCATTACGAAGATCCTCATCAGCGTGAGAATAGGAGAATACAAGAGTCGTCAATTTTTATGCCTTTCATTGTCTTAAAACAATTACTATAAGGGCGTAATCAAGGCTTCGTTGACAAAGTGAAGCATAATGTCTGTCGCGTTGAATTCAATTTCTAGTTTATCTTGTCCCTCATCAACTTCAAAATCAGTCATGCCTTGACCATCAAATTTAAAAGAACCGATTTGTATTAGTTTATCCGAATGTACTTGGTGATATTTTGAACAAATTACATTTCCCTGCAGAGTGTTATTTCCATCAAATAACGGCACAAACAGAAATTGAATTCTCATCCCTATGAATAAAATCTCGAAGTGATTACTCTCAAAAGAAGGTTGGAAGACAAAATTTTCAATCCTTGACTGTTTCTCTCTTAAATACTATCCTCCCGCATAAAATCTTTCAAATACAGATTTCAGACGGGAATAGCGTCTAGAGGCATTTACTATATTTTCGTAAACATTTTCAGTTATCTTCATCCATATCTTCCGATTGATTTATATATTATTAAAATATCATACACAAACCTGCACCGTTTTAATCAACTAGAACATTAGTTAAGAGATGGGCTATCTACTATTGAAGACATTTATTTATTCTGTATAGGTAGTTTCATATATCAAAATGTGCTAATAAAGTGCATGACAATGCACTCAGCACGTTAGGCATATAATAATCTCATGCCGCAAATGGAGACGGAGATGGATGCTCAACATATAGGGACTAGCTTAGACGATTTTCTGACAGAAGAGGATTTGCTGGAGGACGCTACCGTTATTGCAGTAAAACGTACGATTGTTTGGCAAATAAAAAAGGAAATGGAACTACAGAATATTACAAAAACAAATCTGGCCAAAAGAATGAAAACCAGCCGTAATGCTGTTAATAGATTATTGGATGAGTCTAATACTCATCTAACTCTAAAAATGCTGGTCAAAGCTGCCGTTGCCCTTAATAAAACAATTAAAGTAGAACTAATCAACTAATAGTGACATCAGAATTATATTCACATTAGGCAGCTAAATCCGCAAAGCGGCCCCCTGTCTATGAATTCCACCTACCGAATCTGACTCTAAAAAGCCAGTTAATTTGCCTTTATCACTACAAAATCCTCATCAAATTTTCTAACCATTTTTTCTTCATACCCTAACAATGAAGATGCTGAAATCATTTTTTGCTGACATTATGATTTGCTAAGGAATCTGGGGTTTTCAACTAATGATAACGACCTTGGCTAATTAATAGTGATGATTTTGTGCGTTTTACGGCCTAACCACCATAACCAAATAAAACCTATTAGCCCAGCCAGTAGAGAAGCTGTCAATACCCCTGTTTTAGCCATTAACAAATATTCCGGCTGGTTTGCAAAGCCTAACTCAGCAATAAAAATTGACATGGTGAACCCGATACCGGCTAACACTGATACGGCGGCAATCTGGCTGAAACGTGTACCAGTAGGCAACTGCCCTATACCTAAACGCAGTGCTATCCAGCATGCACCGGTGATACCGATAAACTTGCCAAACAAAAGGCCAAACGTTACGCCTAGCGTGACAGGATGAGAGAAGGTCTCACTTAGTGTCCCCAACTGCAATGGAATGCCAGCGTTAAAAATTGCGAATATCGGGATCACGATAAAAGCGACCGGCAAATGCCAGATGTGCTCCAGTCGCTGTAGTGGTGTCTGCACCCCGTTTACACTTTCTTCCAGATTCTGCACTATGGAGTAGAGTTTCTCGTTGGTCATCAGGCTATCATCTTGCCGACGATTGGCAATAAAACGATCAATTTGCTCATTAATGAGGTCTGCAAATAAATTGGGGTCATATTTGGATCTGGCAGGCACAGTAAATGCCCCTATAACGCCAGCCAAAGTGGCATGAACGCCGGATTGCAGCAACGCATACCAAAGCAACACTGCAACTAGAAAATACGGCATGGCCTTTCGGATGCCGGCGTAATTGAAGTTCATCAGGATTATTACTAATACAGCTGATGCCAGCAGCCAATTCAATGCCAATTCCTGCGTATAGAATAACGCAATAACCAGTACGGCTCCCAAGTCATCGGCAATCGCCAAAGCCACGAGGAATGTAATGAGCGCCTTAGGCACGCGGCTCGCTAACAATACCAAGACACCGACTGCGAATGCGATATCTGTTGCCATCGGCACCCCCCAGCCATGGGCTGCTTCGCTATCGTGATTAAATGCAAGATAGATGAGTGCAGGCACCGCCATGCCGCCTACAGCAGCGATGATGGGCAGCGCCGCTTGCCGCAGATCTGACAATTCACCCACCATAATTTCGCGCTTTAACTCTAAGCCAACGACAAAGAAAAATAACGCCATCAATCCATCATTCACCCAATGGTGCATGCTCATATTTATTGCCCAGCTACCTATGTTGAGGCTGATGGGGGTATGTATGAGATGCTGATAAGCCTCTGCCAGAGCGCCATTGGCTAAAAATAGCGCGATAATTGCTGAGCCCATTAGCAGCAGGCCACTAGTCGTCTGCCGATGGATAAATTCTTCAAATGGCGTGAGCACGCGACTGAAGACGCGCTCCCATGGTGCGTAATTGATTCCTGATTTTTGATTAGGTGAGACTTTTAAATCTTCTGACATATTAATACTTTCTGCTTAATTACTTTAAGAGCTGGAATTCTTTGTTATTGACTAGCCATGATGAAATTGAATCCATCCATTGAGAATGTAAAGCAATAAAAGACTAAGGCTTATCCACGTCAGCTTTAGTACAGACCTGCGCTGTGGTCTGAAAATAAGACCTATTATCACTAGCAGGCTCATCATCACTGCGGTAAATGCAGTGATGGTGTGGCTGAGATCTACATTTGCAAGCAGCGGTCCTTTTACATAAAATAAATCGTCTACTGCTAGAATTAAAATGTCGAACAGGTTGCTACCTAGTAAATTAGCTATTGCCATATCAATAGCTCCAAGCTTCAGCGCTGCAATTGTCACAACAACTTCTGGCGCTGATGTAGCTGCCGCTACAAAAAAACTACCTACAAAGCTTTGATCCCAGTTCATCATGTCAGAAATATCTGAAGCGATAAAAGGCAGAAGAGAACCTGTAGCGATAACAAAAAAAGCTGCTATTAAATAGCCCCTAATGGCTTCACGCAAGGTGACTTCAGGATATCTCTCAGAAGAGGTTGCGGTATATTTGTCTAAGGTACCTTTTTCATAGCGATGTATTGATCGCATAGCTGCCAGATAACCGGCAAAAGTTATGATGACAAAACATAGAAAAAATGAAACCCAGAGTTCTATAATATTCACCTATCATCACTCTTTTTAACGCTAAATACGTTTAAACGTAAGTAACTCATCAATTCTTACCTAGAGGTTCAAATGCCGTATTAATTTGAATTTTTTCCATCCCGTCTACCAATTGAGTTAAGTGATTGTGAAGCTCAGCAAGCACTTCTGGATTCAAACGCATTAATGCATCCGGCAGTATGCCGCGATGCGGAAGGGGCGCTTTTGTGAGTACTTCCCGTCCTTGATCTGTAGCCATCAGATAAACCACTCTTCGGTCACTAGTGCTTTTGACTCTGGTGATGTAGCCCTCTGATTCAAGCTTATCTAGAAGATTGCTGGCTGTAGACTGGTGAATTGACATGTGAGTCGCCAAATCAGTCACTGTTAACTTCTCAGTTTCTACAATTTCAGCAAGCGCCCAAAGTGAGGCGCCGCCTATACCAGCCAATTTCTCAATTTCATGAAAATGGCGATTCGCTGACTTAAATATAATGCGGAACAGCTTGAGTGTTTCAAGGGCTTGGGTTTTAGAATTGACGTTATTTTCAGGGGTATCCATGATTGAATTATTTTCGTATTTTTAGGTTAAACATGGGCTTCATTTTACACAAGGAGATGGAATCGACTCAAAGCTTAATGTTTAGAACAAATCTGTTGCTACCTTTATATTTAAAATAAACAGTTTTTTAATTTGTTGACTTAGCTAGTTATTGCAATTACATTTGTCACTAAGTTATTTTATAGCTTGGGAATGTGTCATTCCTTCCTGCGGCCCGCTCCTAGAGTGGGCCGTTTCTTATTAAAGTCCCGTTTCTCAAATGCTTTGAAGCTTTGAGTGTGCCTTTAATCCTAATTGCCGCTCACTTTATTGACGCTATGTGCTTCTGCAAGCGTCGAATACAGCGGTTTACTGAATATTCTTGAAACAATAGACGCAATCATCGCAACCGCCATTAGGCTGATGATCATCTCATGTCCGTCTATCATTTCCATTACGATAATGAATGAGGTCAACGGTGCTTGGGTGGCGGCAGCTAAAAACCCTGCCATGCAAAGTGCATAAACAGCAGCGGCATGTTGTTGTCCTATCAATGGTAATAAATCATTACCAATACCTGCGCCAATCGAGAGTGATGGCGCAAAAATACCGCCTGGCACGCCACTTAAATAAGTAAATATCGTTGCCAGATATTTAACAGGGGCATACAGCCAAGTCTCTGCAATGTTTCCATTGAGCATTTCCTGGGTCGAAATATAGCCGGAACCATGTGCAGCACCACCGCTAATGGCCCCCAATAATGCAACCATCAGGCCACAGAATCCAGCCCACCAAAGAGGGTGTAGATGACGGAATAATCCGAGACGACCGTTCATTTTCCCTGAACCTTCAAGTAGCGTTCTGCTGAAAATACCACCGAGTACACCGCAAACCAAACCACATATAATCACTGGGATGATAATTTTTCTATCAATGACGCCAACTGACAGATTGCCAAAATAGGTGTAATTACCCTGTAATGATATGGAAACCAAGCCTGATAGTACGATGGCGGTAATGACTACACCGTTAGTCTTTTGTTCAAACCTGCGACCAAGCTCTTCAATAGCGAATACGATACCAGCCAATGGTGTATTAAATGCAGCTGAGATACCTGCTGCACCACCAGCCAGAATAAGATGTCTTGGGTTCACTGAGAATCCGGCCGGCAAGAAGCGGCTAAAGGCATGCATCACACTTGCCCCAACCTGAACAGACGGGCCTTCTCTTCCTGCGGAGAATCCCGCAGCCAGCGCCCCAGCACCCAGTACGATTTTTCCAATAGCAATTTTTAACGATACTAGTTTCGAGGAAGGTTCTTCAAAGCTATTTAATGCAGCTATGGTTTGAGGTATTCCGCTACCGCTTGCTCCCGCAAACCAGCGTCGCGTTATCCACACAATTGCCATACCTGCGAATGGGGTGATGATCAGCGGCAGCCACCACTGAGACTTTTGTAATGAAAAGAAAAAGGTGTTCGCATGCTCGGTCAGCTTTGCAAACAATACTACGATAAAACCAGCAGCTGCAGCAGCAGACCATACAATTAACCTTCCGCGCCAGGCATCGAAATCTGCAAGTTTAGCGGAGCGTATAGCCAGCAGTATTTCTTGTATGGACGGCATCTGGTAAAGATATGTTCAAGGCAGCGTTAATTAATTACTTATTGTATTGATAAAAATATATTTGTACAATAGTAATACTATTTATATTTGTACAATAGTATTTATTGCTAGTGGTAGATATATTGTCAAAACAAAAAACCACCTTGCCCGTTCAACTAATACATAAGGAAGAACATGTCCAATGTAATGCTAATTTCGGAAGACTTGGTATTAACAAATCAGATTCGCTCAAGCTTTGACAGTGCGGGATGGGCTTCAGAAAATGTCACCCTGATCAGCATGATCGGGCAAGGCAGTGAAATCATGAAAGATAAATCTTGCGGCATCTTGGTTGTCGATACCGGCTTTAATCGGTATGGCAGCTTAGTAGTAGAAATGAGCGCGGTGATCAGAAATTGTTCAATGCATGCGCCGCTTTACCTGATATTCAAGGGCGAATATGATCGGATCTTTGATGCATGGGCAAAATACGCAAAAAGGACTTTTCAGTCGGCTATACACCCACTAAGGGCAACGCAGGCAATCGAAGAAATCATACGTTTGGAAACAAGCTCAGTTCCAAGAGAAGCCTATTACTCTCCAATGGATTCAATTTAGGAGATGCATGAATAATACTATTAAAATCGGTATGTTTGGGCTGGGTAAAGCTGGCAAAGAAGTCGCTGAGCAATTTCTCAATGATCCTGCTGTTAAATTATGCTGGATTGTTCGTGGCAGCAATACTCCTTTAAATGAGTACTTATCTAAGGATATCCCTGTCTACATCGCGTCAGAACTTGATCTGGCGAAGCTAATTAAAGATAAACCTGTCGATTTCGTTGTGGATTTTTCCAGTGCGGATACCTGTCTTAGCTATGCTGATATCATGGCAGCGAATAAAGTCGGCATCATCTCTGCGGTATCAGCTTATAAGGAACACCATTTAAAATGCCTAAAGGTAGCCAGCAAAAAAACAGTGGTGCTTTATTCCCCTAACATCACGCTCGGTATCAACTTCATCATAATCGCCGGTAAAATCCTGCGTAAATTAGCCCCACATGCAGGCGTTGAAGTCATAGAGGAACACTTCCACAATAAAAAAGAAGTGTCGGGCACCGCTATTCGAATAGCGGAATTATTAGGATTAGATCCAAAAAAACATGTCAACTCAATACGAGTAGGCGGCATTGTAGGACGGCATGAAATTATTTTTGGCTTTCCAAACCAGACATTGCGGCTAACTCACGACTCCATTAGCAGAGCAGCATTTGGACAAGGCGCTCTTTACGCACTCAAAAATCTTTACGGCAGGCCCGCAGGGTTTTACACCATGGAACAGTTGGTGTCTGAAGGCTTTTCAGCAGCATTGGGATAATTATGAGTACTTTATTACTCATCTGTGCAGACATCATATTAAGTGACAATATCATCCAAAAAATGGGGAGTGAACACACCATCTGGCATGTGGCGCGTCAGCGGGATGCTATGGCGTGGTTGAAGAAACATCATCCAGAATCCATTGTTATGGATTTGGATTTACTAGGTAATAGTGCAAGCGCAATTCTTGATAAGGTTAAAGGAACCTCTACCGAGAATTACACCACGGCAATTGGCATATGTAAAAGTCCTGAACCACTTCCACCTTTGTTATTAGAGCGCTTAGATCAGCTGATTGTGCATCACGCTGTATAACAAAATATGATTGAAATTAAAGATGGCTCGTTGATAAATGCATTGGTAGTGAAGTTTTAATCTTTATTAATAGAAAACTTTGAAATAAATTCACATCAGGAAGTGTATGAACATTGATACATCGAACATCATTAGTTTAATCAATGATAACGAATGGTGGATTGTCCAGATTTTCATAATCGTATTAACGACGATGACTCTTAGCTACTTAGTCAAAAAAGTGCTTGGTAGATTGGAAATGCAGGCATTCAGATCCAACAATATTTGGGATGAATCCTTGCTTGTAGCTGGTAATAAACCGCTTAGATATTTGATCTGGCTGTTGGGAATAACTTTTGCAGCAAGCATAGCTAAACAACAATCAGAAGCAGCTATATTCAGCCTGATCGCCCCTGTTCGTCAGGTAGGCGTTGTGGTAATTATTACGTGGTTTCTAATAAAAGCTATTAAAGAACTGGAAGTAAATTATATAAATAAACATCGCAAGTCTAAAGAAGCGCTAGATGCTACTACGCTCACTGCGATCAGCAACTTGGGTAAGATATCCATCGTGATTACTGGCACTCTGGTTAGTATGCAATCAATGGGGTATAGCATCTCCGGTGTGCTGGCTTTTGGAGGAATTGGCGGTATTGCCATAGGGTTTGCTGCCAAGGACATGTTAGCTAACCTTTTTGGCAGCCTAATCATTTTTCTGGATAGACCTTTTAAAATCGGAGAGTGGATACGCAGTCCTGATCGTGAGATTGAAGGAACCGTTGAGCAAATTGGCTGGCGTATGACGGTAATCCGAACCTTCTCAAAAAATCCTATATATGTTCCAAATTCAGTTTTTTCGACTATCGCGATAGAGAATCCTTCAAGGATGACTAATCGTCGTATTCACGAAACTATAGGTATCCGTTATACAGATTTCAACGCTATAGAAAGCATCACCAACGAAGTTAAAGAGATGCTCTTTGCCCATCCTGAAATTGATAAAAATCTAACTTTAATGGTGAATTTTAACCAGTTCGGTCCAAGCTCTCTAGATTTTTTCATCTATGCATTTACCAAAACGATAGCATGGGAAAAGTATCACGAAGTAAAACAAGATACGCTGCTAAAAATCGGCAAGATAATTAAAAAGAATGGTGCGGAAATTGCTTTTCCTACATCAACAGTGCATATACAAGTATAGGCTGCTCAATAAATGTGGTTAATTCACAAGGGGTTATTTACCGTGATTCATATTAAACCCTTAACAATAGTTAATTCAGACACACTAACTGTATTGTGGCCGATATTCACGCAATAAAATTAATCCATAAACAGTTAGTTCGTATGCGTATCTAATTGGCATCATAGGTATGAGTACTGAAGGTTTCTTGGAAACGTAGCCTTTTAAAACCATCGCCTCTAAATAGTTAGGAGGTGATGCGAGATTTGAGAATTTTCCATTGAAGACCATTTCCAGGCAATTGATTTCATCATCAGACAACACCACTGATTTGTCCATAGTTAGTACTCCTATGTGCCGAACGGCTTGCTTGGGTTTGCCTGTCAATGGCTGTAAGGTAATAAAAATACCTGATTTTTTGTTTGTTACTCAACTATCAATTTAACTTTATCTGTTTTAACACGTACCTTTAACCATTCTGTAATTCTGTATTGCTCGCTCCGGCTTAATTTACTTGAAGCTGTGGCGTTCAGTACAATAATTTTTTCATTAGCGCTATTGTCACTGGCTTTCCATTGCACGGCCTCTGAAAATAGAACCTCTCGAATTTGAGGGTATTGTGCGTGTAACTCAGCAGCAATATCTCGCCATTGGGCCTTACTAGTATCAATCTTCTGTAGTTCACTTTGTAAGTTTTGAATAAGCAAGTTCTTTTCTTCTAACTGATACAGATTTTCTTTGTATAATTCACTTACGATATTTGATTTTAAAGCTGTAACATCAATAACCTCATTTTTTGACTGATGAACGATAAGAGAAGTCCCAGCCAGTCCGTATCCCTCAAAACGCGCTTCAATTTCTTTTAGTTGCGATTGGCTGACCGGTGCTCCAATGAGTGTGATTTCGATATTCTTTTTTGCAGGGTTAATTTTCTTATCAGCAATATGCGCCTGCTTAAATGTAAGTTCCTTATTAAGGAATAGATTAGCTTTTGAAGTGAATACCTCTTGCTTAACTAAATTACCCGCCAGATAGATACTAGGCAGCATTGATAGTATCACTACAGCAGATAACGCACGCCTGACGCGAGACTCTGTTCTATCATCAATAAATTTCTTGTGTGAAGGGTGAAGCACCCAAACGATTAAAATGGAAGAAAACGCAATAAATATACAGTTAATGGAATATAGATAGAATGCGCCAAAAAAGAAGTGCCAATTAGCATGTGCCAAGGCATATCCTGCAGTGCATAACGGCGGCATAAGTGCCGTTGCAATAGCTACACCCGGAATAATGTTTGAATTCTTGTTACGTGTAGCCCCGATAATCCCGGCTAATCCCCCAAAAAAAGCAATTAATACATCCCATATGGTAGGAGTGGTTCTTGCCAGCAGTTCAGAGTGCGCATCAGAAAGAGGCGTTAAAAGAAAATACAGCATTGAAACCAACAGGCTGATGAAAGTGGCAATCCCCAGATTTCTGAAAGATTTTCTGATTAATTGTGAATCGTAGATGCCAACGCCGTATCCAATCCCCATGATTGGGCCCATTAAAGGTGAAATTAACATAGCCCCAATAATCACTGCTGTAGAATTAACATTTAAGCCTATTGATGCAATTAAAATGGCAAACATCAACACCCATAGATTGGTACCTCTCAGCTCAACACCAGAGCGTAAACTTTCGTCAATTACGCTATCATCTGCCTTATCTTCTATGAGGCTGAAACGTTTTCTGATTGCCGCTATGGCCCTTTTTGGCAAATTTTGATTAGCATGGAAACGGTTCATGATTAATTAGTTCTATGTATTAACGTTATTGAGAAAAAAGTATAACCTATCTGACATGAAAAAAAGTCAGCCACCTACACACCAGATTGAATTGCGAATTGTTGAGTTGTCGGAGTTATTTAACTCAATGGATCCGACACCATTTCATCACCGTAACCTTGATCCGGATGCGGAAGATTTTCTTGAAAGCTGGGCTCTTGGCTTCCCGCAGGACTGAATCGCCACTAGTTTTGTAGACACTAATCAGCCGTTTTTCTGAATTTATTTTCGTAGTCTATCGGAGATAACAAGTTATTGGAATTGTGACGTCGTTTTGAGTTGTAGAACAGCTCAATGTAGTCAAAGATGTCCTGCCTTGCTTCATCGCGATGGTTGTATATTTTTCGTTTAATCCTTTCCCGTTTAAGAAGTTGAAAGAAGCTTTCAGCCACAGCATTGTCGTGGCAGTTGCCGCGTCTGCTCATGCTGGACTCCAAGTTGTGTGCTTTTAAAAATACATCCCAATCTTCACTGGTGTATTGGCTACTTTGATCAGAATGTATTAGCACTTTGTTTTTTGGTTTCCTGCGCCATACTGCCATCAGCAACGCATCTAACACCAGCTCTTTAGTAATCCTTGATTGCATCGACCACCCCACAATGCGACGAGAGAATAAGTCCATCACCACTGCAAGATATAACCAGCCCTCATGGGTACGGATATAGGTAATGTCTGTCACCCATGACTGGTCAGGATACATTGGGTTGAATTGCCTATTTAATGTGTTGGGACTGGTTAAGTAAGGTTTGCCACCGTAATGCCTTGGCTTACGGTAACCTACCTGTGCTTTTAATCCATGAGTGTGCATCAAGCGATAGACACGATTGATGCCAATCCGCTCACCCAATGCACGCATGTCGCTATGCACTTTACGATAGCCATAAACACCACCGGATTCCAGCCAACATTGCTTAATCAAACCACTGTGACGTTGGTTATTTTTATGCCGCACTGAATGTGGCTGTTTTAGCCAGGCATAAAAGCCGCTGGGATGGACTTCTAGCATCTGGCAAAGCCATCTTGTCGGCCAACAGTCCTGATGGTCTTTAATGAAGGCATATCTTACTCGGACTGTTTTGCGAAGTATGCCGCGGCTTTTTTTAACAGATCACGTTCTTCTGTGACACGCTTGAGCTCTTTGCGCAATTGAGTTAACTCAGCTTGCTCTGCGTTTTTAGTTTGATAGGCTGCAGCATCTGGTCCATATTTCTTGACCCATGTATAAAGACTATCTGCTGTTACATCGAGTCGTCTTGCCACATCGGATACTGTGTATCCGCCTTCTGTGATTTGACGCACTGCTGCTAATTTGAATTCTTCTGGATAACGTTTCGCGCTCATTTTATACACCTTTTTAAGTTACCATTATTACGGCTCAAAGGTGTCTAGTAAACTAGTGGCGATTCAAGGTGAGAAATCTCCCAGATGTCCGACTACGTATTTAGACTCACCAGTTAATCTTGCAGATACGCACTACCCTGGATCCGCTTCAGCCTACCATTCGATTTTTTGGGAAATAGTAAAAAATGAGAAAAATGAAAATAACTTAGAAAAATATCTTGATTTGATTTCCATTGAAGCAAAAGAGTTACTTCGAAATTACGATATTAATATAGATAAAAAAAAGACAATCTCATTTTCTGATGAAGAGTTTATGCGTATGGTCTCTATTCAGGATATTGATATATTAGCTCTAATGCTTATTCAGTTAAGGTATTCGGAAAATGCTATCCGGACAATGCATGTTTTCTACATCAGAAATTGGTTGGCTAATGCATGCTTTATCTATGAACCTTTCAAGAAGTGCAAACTTCTGATGCTTAAACTCATTGAAGAAAATGTTTATGAGTTAGGTCAATTGGTGGGTTCTAGTGGTATTGATTTAAATAAATCAGATATTGAAACGTCTCGTGATGCTTTTTGGGCTGCTTTGCTTTCTGGCAAGACTGTGGAGTTAAATCGTCAGATAGACATTTAAACCATTACAGGTAAAAAATGTAGCAAAGACACGTATTGTTCACGACTTTAATGTTATGTCTCCGACTCTAATGTAATGTCTTCGACTTTAATGTCAAAGAATACATTTAAAGGAATTGATGAAACTTTTAACCACTAGCACTCTCGAACGGTGAGTGCTAGAATGATATTTTAAGGAGGATGTAAAACCAATGACCACTGCTTTAACACTTCCAGTACTCACCGCTACTGACAGCCTTGAGCAATATACAAGAGCGATTAAAGCCTATCCGATTCTTTCTGCGGAAGAAGAGTTCGCTCTTGCCGTAAAGTTTAATAAAGAAAATGATTTAGAAGCTGCACGCAAACTCGTATTGTCGCATCTGCGTTTAGTGACAAGTATTGCGCGTGGTTACAACGGTTATGGTTTACCGCAGGCTGACCTTATCCAAGAAGGCAATATCGGCCTGATGAAAGCAGTAAGGCGCTACGACCCGGAGCGCGGCGTACGCCTGGTTTCTTTTGCAATGCACTGGATTAAAGCCGAAATTCACGAATACATTGTGAAAAACTGGCGCCTGGTGAAAATTGCCACGACCAAAGCACAGCGTAAACTTTTCTTCAATTTACGCAGCATGAAATCCGGCATCAACACCATGCAGCCAAGTGAAATTGCGCACATTGCACGCGAACTGAATGTGAAGCCTGAAGAAGTCATGGAGATGGAGTCACGCCTGAATGGGCATGAAATATCTCTCGAAGCCAATATTGATGACGATAGCGAAGAACACTACAGCCCGATTGCCTATCTGCAGGATGAAAGCCTGACCCCAGTGGAGGCGTTGGAAGCCAAGCAATTTGAAACGGCTGAAACAACCGGCCTGGCTCACGCACTCCAGAATCTGGACGACAGAAGCCGCCGTGTAGTGGAAGCGCGCTGGCTGCAGGAAGATGGCGGCAAGACTTTGCATGAACTTGCAGATGAGTTTGGTGTGTCTGCTGAGCGCATTCGCCAGATTGAACAGAAAGCGATGCAAAAGATGAAAAATCTGATGCTGGCGAGCCGTTAATACAGCGGTTATTTAACCCGCCAACGTTCATCAGAATAAAAAAAGGCTGCGCATGCAGCCTTTTTTTATTTCCAGCAATTTCTATCTAAGCCGCAACAGCCTCTGCTGCCGGCTCAAAATCCAAAGCGGTTTCCAGATGTTCGCGCAGCTTATTGAGCTGCTCCAACTGGGCATCGATACTTTTCTCAATGGCTTCCAATTCTGAAATACGGTCTTCCAGGGTATCGGTTGCCTTGTAAATGCGCTTGATGCTTTCCAGGCGACGACGCAGCTGCAGTTGATGCTCACGCACCTGTGATTCCATAGGCGCAATCACAGCCTTGAGCCAGTTTTCAATATCACGGTTCGCCACTTCATATACATGAATCACGCGGCTGGCCAATGTTTCGAAAAACTTGGTAGTAAGCGTCATTTTCTCATTGGCAATCATGTTAAAAGCTGTGTTGAACTGCTCTTTGTATGCACGCTCCAGCTTTGCCAGCTCTTTCTGGTAACGCAATGTTGAAAAGGCTGGCGGCTCGGATTTGCGCAGCCCGTGTTCTTTCGAGAACTTCTCATACATCACGTCCATCATTTTCTTGATTTCATCAATTTGTGCGTCAGATGAAACCATGCGGTTTTTCAGCTCGTTAAAGAAATTATCCATTGCTTCACGAATTGTTTTGGTAAAGCTGGCATTGATCATGGTTTCACGCGTGGTATGTACATGCACCTTGAGTGACTCCATGCCCAGCAGCGTAAACAGGCGATTAGTGTGCTGAGAGAAAATGCTGCGCAAAGCCTGAAAGCGCTGCAGGCCTTTTTCAAAGTTTTCTTTATCAACCTTGACCTTGTTCATCATGTGTTCGACCACATCTTCATTCTTGCCGCGCAAACCACGTAACTCGACCAATTGCTCATTGATGCCTGAAAAACGCGCATCAAGAATGATCTTCGAGTTAGTGATTAAGTCATCAATCTCATTCTGCGTATTATCACGCACGATTTCCTGCTTGGATGGGATCAGCTGGTTAGAAAGCGCCGCTTCGAGTTCCAGCACGCGGCTTTTTGCCAGCAGTACATCATCTTTATTAACCTTGGCCAGCAAGCCTTTTTGTGCAGAAACCGGGAATATCTGGTTAGTTTCCAGACCAAGCAGCTCTGCACTGGTTTTGATTTGCCGTGTCAGCTCTTTCTGAATTTCCTTTTCGTCCTTGAGCTCGTCCCACAGCCCGTCAATCTTATTCATGACAGCAAGACGGCCTTTTTGCTTCCAGCGCGTGCCGCTGATGTACTGACGCCACACATCAATTTCAGATTTAGTCACGCCCTGGTCAGCAGCCAGGATAAACAGCACCGCATGCGCGTTAGGCAACATGTTAATCGTCAGTTCTGGTTCGGTACCGATCGCATTCAGGCCCGGGGTATCCAGGATGACCAGCCCCTGCTCCAGCAACGGATGCGGGAAGTTGATCATGGCATAGCGCCAGCAAGGCACATCGATAGTGCCGTCTTTGTTCAGGTTCAGCGCATCGTCGGCGCTGTTAGGATCATACAAACCATATTTTTCGGCTTCCTGCACAGAAACAGGCTTGGTGCTGCTAACTTCTTTAAAAGCCCTCACCATGCTCTCATTCGAATCAACATCGAATGTGACCGTCTTCCACTCGTCAGGATAGCGTTTATATTCTGAAGTGGTTGCATCAGACAGGCGGGTTTCAATCGGCAGCATCATGATAGACGTCGGTTTGGTCTTGTCATAAAGCAGTTCTGTAGGACACATGGTAGTACGGCCGGCACTGGAAGGTAACAGGCGTGTACCGTAACCTGCGAAAAATATCGCATTAATCAATTCTGACTTGCCGCGCGAGAACTCCGCTACAAACGCGACATTGAGCTTATCCTCACGTAATCTATCCAGCAGCTGCTGGATACGCTGATCCACCTGCGCATCGTTCAACTCCTGCTCATTCAGCCAGTTACGGTAATCGCTGATAGTATCAGCCAGACCTGTGCGCCATTCTGAATAGACTGCGAATTGTTTTGCTAAATTATTTTCTGCCATGATGGACCTTAAACAGCTCTTTTGTAGCGTAACTTTATCATCCATTATTTAAATTGCAAATAAAATCAATTGGCTAATATTTCATTTCAAATGGAATTCTGATAAGCGGTTATTTTCCTATCATAAGCGGCAGCATCCTTGATATATCTGCAATGCCAATCATTCTGTTATCATCTTATTTTTACAAAAAAACCGATATATTTATGAGTGGTTTAACCCCCAATTCGCCTCGCCCAATAGACATCAAACTCCATCAGGCCTCACGTTTACTGGAAATCAAGTTCGATAACAACACAGAATGCATGCTTTCCTGTGAATTTCTGCGCGTAAACTCACCTTCAGCCGAAGTTAAAGGGCATGGCCCAGGCCAGGAAGTACTGCAGGTCGGCAAAGAAGATGTCAACATCACGGCCATAGAACCGGTTGGCAATTATGCAGTCAGGCTTGTTTTTTCAGACGGGCACAATACAGGCTTATACTCATGGGATTACCTGTACGAACTGGCCAGCAACTATGAAGCGCTATGGCTTGAATATCTGGGCAGGCTGAGTGCGGCAGGCCACATAAGAAAAAATACAGCTTGAGAGAAAAACAAGATGACTACAGAACACGATACGCATTTTGGTTTCAAAACGGTTGCCGAGTCTGAAAAAGCAAAGAAAGTTGCTGAGGTTTTTCATTCCGTAGCTGACAAATATGATCTTATGAACGATGTCATGTCAGCAGGGCTGCACCGTGGCTGGAAAAAGTTCGCCGTGAACATCAGCGGTGTAAGCCGCGGTGACAAGGTGCTGGATATCGCCGGCGGCAGCGGTGATTTATCAAAACTGTTCGCACAGAAAGTCGGCGCCGAAGGCCAGGTCATACTCACGGACATCAATGCATCCATGCTGGGCGTTGGCCGTGACCGCATGCTGGATGCCGGCCTGAACGTGCCCGCTTTGCAATGCGACGCGGAGAAGCTGCCATTTCCGGACAACTATTTTGATTGCGTGATCGTGGCATTCGGCCTGCGCAACATGACGCACAAAGACCGTGCGCTGGCTGAAATGCAACGTGTGCTTAAAGTGGGCGGCCGGTTACTGGTGCTGGAGTTCTCGAAAGTATGGCAGCCATTATCCAAAGCCTACGATGTTTACTCATTCAAATTATTGCCGCTGATGGGTAAATTACTGGCCAAAGATGCCGAAAGCTACCAGTACCTTGCTGAGTCAATCCGCATGCATCCGGATCAGGAAACCCTTAAGCAGATGATGACAGATGCGGGTTTAAGCAAGGTGGATTACTACAACCTGGCCGCCGGCGTGGTTGCCTTGCATAAAGGGTATAAAACCTGATGTTAAAGGGACTTTCCACGCGCGTAATCCAGCACCTGCTTGCGCAGAACACCTGGTCGGCGCCGCTGCTGCAGCCCTTTGCCAGCCAGTCTGTGCAATTGAATTTCGTGCTGGCCAAGGCCTCGCTGGTGATACTTGAGAACGGCAGCCTGGCCATCGCCGGCGAAACCGGCACCCCTGACGCCACCATCACGATTCCACCCAGCCTGCTATTACGCCTGATGGCGCAAGACGAATCTGCCAAGCTGCAGATCAGGGTGGATGGCGACACGTATTTAGCCACAGCGCTGGCCAAGGTACTGTCACAGGTGCGCTGGGATTATGAAGATGACCTGAGCAGACTGGTTGGCGATGTGCCGGCCAATAAAATCGGCGAATTTACGCGCCAAAGTATCAGCACAGTCAAAGACACCGCCGTCAATCTGGCAGAAATGCTGAGTGAATACTGGCAGGAAGAAAAACCGATGCTGGCTAAAAAGCGGCATGTTGAACAATTCAACGCTGAAGTAGACACACTGCGTGCAGATGTTGAACGGCTGGAAAAGCGGCTGGCTAAACTTGCTAAAAAACTCCACATATCGCCAGACCCCAACAACCCTGATTCTTAGATAGCATTCAATCATTTATGCGCATTTTCCGGCTTTTTTATATTATTTTTATCGCGTTGCGTTTCAGTCTGGATGAATTCATTCTGAGTCATACCAGACTAAAGCCGTTGCAAAGCCTGGTTAATGGCCTGCTGTTCTGGCGCAATAAAAAAGTCCCGCGCGGCGAAAGACTGCGGCTGGCACTCGAAAACCTGGGGCCTATTTTTGTTAAGTTCGGTCAAATGCTGTCTACGCGCCGCGACCTGATCCCGACAGACATTGCGGACGAACTCGCCAAGCTCCAGGATCAGGTGCCGCCCTTCCCTTTTGCCGAGGTTGAAACCATCATCTGCGGCGCTTTTAACAAGCCATTAAGTGAACTGTTCTCGCAATTTGACGAAATGCCGGTTGCCAGTGCATCTGTCGCACAAGTGCATTTTGCACACCTGCCGCACGGCGAACCGGTTGCCGTCAAGGTGCTGCGCCCGAATATTGAAACAACCATTGCTCATGACTTGCGGCTGATGGACACCATCGCTTGGCTGCTGCAAAGCATTTCATCTGAAGTCAAAAGGCTGAAGCCGCGTGAAATTGTCGCCGAGTTCGCCCGCCATACGGAAAGTGAACTGGATCTAACGCTGGAAGCCGCCAACTGCAGCCTGCTGGGCCGCAACTTTGCGGATAAATCCATGCTGATCGTGCCAGATGTGCATTGGGACTGGTGCCGCAAGGAAGTGATGGTCATGCAGCGCATGCACGGCACACCGATCAGCCAACGCGATGTATTAACTGCCAAAGGGATCGATATTCCAAAACTTGCGGTTGAAGGCGTGGATATATTTTTCACACAGGTATTCCGTGACGGTTTTTTTCATGCGGACATGCACCCGGGCAACATTCAGGTAGCCGATGACGGTAAATATATTGCGCTTGATTTCGGCATCATGGGCACCCTGAACGATACCGACAAATACTATCTGGCACGTAACTTCCTGGCATTTTTCAACCGTGATTACCGCGATGTGGCACAGGCACACATCGATTCCGGCTGGGTACCTGCCGATACCAAGCGTGAAGAACTCGAAACCGCCGTGCGCGCTATCTGCGAACCGATTTTTGACAAGCCGCTGAAAGACATTTCATTTGCGCGCACTTTATTGAGCCTGTTTCAGATGGCGCGCCGCTTTGGCGTGATTATCCAGCCGCAGCTGATCATGCTGCAGAAAACGTTGCTCAATATCGAAGGCTTGGGCCGCGAGCTTGACCCGAACCTGGATTTGTGGAAAAGTGCGCAGCCATTCCTGACACGCTGGATGAACGAGCAAGTCGGCTGGCGCGCAATGCTTAAAACCGTAAAAAAAGAATTGCCGCATATTGCAAAAGTACTGCCGGAAATGCCAAGATTAGCACATCAGTTTTTAGCACAAACCAATCAGGCAGAACTTGATGTTCCGTTACGCAGCTCGATTGAAAAACTGATTGAAGCGCAGCAGCTGCAAGCCATCTGGCAGAAACGGCTTGTCATCGCAATTGTGCTGCTCGCCGTTGTTGAGATCTTGCTGGTAGCAAGTACCTTTTTTATTCAATAACTTAAAGGAACGTACAATGAAAACCAAACTGATTGTTGTTTTGAGCCTTTTCCTAACCAGCCTCACTTCCGCTGCATTTGCCGCAGGCGCTACCCCAGCCGGGCTCTGGCGTACCATAGACGACAATTCAGGCAAGCCGCGCTCACTCGTCAGGATCAGTGAAAATAACGGCGAATACAGCGCAGTGATTGAAAAAGGCCTGTTAGCCACCGACACACCGGATGCCGTTTGCGACAAGTGCAAGGATGAACGCAAAGGCCAGCGCATTGTAGGCATGACCATTGTAAAAGGCATCAAGCTTAAAGATGGCCATTACGAAGGCGGTGAGATTCTTGATCCGGAAAACGGCAAAACCTACCGTTGCCTCATGAAACTGGACAGCACCGGCAACGAGCTTGAAGTTCGCGGTTATATTGGCATTGCATTAATTGGCCGCTCACAAACCTGGACACGTGTTGAATAACGGCCGGAATTCTAATTATTTTTTATGAGTTTTAAGCAATGCTGATCTGGTTTGTTGTTATCTATTTAGCGTTCTCTATCGGCATCGGCCTTGTTGCGGCGATGCGTGTCAAAAATGTTAAAGACTATGCCGTTGCCGGCCGCCACCTGCCCCTGCCGGTGGTCATGGCCACGGTGTTTGCCACCTGGTTTGGTGCCGAAGCGGTATTCGGTGTTTCCGCGACCTTTGTCACAGAAGGCCTCAATGGCGTAGCCGCAGACCCTT
>Ga0207967_1000072_pt1 | contig 57924 bp, 62 predicted proteins | sample LakWasMet20_HOW5_2_FD_183866 | JGI IMG/M metagenome (GOLD analysis project Ga0207967, IMG submission 183866) | Freshwater sediment methanotrophic microbial communities from Lake Washington under simulated oxygen tension - Sediment Metagenome... | ecosystem: Environmental > Aquatic > Freshwater >...
TTGCAGGTTTTAAGGCTATACTTTTAAAATTCGTAAAAACAGAATTATAACTTTTAAGAAGGACAATGTGATGAGTAATCCGTCAGAAGTTTTGGCTTTGGCACAAAATCGTGCCGCAGAGAAAAATCTACCTTATGCCGGTGCCCTTACACCTGAGGAAGCCTTTGAAGTTTTACAGGCAAATTCCAAGGCGTTGCTGATAGATGTCCGTACTAAAGCTGAACTTGAGCTGGTTGGCCGTATTCCCGGCACAATCAATGTAGAGTGGGCTTTTTATCCCGGTATGGTTGCGAATGCGGATTTTACAAAGCAATTGGCCGCTGAGCTTGATCGCCATCAGTGCGATCAGGATTCTGTGTTGATCTTTCTATGCCGCACGGGCGGCCGCTCACATAATGCCGCGGCGGTAGCGGCATCGCTGGGATTCTCCCAGGCCTATAACACGCTTGAGGGTTTTGAGGGTGAAGCCAATGCCGATAAGCAGCGCACGCTGATTAATGGCTGGAAACATGCCGGCTTGCCTTGGACTAACTAATGATGGTTGATAAGTACGCTGTGATTGGTAACCCTATCGCGCACAGTAAATCACCGATGATTCACGAGGCATTTGCCAGGCAAACCCGGCAGGATATGACTTATGAGCGTATTTTGGCGCCTTTGGATGCGTTTTCGGAAACGATTCAAGACCTGATCGCAAAAGGCTATAAGGGGGTGAATGTTACGGTGCCGTTCAAGTTTGAGGCATTGGAGTTTGCATCCCGGAATGGAAAAATAAATCCGCTTGCCGATACAGCGCGCGCATCGAATACCCTGATGGTTAAAGAAGATGGCAGCGTTATTGCCGAAAATACCGATGGTATCGGGCTGGTGAACGATGTTGCTAATAACCTGAAATTTGGCATTCAGCATAAAAAAGTGCTTTTGCTGGGGAGCGGAGGCGCCGCCTTTGGTGTGTTGCAGCCACTGGTGAATGCGAACCCTGATCTTATTGTGATTGCGAACCGTACCTTTGCCAAAGCGGAAGACGCGGTAAAAATTCTTGCAGAAATCATTGATGCCAGCAAAAGTAAAACCAAGTGTGCAGCCAGGCGCTTTGATGAACTGGCCGGGCTTGAGTTTGACCTGGTGATCAATAGCACTTCGACCGGTTTGACTGACACTGCATTGCCGATCCCGGATACGATTTTTGCTGAAGGCTGTTTAGCCTATGACATGATGTATGGTTGTGAAACTCCATTTATGAAACAGGCGCGTGGAGCTGGTGCGGCCGTGGCCGACGGTTTAGGCATGCTGGTTGAGCAGGCAGCCGAGGCTTTTAATATGTGGCGTGGCGTACGGCCGGAAACGCAGCCGGTGATTGAAATGATAAGAGCGCTGTAAATGCTTAAACGTTTTTTAAATGATTGGCTGCTGAATCAGCGCCCCGGTGCCAGGCCTTTGACTAAAGGCGGCTATATCAAGCGCGGTTTGGCATTGCTGACGGTATTTGTGCTGCTGTATCAGATCTGGATATTCCTGCATATCTGCTGGTGGATTAAATTCAATCCGCATTCAAGTGCGTTCATGGAAGATCGCCTGGAGATTATTCAGGTGAAACGTCCGGATGCTGAGCTGAAATATAAGTGGGTCAATTACGAAAAAATATCGATCAACCTCAAGCGCGCAGTGATTGCTTCTGAAGATGCGAAGTTTCTTGAGCATGAGGGTTTTGATTGGGAAGGCATTCAAAAAGCCTACGAGAAAAACCTGAAAAAAGGCAAGATCGTTGCCGGTGGTTCCACGATCAGCCAGCAGCTGGCAAAGAACCTGTTTTTATCCACCAAACGCACACCCTGGCGTAAGGCGCAGGAAACAGTCATTACGCTGATGCTGGAAAAGATACTCAGCAAGCGCCGCATACTGGAGATTTACCTGAATGTGATTGAATGGGGTAACGGTGTGTTCGGGGCGGAAGCTGCAGCGCGGCATTACTATAAAACCAGCGCATCCAAGCTCGGTGCCGGGCAGGCAGCAAGGCTGGCGGCGATGATCCCCAATCCGCGTTTTTATGATAAGTACCAATATACGCGCTACCTGAATCGCCGCACATCAACTATACAGGCCAGGATGTATATGGTGCAGGTGCCAAAATAAGGTTATGCAACAGTTCTAAGAGCGTAGCTTTTATATCCTAGCTTTTAAGTCACTACAGTTTTAAATCATACGCATGCCTGAGCCCAGCTTGGCTCAGGCATGCGCTTAAATTACAGCATGTGTTTCAGATATTTGGCGGTATAGCTGCTGCCATTCTGCGCGACCTGTTCCGGCGTGCCTTCTGCAATGATGGTGCCGCCGCCATCGCCGCCTTCGGGCCCCATATCTACAATCCAGTCTGCAGTTTTAATTACATCCAGGTTGTGTTCAATGATGACGATGGTGTTGCCGGCATCACGCAGGCGATGAATCACGTCAAGCAGCAGCTGAATATCGGCAAAGTGCAAACCGGTGGTAGGCTCATCTAGAATGTACAAGGTGCGGCCGGTGTCACGCTTGCTAAGTTCCAGCGCCAGTTTCACACGTTGTGCTTCGCCGCCTGATAATGTCGTGGCGCTCTGGCCGAGCGTAATGTAGCCTAAGCCAACATCGAGCAATGTTTGCAGTTTGCGCGCGATGACCGGCTGTGCGCTGAAGAAGGCATGCGCCTGCTCAACCGTCATGCCCAGAATCTCATGAATGTTTTTACCCTTGAACTGGACTTCCAGCGTTTCGCGGTTGTAGCGGTGGCCTTTGCACACATCGCATGGCACATAAACGTCAGGCAAAAAGTGCATCTCAACGCGAATCACACCGTCACCCTGGCAGGACTCGCAACGGCCGCCTTTGACGTTGAATGAATAGCGGCCAGGACCATAACCGCGTGCGCGGCTTTCCGGCACGTTTGCAAATAAATCACGTATCGGCGTGAACAGGCCGGTGTAAGTTGCCGGGTTGGAGCGTGGTGTGCGCCCGATCGGACTCTGGTCTACATCGACCACCTTGTCAAAAAATTCCAGGCCGTCCATTTCGCCATACGGTGCGGACTCGGTGCTGCTGCCATACAGATGATGGGCGACAATTCTGTACAGTGTGTCATTAATCAGTGTGGATTTTCCGCTGCCGGATACACCGGTGATGCAGCTGAGCAGGCCAACCGGCAGTTTCAAGGTGACATCTTTGAGGTTGTTGCCTGTCGCATGGGTGAGCTTCATCCAGCGCGCAGGGTCAGGCGCGGTGCGTTTTTTGTTGTATGTGATCTGACGTTTTCCACTCAGGTATTCACCGGTGACCGAGTTCGGGTTGTCTTTGATCTGCTGCGGCGTGCCTTCGGCCACGATGCGGCCGCCATGTTCGCCGGCGCCCGGGCCGATATCCACGACGTAATCCGCTTCCATGATCGCATCCTGGTCATGTTCAACCACAATCACGCTGTTGCCGATGTCGCGCAGGCGTTTAAGCGTGTCGAGCAGGCGGTCGTTGTCGCGCTGGTGCAAGCCGATGGATGGTTCGTCCAATACATACATGACGCCGGTCAGACCGCTGCCGATCTGCGAAGCGAGGCGAATGCGCTGCGCTTCACCACCGGATAAGGTTTCGGCGGAACGGGACAGTGACAAGTATTCAAGGCCGACGTTGGTCAGGAACTTGAGGCGGTTGCTGATTTCTTTAACGATTTTGTCAGCGATGGCAAGTTTTGCGCCTGTCAATTCAATGCTGTCAAAGAAAGTAAGTGCTTGCTTTAGCGGCACTTCGCATACTTCATGAATGTTCTTATTGCCCACTTTTACGTGACGCGCCTCTTTGCGTAAGCGTGTGCCGACGCAATCCGGGCAGGTTTGTGCATTCAGGTATTTTGCGAGTTCTTCGCGCACGGTTTGTGAGTCTGTTTCGTGATAGCGCCTTTGCAGGTTATTCAGTATTCCTTCGAAAGCGTGGTTTTTTTGATAGAACACGCCGCGCTCATTAAGGTATTTGAAGCCGATTTCTTCTTTGCCGCTGCCGTGCAGCAGGATATGCTGGATGTTCTCAGGCAGTTTTTCAAAAGTTGTGTCCAGGTCAAAGTCGTAGTGTGCTGCCAAGCTGGACAGCATCTGGAAATAAAACTGGTTGCGTCTGTCCCAGCCCTTGATTGCGCCGGCAGCTAGTGATAAATGCGGGAAAGCGACTACGCGTTTCGGGTCAAAAAAGTTGATGTTGCCCAAGCCGTCACATTTCGGGCAGGCACCCATCGGATTGTTAAACGAGAACAGGCGCGGCTCTAATTCTGCAAGTGAGTAGTCACAAACCGGGCATGAGAATTTGGCTGAAAATAAATGCTCTTTTTCAGTATCCATTTCTACGGCAATCGCTTTGCCTTCGGCCAAACGCAGGGCGGTTTCAAATGATTCCGCGATACGCTGTTTCATATCCGCTTTAACTTTGATGCGGTCGACCACTACGTCTACATTATGTTTTGTGGTTTTTGCCAGCTGCGGCAACGCATCGACTTCGTAAATCTTGCCATCAACACGCAGGCGCACGAAGCCTTGCGCTTTCAGTTCTTCGAATAAATCAATTTGCTCGCCCTTGCGGTTGGATACAACTGGCGCCAGTATCATGAGTTTGGTGTCTTCAGGCAGCGCCAATACGCTATCTACCATCTGGCTTACCGTTTGTGCTTCAAGCTTGATGCCATGTTCCGGGCATTCCGGATCGCCGGCACGTGCGTACAGCAGCCTCAAGTAATCATGGATCTCGGTAACCGTGCCTACGGTAGAGCGTGGATTGTGTGAAGTGGATTTCTGTTCGATAGAAATAGCAGGGGACAAGCCCTCGATTAAATCGACATCGGGTTTGTCCATGCGCGCCAGAAACTGACGGGCATATGCCGAGAGTGATTCCACATAACGGCGCTGACCTTCTGCGTATAGCGTATCAAAGGCCAGTGAGGACTTGCCGGAACCAGACAGGCCGGTAATGACTACCAGCTGGTTGCGTGGAATATCCAGCGATATATTCTTTAAATTGTGGGTGCGCGCACCGCGAATACGAATTAAATCCATTGGTTTAAATCCATCATGCTTTTACTAAGCTTTTACTAAAAATTGGGGCAACCTGCTAATATACCCACTTTTACGCATTAAGATTAATTATTTTTCATGTCATCGTTGCACAATACAACATCTGCGACAATTAGCGTTGTCGAAGACATCATCACTACTGAAAAAATGACGCCGGCGGAATTGCGCGCCACGTTAAGCCTTGCGTCGATTTATGGCCTGCGCATGCTGGGCATGTTTCTGATCCTGCCGATTTTTGCGATTTATGCATCGACATTGCCGGATAAGCCCAGTGGCTTGATGGTGGGTTTGGCGCTGGGGGCATACGGCCTGACACAGGCTTTGCTGCAATTGCCGTTTGGTATGGCTTCTGACAAATATGGCCGTAAACCGATGATTTACATCGGCCTGGGTATTTTTGCCCTCGGCAGTATGGTGGCAGCGCTTGCGATGAATATCGAGGGCGTGATCATCGGGCGTGCCATTCAGGGTGCTGGTGCGGTTTCTGCAGTCGTCACTGCTTTGGTGGCCGACCTGACACGCGATGAGCATCGTACCAAAGCCATGGCAACCATAGGCGGCACCATAGGTATTGCGTTCGCGCTTTCGCTGGTGGCAGGGCCGATTCTGAATGACTGGATCGGCGTGCCGGGAATATTCTTTCTGACCGGCATACTGACGCTGGCTGCTATTGCCGTGGTGAAGTATGTGGTGCCGGATCCGATTGATAGTCATTACCACTCGGACGCAAGCGCGGCGCCGGCAAAACTAAAAGACGTGTTGAAGAATACCCAGCTACTGCGTTTGAACTATGGCATATTTGCCTTGCATGCAGCGCAGATGGCCATGTTTGTCGTTGTGCCTTTTGCAATCAATCAATCCAGTGCGATGGATGTGAACCAGCACTGGAAAATTTATCTGCCGGTAGTGCTGGCTGCATTTGTACTCATGGTGCCTGCGATTATTTATGGAGAAAAGCAATCCAAAATGAAGCAGGTGTTCGTGGCGGCAGTAGCGGTCATGCTGCTGGCGCAAATCATGTTTGCGGTTTCAATATCATATTTCTGGGGTATTGTTGCCTCGCTTACCATCTATTTCATCGCATTTAACCTGCTGGAAGCGTCGTTGCCGTCATTGATCAGTAAAATTGCACCTGCAGCAGCAAAAGGTACTGCGATGGGGGTTTATAATACATCGCAGTCGCTGGGCATTTTCGTCGGTGGTGCATTTGGCGGCTACCTGTCGCATGCACATGGCTTTTCCAGCGTATTTATATTTTGTGGCGTGATGATGGTTTTATGGCTATTATTTGCATCATCCATGCAGGCGCCGTTAGCGGTCAGAACCAGAATGTACACGATGGATGCCTCTGCTGACGGCATGTCAGCTGCTGACGCAGGCGCTATCAGGGCTAAGCTGCTTGAGTGTGCAGGTGTGGTTGAGGCTGCGGTGCTGCCGCAGGAGCGCACGGTAATATTGAAGTTAGATAAATCGCATGATTGGGATGACGCCCAAGTGTATCAATTGTTGAAGGGATAAGTATGGCATCAGTGAATAAAGTGATATTGATAGGCAATCTGGGACGTGATCCAGAAGTGCGCTATATGCCGAATGGTGAGGCTGTATGTAATTTTAGTATTGCAACAACTGATAGCTGGAAAGATAAATCCGGCGCCAAGCAAGAGCGTACGGAGTGGCACAACATTGTGATGTACCGCAAGCTTGCTGAAATTGCCGGCGAGTATCTTAAAAAAGGTCGCCCGGTTTATGTGGAAGGCCGCCTGCAGACACGTAAATGGCAAACCAAAGAAGGCCAGGACCGTTACACAACGGAAATCATTGCTGACCAGATGCAGATGCTGGGCGGCCGTGATGGCGGTGGTGCAAATGCCAGCTACGATGGCGGTATGGATCAGGGTGGCATGGATGATTACAACCAGGCGCCTCCAAGCCAGGGTCAGGCCAGAGCTGCGCCCGCGCAGACTGCACCAAAACCGGCAACGACAGGTTCGGGCTTTGATGATTTTGAGGACGATATACCATTTTAGCGAACGCCCGTGACGGAGCCTGAGGTATTTTTACTATGCTTCTGATTCCAGGGCCGCGGCCATTCACAGATGGTATTCACCCTCTCTGAAATTTTTTACATGATTTTGATGGGGTAGGCAATAGATAATATTGCTGAGCTATGTCGATACCAGGCACCAAACTAGCTTTTGTAATAGCCTGTACCATCCTGATGGAAGGGTGTCTCGTGATCTTTGTCGCCTACGTATCAAAGTTATCTGTTTGCGTTAAATTGAAAAACAGGATTGCTATGCCAATCAGTACTTGCTGATGGAAGCATGTTGTTTTGTATCCAACTGGTCAGCAAAGTCCGTTAAAGTGCAGAAAGACATATTTTTTGATGACGGATGGTTCATGAAGTATTCTACTGCCTGATCAAACTGAATCCGGTTGTATGCATCCATTCGAACATCAGTTCGCATCTCTGCAAGCAGGTAAGGATCGGGTATAGCCAGATTCTGGTCTACAATTTTCGGTATACGATGAAACGGAATGCCAAGCAGCAGTTTCTGATAGTAGCTAATGTTTGTGTTTTCTTCGCTCTGTATCTCGCCTACACTTGGGGGAATCTCCCAAATGGACCTTTCATCTCCAGATATTGGTTTGGTAAGGTTCTTATGTGATGGTTTAAACGGTCTCCTGGGAGTTTCCTGATAATCGGGTATATTTCCAGTATGCTTTTCACCTTTGGCGAGCAATGGGTGTGGCTGATGTTTAGGATGCATGCTCATATCGCAGCGATACCCTAAAGACTCAAGCTGCGTAAGCACGTCATCGCTCATGTAGTGATCACCGAATGAAAACGATTTAGGCTGTAATTGCATGGAATCGACAAAGGCATGGTGCGCAATATCAACACAGCTTCTTATCCAGTCACCATCAGAAAACTCTGTAACCCAGCTTTTACGCCACCATTTTTGATATGGCCGCCAGCTATGTAGATGCACGCCAATTTCATCGCCTGCGGCAATCGCCTCGTTAATCATCGGGCGATACTGGTGCATGGCCCAGTCTGGTTTTCCATATACATGTTGAATCTGGGGATCAAGGCGGAATAGCCAGTTGTATTTGACTGGCCTGCCGGTGGCTTTTTCTAAATCAGGTCGTTTCTCGAGCAAAAATGCATGTAAGTTCTCATATCCTAGCCAGCGCTTTTTTTTATATTCAATGACGCGCATTTCAGGCTCAACATGAATATTGAACATCACTGGAATGTAAGTGTTGGCGTTTATCACGGACTGTTCCCCAAATATTTTTTATAATTAGTAAAGCGTGATATTAAGGTTTTTTGAAATGCAGGTGTAAACAGGTTGATTGATTTATCAGTAGTGTCGGGTGGCAGATCGTTATTTATTGTCTTTAAGCGAACTACCGTTTTAATTGCTATCGCAGTATAATTAGACAATTATTACAACAAAGCCCGCTATACACGGGCTTTGTTTTTTGCGTTTCTTTTATTTTGCGCATTCAACGAGTTACCTAAATGAGCCCTAGCCAAAAAATTATTACTGATGATGTGCGTATCATTGAAATCAAGGAGTTAACTCCGCCCTCTGTGCTGTTGGAGAAACTTGAGCCGAGCAAGGCTACTGTGGATCGCATTGTCAAGGCGCGTAGCGAGATCCATCGTATCCTGCACAGTGCGAATGATCGCCTGTTGGTGGTGATTGGCCCTTGTTCTATTCATGATTATGATGCGGGCATCGAGTACGCAAAACGTTTGCTGATGCAATGCCACAAGCATAGCAACGAGCTGCTGATTGTGATGCGCGTTTATTTTGAGAAACCACGTACGACGGTAGGCTGGAAAGGCCTGATCAATGATCCGCACCTGAATGGTAGCTTTGACATTAACGAGGGGCTGGACTTGGCGCGGCGCTTCCTGCTGGAGGTTAACGAACTGGGGCTGCCTGCTGCAACGGAGTTTCTGGATACCATCACGCCGCAGTATACGGCTGACTTGGTGAGCTGGGGTGCAATCGGTGCGCGTACGACTGAATCGCAAATCCATCGTGAACTAGCTTCGGGCTTATCTTGCCCGGTTGGTTTCAAAAACGGTACGGATGGCAATATCCGCATTGCAGTTGACGCAATTAAAGCCGCTGCCAGTCCGCATCACTTTTTATCAGTGACCAAAGATGGCCGTTCGGCAATTATTTCAACGACCGGCAATGAAGATTGCCATGTGATCCTACGCGGCGGTAAAACACCTAATTACGATGCGGAAAATATTGAAGTGGTAGCTAAAGAGCTGGCGCAATCAGGTCTCAATGCTAAAGTGATGGTGGACTGCTCGCATGCTAACAGCCAGCGTCAGTACAAATTGCAGAAGAAAGTCGCTGCGAATGTGGCTGAACAGCTCAACACGGGTGATGATCGCATCATAGGCCTGATGATAGAGTCGCATCTTAATGAAGGCCGTCAGGACCATGAGCCGGGCTGCGCGCTTGAATATGGTAAGTCGATTACCGATGGCTGCCTGGGTTGGGATGATACGGTGGAGCTTCTGGATATGCTGGCGGAGAGCGTTAAAAAAAGACGGTTTCAAAACCAGCAGGATGATGATAACTAGCCCCGTTAAATGTTCAGGTATAATTTCGGGTTGTTTAACATATTTGTGTAAGGAGGATTCAAATGCCTATTTACGATTATCAATGCACTAGCTGCGGACATAAAGCTGAGGTAATGCGCAAGATCAGCGCGGCATCGGTAGAGGCTTGCCCGCAGTGTGGTAAAGAGAGTTTCGCCAAGCAGGTTTCTGCGCCTAGTTTTCAGCTGACCGGCAGTGGCTGGTATGCAACGGATTTTAAAGGCGGTAACAGCGCAAAAAAGCCTGAAGTAGCGGCAGAATCCAGCGCGGCACCTGCTGCGTGCAGTACCGGCTGTGCCTGCCACTAGCGAACGCATTTTTTATGAAAAAATATCTGATAACAGGTCTGCTGGTTCTGGTGCCCCTGGTGATTACCGTCTGGGTACTCAAATCACTGATCGGCATGATGGATCAAAGCCTGTTGCTGCTGCCTGAAGAATGGCATCCGCATACATTGTTCGGTCGCGACATTCCGGGCTTCGGCGTGATTCTGACTTTTGCTATCGTGCTGACGACAGGTGTCATCGCTACCAATTTCTTTGGCATGCAGATTATCGTGCTTTGGGAAAAACTGCTGAATCGCCTGCCGGTTGTTAAATCTATCTACTCCAGCGTGAAGCAGGTATCGGATACGCTATTCTCGGATTCAGGCAATGCCTTCCGCAAGGCGGTGCTGGTACAGTTTCCGCGTGAAGGTTCATGGACGATTGCTTTCCTGACCGGCACGCCCGGTGGCGATGTGGCTAATCACCTGCATGGCGACTACGTTAGCGTGTTTGTGCCGACAACACCTAACCCTACCGGCGGTTACTTTTTAATGATGCCCAAAGCTGATGTGATAGAGCTGGAAATGAGCGTGGACGAAGCGCTTAAATACATTATCTCTATGGGTGTCGTTGCTCCGGCAAATAAATTACCAAAACTTTTAACTCAATAAATAAATAGTAAATACATAATTATGATGCGTACACATTACTGCGGACACTTAAACCGCGAACACATTGGTCAAACCGTAACACTATGTGGCTGGGCGCATCGTCGTCGCGACCATGGCGGCGTTATTTTTATCGACTTGCGCGACCGTGAAGGTCTGGCGCAGATCGTGATTGATCCGGATACCAAAGAAGCGTTTGCGATTGCTGAAACCGTACGCAGTGAATTTGTATTGAAAGTAGTATGTAAAGTCCGCGCTCGTCCAGAAGGTACCGTGAACCCTAACTTGCCTACCGGCGAAGTTGAAATGCTGGCAACCGAAATTGAAGTACTGAACCCTTCACTTACGCCGCCATTCATGCTGGATGACGAGAACCTGACTGAAACCGTGCGCCTGGAACACCGTTACATTGACCTGCGCCGTCCGACCATGCAGAAGAACCTGATGCTGCGTTATCGCGTCGCTAAAACCTTGCGTGATTATCTGGATACAAATGGCTTCATCGAAGTGGAAACACCGATGCTCACACGATCTACACCTGAAGGTGCGCGTGATTACCTGGTACCTAGCCGCGTGCATCATGGTATGTTCTTCGCGTTGCCGCAATCACCGCAACTGTTTAAGCAGCTGCTGATGGTGTCAGGCTTTGACCGCTATTTCCAGATCACCAAATGCTTCCGCGATGAAGACTTGCGTGCTGACCGTCAGCCTGAATTCACGCAGGTGGATATTGAAACATCGTTTATGGAAGAAAACGACATCATGGATCTGGTTGAAGAGATGATCCGCCAGATGCTGAAAAAAGTACAGGATGTAGACCTGCCGGCTAAATTCCCGCGCATGCCATTTGCCGAAGCGATGAACCGATACGGTTCAGATAAACCGGATATGCGTGTGACGCTTGAAATCACCGAGCTTTCAGATGTCATGAAAGATGTGGATTTCAAAGTGTTCGCGGGTGCTGCCAATATGGCGGGTGGCCGTGTAGCAGCGTTGCGTGTGCCGAATGGCGCTGCTATCAGCCGCTCCGAGATTGATGCCTATACTGAGTTCGTAAAAATCTACGGCGCTAAAGGTCTGGCATACATCAAGATCAACGACATTACCAAACTGAATGAAGAAGGCCTGCAAAGCCCGATTGTGAAGAACATTCACGTGCAGGCGCTGCAAGCGATTATCGAGCGTACCGGCGCACAGAATGGCGACATCGTATTCTTTGGCGCAGACAAAGCCAAAGTGGTGAACGAAGCTTTGGGTGCATTGCGCCTTAAAGTCGGTCACGATAAAGGCCATGTGGATGGCCGCGCATGGGCGCCATTGTGGGTTGTTGATTTTCCGATGTTTGAACATGACGAAGATGCTGATCGCTGGGTGGCATTGCACCATCCGTTCACAGCTCCGAAAGACGGTCATGAAGATTTACTCACGACTAATCCGGGTGCTGCACTTTCAAAAGCTTACGACATGGTGTTGAACGGCTGGGAAGTCGGCGGCGGTTCAGTACGTATTCATAAACAGGAAGTGCAGTCTAAAGTGTTTGACGCATTGAAGATCAGCAAAGAAGAAGCGCAAGAAAAGTTCGGCTTCCTGCTCGATGCATTGCAATACGGCGCACCACCGCACGGTGGCCTGGCATTTGGCCTGGACCGTCTGGTAACCTTGATGGCGGGTGCAGAGTCTATCCGTGACGTAATTGCATTCCCTAAAACACAGCGTGCGCAGTGCCTGATGACCAACGCACCGAATGAAGTGGATGAGAAGCAGCTGCGTGAACTGCATATACGCGTCCGTACACAAACGCCAGCGGCATAAAATACATTCGCTCGCGCTGGCGTTGTTGCAAGCTCTTGCCGTACTGATTGTACTGTCTTCGAGCTTGCGCCTAGCCGGCGCATCGCGAACAGCATTTATGCATGTTGATTATTGGCTACACGGTAATAAAATAGATTCAGACTGAATTATTAGTGAGTAGCTAATTGCCTATCAAATCCCTGATCCGTACCATCCCCCATTACCCCAAGCAGGGGATTCAGTTCCGCGATATCACGACATTGCTTAAAGACCCTGTTGGTTTTCGCATGGTGATTGATGCGCTGTCAGAACATTACTCAGGCAGGAAAATAGATAAAATAGCGGGTATCGAAGCCCGTGGCTTTATTATCGGCGCTGCGCTGGCTTATAAGCTGGGGTTGGGTTTTGTGCCTATCCGGAAGTCGGGTAAGTTACCGGCTGAAACGGTCGGGCATAACTATGCGCTCGAATATGGAGCCGACCGTGTTGAAATCCACATTGATGCCATCGGCAAAGATGAGCAGGTGCTGCTGGTGGATGACCTGATTGCAACCGGCGGCACGGCAGAAGCCTCAATTGCGCTGATACAAAAACTGGGCGGTATAGTCATGGGATGCGCTTTTGTGATTGATTTACCGGATTTAGGCGGCTCAGCGCGTTTATCCGCTGGTGGTATTACAACTTTTTCCTTGTGTGAGTTTGAAGGCGATTAATATATTTTTTATTAACCACGCTAGTTACTGATATTGCTGAAAATGTTAAAGTGCATCAATCAATATTGATGTTTGTTAATCTAGAAGAAATATTATGCCTGTTACCGAACTTAACCACGTTAATCTACGCACGCCTTATGAGACGATGCTTAAACTCAAGGACTTCTACTGCGATGTAGTGGGCTTGAAAGTCGGGCCGCGCGAGGGCTTTACCAGCAAGGGGTTTTGGCTGTATATCGGTAATAACGATGTATTGCACCTGGCAGAATACCGTGGCGAAGGTGAGCCGTTGACGAACGTGCTGACTACGGTTGACCATATTTCGTTTACCTGTACTGATATACCGGCAACAGAAGCGCATCTTAAAAAATACAATATTGAATATACAATACGGGATCTGCCGGTGCTGAATGTCAAGCAGATCAATTTCAAAGATCCTGTCGGCAACGGTATCGAGCTGTTTTTCCATTTGGAAAATGAAAAAGCGTAAAGTATTTTGAAGCACGGATTCAGGTAATCGAACCTAGTTACTTAATTTTTTGTCTTATCGGTAATTTAAGTCATTTATATCAATAACGTCTTGGAGCGGATTTATGAGTAAACAGACACAGTCCCGGTTTTTAAAACTCATGTTGATGGCCAGTGTTTCATTGGCATTTACAGGCAATGCTTTCGCAGAGGCTGATCCTAAATTATGGCCAGTGGTAAAAGAAGCTTTCTTTGCCAAGCGCGATATTCAGGAGGTGGAGTTCATTAAGATAGAGGCACCGCGCCGTGCCGAAAGTGGTGCGCAGGTACCGGTCACTTTTAGTTATGACAAAACGGCAGCGAGTGGCGTAGATATCAAAAAGATCTACGTGCTGGTGGATGCAAACCCGATTCAGCTCGCAGCGACTTACAATTTAAGCGATATGCTGGGTAATTTCCAATTGGCAACCCGTATCCGCATGGAGACAGATTCATTCGTGCGTCTGATAGGTGAAACTGCAGACGGCAAGCTCTATATGGCTAAGCGCGAAATTCGCGCGGCAGGCGGCTGTGGCGGCACTGTAGAGAATGATGAGGCAGCGGTACGTGCAGCAGCAGGCAAGATCAAGCTGCATGTTGATGCGCCGGTGAAGTTTGGCAGCCCTGCGGCCGCTACTTTCAATATCAGGCACGTCATGCGTACTGGTTTGCAGCGTGATTTAGTATCACAGGGTTATGTGCCGGCTTTTTATATCAATAAAGCGGCGTTCACCTATAACGGCAAACCGGTGATGACGGTAGATGTAGGGGTGGGTACCAGCGAGGATCCATATTTTAAATTCAATTTCACGCCTGATGCGCCAGGTACATTGGAAGTCACCGCAACGGATAACGAAGGTAAAATCTTTACGCAGCATCTGGATGTAAAAGGTTAAAGCAGTTTTAAATCACGAAAAAAGGCCTCCTTGCGAGGCCTTTTTTTGTTACTTTGCGATCAGGTGTTAAAATTACCACATTCAAATTAAGGAGTATTTTATGAAAAGTTATCGTAAAGAGCTGTGGTTCAACCCACCTACACGCGTAGCGTTCATCCGCATCACTGAACAGGTGCGTGAATGCCTGCGTGAGAGCGGCGTACGCGAAGGTTTTGTGCTGGTAAATGCAATGCATATTACCGCCAGCGTATTCATTAACGATGATGAACGCGGTTTACACCATGATTATACGCAGTGGCTGGAACGTCTTGCTCCGCATGAGCCGGTAAGCAGCTATCGCCATAATGATACCGGTGAGGATAATGCCGATGCGCATATGAAGCGCCAGGTCATGGGGCGGGAAGTGGTGGTGGCCATTACCAATGGCGAGCTTGATTTTGGCCCATGGGAACAAATATTCTATGGTGAGTTTGATGGTAGGCGCAAGAAGCGTGTATTAGTAAAGATTATCGGCGAATAAAATCAAAACAACATCGCCATACGGCGTTGCAAATTACAAAATAGCACCTTACATATTATTAATATGCCGCGGTGCCATTTCTTAATCTGCGCCTTGTCTGGCTTCGTACTTTTGATTTTATGGAGATTAAGTGAAGTAAATGATGATGAAAATACCTGAATTATTAGCCCCGGCGGGTGACCTTGACCGTATGCGCACAGCATTTGACTACGGTGCAGATGCAATTTATGCCGGGCAGCCGCGTTACAGCCTGCGCGCGCGTAATAACGATTTTACGATGGCGAATCTGGAGATCGGTATTAACGAGGCGCATGCGCGTGGCAAGAAATTTTTTGTAGCCAGCAATATTGCGCCGCATAACGCCAAAGTAAAAACCTATATGGCGGATATGGAGCCGGTCATTGCGATGCGGCCGGATGCGCTGATCATGTCAGACCCCGGCCTGATCATGATGGTCCGCGAGAAATGGCCGGAAATGCCGGTGCATCTCTCCGTGCAGGCGAACACGGTGAATTATGCGACTGTTAAGTTCTGGCAGAGTATGGGGCTAAGCCGTGTAATCCTTTCACGCGAACTGTCTCTGGATGAAATCGAAGACATCCGTCAGCGCTGCCCGGAAATGGAACTGGAAGTTTTTGTACACGGCGCGTTATGTATCGCTTACTCCGGCCGTTGCTTGCTTTCAGGCTACTTTAACCAACGCGATCCTAACCAGGGCACCTGCACCAACAGCTGCCGCTGGGATTACAAAGTGCATGATGCGTCTGAAGATGCCGCAGGCGTGATTCGTCTGGATGAATTTGATTTCAAGGCCGAGATGGAAAAATCAAGCTTGTCCGGCTGTGGCAGCTTGCCGCGCCATCCATTGGCTGACAAAGTCTACCTGATTGAAGAAAAAGGCCGTCCTGGCGAGCTGCTGCCAATTGAGGAAGACGAACACGGGACTTACATCATGAACAGCAAAGATCTGCGAGCGATCGAACATGTGGAGCGCCTGATCAAGATGGGCGTGGATTCCCTGAAGATTGAAGGCCGTACAAAATCACGTTATTACGTGGCGCGTACCTGCCAGAATTACCGCAAGGCGATTGATGATGCTTTGGTAGACCGTCCGTTTGACTGGAGCCTGCTTGGCGATCTGGAGAACTTGGCTAACCGTGGTTATACCGATGGTTTCTATCAGCGCCACCACACGGCGGAACATCAGAATTACAAGCAGGGTTACTCGAGTTCGAATCGCAGCCTCTACGTAGGTGATGTGGTTGCTTATGATGCAGAAAAAGGCCTGGCGGATATCGAAGCGCGCAACAAGTTCGGCGTGGGTGACCGTTTGCAGGTGATACATCCTACCGGTAATCAGGACGTAGTGGTTGAAGCCATGTTTAATAAAAAAGGTGAGCCGATCCAGGAAGCATCCGGCAGCGGTTACTTTGTGCGTTTGCCGATTGCCGCCGGTGATTTAAGTAATGCAATGGTGGTTAAGTACCTGTAAGCTGATTTGGTTTGCCTATGATACAAACCGGAAATAAAAAAAGGGAGCTGATGTTCCCTTTTTTTATTTTAATCAGCGTGAGATCAATGCTGAATATAACTTTCCAGTTCTTTAATCAGGCGCTGCTGGTAATCGATGGTTTCTTTTGCAAGGTCGCTCAGTGAAAGCACCCCGATCACTTTGCCATCTTTCACTACCGGCAGGTGGCGGAAGTTTCTACTGGTCATTAATGTCATGGCCTGTTCAACCGTATCTTCGGGTTTGCCGCAGACTACGTCATGCGTCATCACATCGCTGATATGCGTTGTTTTTGATGAACGGCCTTTAAGTATGACTTCACGTGCATAATCGCGTTCTGAAAAGATACCTGCCAGTTTATCGCCCTCAAGTACCACCAATGCGCCGATTTTGTATTCTGCCAGTATTACCAGCGCATCGAACACGGGACGGTGCGGTGCAATTGAGATCACTTCCTTATATTTTTTGTCGTCCAGTAACTGTTGCAATATTTTCATAGCAATCTCCTGACTATAACCAAAATGCAGAGTGAAGTTTAAATATACACCAATAAATAATTTATCCAATCATTGATGTTGATTTTTTAGGATTGCTGGAAATGAGGGCCTGTTATGTCGGCTGCTCGCCCGAATGACCATGCAATTATTGCTGTATTCCCTTGTGCTTTATTTGAATTTCATCAACGCAGGAATTGGCTGAATGAACTTAAAATATTAAAATAGCATCATACAAATCATGGCTAAAGTTAAATTACTAATCTGCCTTATGCTGATGTTGCTGCTGCCGCTTCAAAGCCTGGCAGCAGAGTGTCAGCTTGCCTGCTTCATGCAGCAGCATGCGGCTGAAAATATGCATGATGCCCAGCCATGTCATGATCAGTCCATGATGCCTGATTCAGATACTCAGAACGACCCTGAAAGGCATCACACCTGCAAAGCCCAATGCCTGTCACAATGTACACAAGCCAATATGACGGCAATTACTGCTGCCGGCAACCTGAAAGTCGGTGAAGCCGTGCTTAATGATTACCCGCCATTACTGGTGCTTTATGCATCTGTAACACTGCCGAATTTCCAAAGGCCGCCGATTCATCTCTCCTGAATTTAAAGACCTTAACGGTCGCAATTTTAAATTTATAGAAAGAGATATCCTATGAATACCTTTTTTAGCAGGGTCTTAATCCTGTCGGGGTTAATACTCTTCATCAATTCATCGGCCTATTCTGCGCCCTTGGGTTATCAGGGCTCGGTCATGACGATGGGTGATTTTAGCCGGAACTGGCGTGAAGCCTCTTTTAACTACGCCGTTACCAATCGCGATGCTTATGGCTTCACGCATCTGGAAATGAGGGGTGATGACCATGACGAAGAGCGCATTCTGGACGCAGTCACTTACACAAGACTTTTATCCAGATGGAACCAACCCGACTCACAAAGCAATTTATGGCTGTTTTTTGGCGTTGGTTCACTGCAAGGAGCGCGCGCACATGGCAATGAAGAGCGTCACTTTGACAAGGTGATGCTTACTCCGGGCGTACAGTTTGATTATGAAACCAGGCGTGTTTATTTTGCAGTGACGCACAAGCTGTATCGAGCCAGCGATATCAATCATGATTTCACTTCGGTGCGGGCGGGCTTTTCATTTTATGAGACCGATTATGACAAGACCCAGCCCTGGTTGATTCTGGAATCCCGTTACACCAACCACCTATCGGACAAGGTTGAAATCACACCCATGCTCAGATTGATTAATAAGCGCTTTTTTATCGAGGGCGGCATTAACAATGACGCACAGCCCCGCATCAATATTATGTACACTTTTTAAGGAACTCATCATGAAAAAACTAATTGCAATTCTATTTCTGGCATTATCGATGACAAGCATCAGTGCTTTTGCCAATACACTTAAGCTGACTGTTAATGGAATGGTATGTGCATTCTGTGCGCAAGGCATTGAGAAAAAAGTGAAAGCCTTGCCTGAAACAAAAGATGTATATGTGAACCTGAAAGCGCATCTGGTAGCGATTGAGTTAAAGGATGGCCAGAAGATTTCAAATGATACAGTAACCAGAATCATCAAGGATGCCGGTTATGATGTGACTGCGATTGAAGAAAGCAGCCATTCTTTAGCGGTCATCAAGTCAGAACTGGATAAGTGATGAAAACAGATCAACTACATCCGCAGCTTAAGAAAACAAGACATCTTTCATTACTGACGCTGTTTGCATCGGGCGGCACGTTAATCTGCTGTGCATTGCCTGCGCTACTGGTCGGTGTAGGTGCAGGGGCTGTCATGGTTTCAATCGTGAGCAATGTGCCGCAGATTGTCTGGTTTTCAGAACATAAACTCGAGGTATTCCTGTTTGCCGGGCTAATGCTTTTGGTCTCAGGCATTCTACAGTGGCGGGCCAGGTCGCTGCCATGCCCTGCCGATAGAGTATTGGCGGAGCTATGCATTAAAACCAGAAAAAATTCTTTCAGGGTTTATCTGGTTTCCCTGGCTATATATCTTACCGGTGGTTTCTTTGCATTTCTGGCACCCTGGGTATTTGCCTGATTCATGAGCAAACCAGAGTAGTGCTTAGGTGCAAAGAATCATGCTTTTGTTGTGAAAAAAAGCCCCTCTATGCGAGAGGGGCTGAAAAAAAGAAAACGCCAATATCCCGGCTAGTTTTCTTTGGAGAGCGGTTGTAGAAATTTACATTTAATGATTAAAAGGATTTTGAAACGCCAAATACAAACCTGCTATCGACGATCTGGTGATTAGAGCTGTATCCGTAGAAATCATGTTCGCCTTTTTTGATGTCGGTATCGTGGTAGCGCAGGTCAACTTTGTAGCCGAATACATTGCGGCTTACGCCTACGTTCCAGTGCATCCAGTTCAGCTGCTCTTTCCCATTGCCGTCCAGGTCATATTCTGATCCCTTGCTGTCAAAGAACTGATAGCCGACGCCACCTGAAACCGTAAACCCGTAAGGCGCTGACCAGCTGGGGTGAATGGCAACGTTATGGGATTGCAGATTCTTGACGCCAAACCAGTCCGTTAAGGTAGGGGAGTACTCCAGTTTCATGTTGACTGATCCGAACTGTTTATCCAGATAGTTAAACATTTCCAGGTAATTGGAGTTGCTGTCACCAGGGTATATATACTGGAAAAACATGCCGTTGTAATTAATGCCAGTCCCGGCAATATCCTTGACTGAATACCCTGCATATGGGCCCCACAGCGCATTGATTTTCGGGTTGTTGCCTTCAGAATCGTTGCCCGGGAATAAATTATTGGCACCGTAGTAACCTAAATAAACACCGCTAGGATGTGTCCAGGTAACCGCTACTTTGATCGATGGGATCTTACCGTCATTTGTTTCTGACTCACCACGAAAAACATAATCTGAAGCCAATTCAAACCATGAGCTGAATTTGCCGCCAAACAGTGTTTCTCTATCCAGATTATCCAGGAAACCGGCAGACTCTTTAGCTGCTTTTGCCGGGCCTGTTTCCGCATAGCCTTCTTCACTGGGTTTATTTGCATTCTCTTCGCCATAACTGATATTTGATGTAAGTACGGTGAAACAGAGAATGGATAACGTGATCATTTTATTTTTAAAATTAATCATTTCTTCACTCCTTCATTAATGACGCTTGAATTACAGGACGACAAGTCGTTGCCTCAGAAGGCACCATCCTGCCTGCCACTTTTGTGGTTGGTATTACATAGGTAACGGGGGCTTCCACTGAAGGGAAAGTAATTTCCAGCTCAGCAGGAACTTCCTTGCTCTCGGCGTTCGTCTTTCCGTTTCTGGTGTTGTAGGAATCCGTAAAGACGCCATATTTTCCGGGCTGCACTTTATAATTAACCGATTTTGTACCGACGCCTGCATTGGCCAGGTACTTCGCTGAATCATTCCAGTCTTTGCCGTCAAGATTGCTGAAGAACTTGATGTCGACCAATACTGAATCACATAAGGGCGTGACTTCTTCATAGTTTGTCGGCCATCCTGATCCGCTATTGGTATTTGGGTATCGGCCCCAGTCTCCGCCTTTTAACGGGCATGCGCCGCCGCCGCCGTAAGATGCGCGGTTAGGGTGATGCACACCAAAAATAGGCAGGCCGATTGCATTGGCCGTATCACCATTTTCAAGATGGAAGCTAGGCTGTGCCGTGACGCTGGTTTTGATATTGGCGGCCTTATTTTTGATTGACTGGTAATAAGCACCATCAGGCCTGATATATCGATGGTCGCTGTTATCTTTGTTATCAAATACGGCAAGCACGAATAAATATGGCTTGTTAAAGAATGGGCGCTCTACCAGGTAGTATTCAGCATTGGTTTTTGCGGTATCAACGGCTTCCCACTTCACATGTAAATTGTCTTTACCTTTCTGACCAACATTTACCCATGATTTCGCATCGGGGAAATGATTTACTCTGAGTACTCTCGTGTAGTTTTCATTGACATCCAGACCCGCGCGCTTGCCAAGCGGCCCGATCTGATTTGCGCCTTTTTGATTAAATGCGAAATTCATTGCCTTTTGGGCGTATGGATAGTCATTTTCAGACATCGTGCAGTACCAATTGGGTAAATCGATCGCTGCATGTTCCGCATATTTGTTTTTGTATTTCGGATGTGTAATCGGCAGGTCTATGTAATTTAGCTTTCCATCCTTTGAGTACTGTTCATCCGGGTATTTGTAGCCAGACCAGCTTTCATCGGGGAGGTAAGCACTGTAGTTCTGCTCGATTACATTCAAGTTCTCTTTTGCCATTATGTCGGCATTTTTTTCCAGACCTTTTGAGTCTTTCCTCAAGTATTCCCTGACAGTCCCATTCTCCTGGATTCTCCATAAGCCATGTTTGCCTTCACCAATCATCGTAAAGACCTGTTCTGCAACATTCACGAATCTGTACGTTGAATTAGTGTTCATGTAACCCATGTAGAAAGGGAGATGGGGTATCTGGGAGTGAGTCTTATTGGGTCTTCCTAACCCTAAAAGCTCTTTCTGATTATTATCAGACTTAATCCTCTGGTCACTCGTGTAAAAGAATGGATCACTGTTGGTCAAGTCTGTGAGGTCGATGCTTTCAGCTGCCTGAATCGCGATGCTGGACAGCGAAAGCGTCACACATAATGGAATCAATTTCTTAAATGCAATCTGGTTCATTTGTTTGCCCCTTCTGCCTGAATTGTTTTAGAACAATTTGCGTTGTCCGCAAGCCCAGGCCACACCGCTCTTGTCAGTTGAGAATGTGATCGTGGAGCCTTTAGGGAAAAACAAAACGTCGCCAGGCTGGCCTTTTACTTTTTGTGTGCCATCAGAAAAGTAGATATGACCGTCAAGGATGATTTTTGCATCATCGTAATCGTAGGTGTAAACCAGCGGTTTGCCTTTTTCTATCTTAAACAGCCCACAGGATAGTGGTGAGGTTTTGCTGCCGCTGCCTACGACATCTTCAAAATAGGCGTTAACACCTGGAACGTTCATGGAAGCAATTGGGTTTTTCTGAACATTTTTGAAATAAGTCAGGTTTTTACTGCCCTCAGGAACGGCTATGCCGTGTGCAAGCGTTGCGACAGAGTAGATGGATGCGCCAATAGAAGCTAAAAGCACAGCTAATGGTAATTTTTTCATGATTACATTCCTTTTATAAAGTATTAAAGAGTTCACTTTTACTTAAACGTCCACTCAATCAGGCGCAAAAAAAATTCAAAAAATTAAGCACATTTGAGTGAGATGTGTCATTTATACCCCTTAATTTTTTAGTTGTAAAGTAATAAATTACCTAACAAGTAAAAATATGGAAGATATTTTTTACTTGTTAGGTAATTATTTTGTAAATATTGTGTAAATTTAAATACTTAAGGGGAGATTTGAATTTATAATTAATTTAATAATTAACTGTTAGGGTTTGCAGATATGCCGAAAAATAATAGTAAACTCGACTTTTCAGACCGGCTGACTTCATTGCTGAAGCAAAAACAGCTGACGTTGGCGCAGGTAGCTAACGCGATAGGTAAATCCGTTCCATCCATTCATCGATGGACGCGTGGCGGCGAGATTGATTATGAAAACCTGAGGGCGCTGGCAAACTTTCTTGAGGTCAACTGGATATGGCTGCGCTACGGAGACGAAGCAATCGAAGAACTTCGGGAAAGTGTCACCAGCAATGAGAGCATTGCGAATGAGCGGCGCGAGTATCTTGGCAGAATCATGGAGAATGAAGCGCGCATGAACCTGGCACAGGATATGGCAGGTATTGCTACCTGGGAATGGAATGTCTTGACGAATGAGCTTACAGGCTCACCTAACATCGGGCAGGTTTTTGGGCTGCCAATTTCAAAAGTCCGATCATATCTATTGCCATTCGAGGCGCTGGGACTTGCCGATTTAATCCAACGATTCAGCGATAACGCGCTGGCAAAAGAATGGGATTTCAATTTACCCCAGCTAGGCGGTGAAGATGACCGCTGGTTTGTTTCGCGCGCAAAGCTGCTTTACGACGCCCAAAACCGGCCGAATAAAATCGTTGGTGTCAGCATTGATATTACAGAGCGTAAACAAATGCAGAAGGCTCTGGAAAAAAGCGAATATATTCTGCGTAAAGTGATTGAGACTATTCCGGTTGGCCTATGGATCGCGGATCAGAATGGCCGCATTACGCTCGCCAACCCTGAGGCGGAACGCATCTGGGGGGGCGCCAAACTCGTTAACCTCGAGCAGTACAGTGACTACAAGGGCTGGTGGGAAGACACCGGTAAAGAGGTTGGCAGCGATGGCTGGACACTTGCGCGCGCGGTTAAGCATGGCGAAGTCAGCAAGGGCGAGATTGTTAATATCAAAGCATTTGATGGTGCTGAGCGCACAATCATCATGTCAGCGATTCCTTTGTTGAATGAGCATAATAAAATAATCGGCGCGATTGAAGTCAATCAGGATATTACTGCCATTAAAGAAGCCAGGGAGCTGCCGAAAGCAGAGTAGGCGGCAGCTCATGCCCGATTGAATTTTGCTTTGATGTATCTGCGATTGCAGTTGCATCAAGACCTTTTGTTGTATCCACCGACGCCAGAATCCCCGGCGGCGGCATATATAAAAACGCGTTAATGCCAATCCCCTGTCTAAGTAGATATACCGTTCAGGCTCGGAAATTCAACTGCATTACTCTGGCCGTCAGTGGACTATTGAGATCAATTACCATGATCAATATTTATTATTTTGGTTATAAGTATATAAAATATAATTATTAAAAGTTATAAGAATCCCATTATATTATCGTGCCAAATTCAATTGGAGTACTTTATGGGACACGTAGCATTTAATGATTATGGTGAAGCAGAATATAAGGCATTAAGTGGCCCGTCTGTTATCACCTTTAAAAACCCAAGTCAGGTTAGCCTATCCATAAGAGCAAGCGCTCTGGTTTTTGAGGATGCTGAATCACGTAAATTACTTTCTTTGATTGAACGCGTTGCCCCCAGTGACGTTACCGCATTTATCATGGGCGAAACGGGAACCGGAAAAGAGCTGGTTGCGCGGCATTTGCACGCACTAAGCCCTAGAAAGAATGGGCCATTTGCAGCGATTAATTGCGGCGCATTTTCTGAGTCTTTAGTTGAAAGTGAACTGTTCGGCCATGAAAAAGGTTCTTTTACCGGGGCAATTGCCAGTAAACAAGGCTGGTTCGAAAGTGCAAATGGCGGTACATTGTTTCTGGATGAAATTGGTGACCTGCCTTTATCAACACAAGTTAAATTATTACGTGTGATTCAGCAGCGTGAAATTGTTCGCGTTGGTTCCAGGAAGGCAATACCAATTGATGTAAGGCTGGTGGCAGCAACCAATGTTAATTTGGAAGATGCGGTAAAAGCCGGCCGCTTTAGGGAAGATTTGTATTATCGAATTAATGTTGTGCCGATTCAAATTGCACCATTACGTAATCGACCCGGTGATATTTTGCCATTAACCGAACATTTTTTATCCATTTATAAAAACAGGCTGCAAACCAAGCACCCCATCTTAACCGCTGAAACAAACCGGCTGCTGCATGAGTACCCATGGCCCGGCAATATCCGTGAGCTTGAAAATGTTATTCACAGAGCGCTGTTGGTAAGCGATGGTATAGAACTGCGTCCGCGTGATTTAAACTTGCCTTCAATACAGTTGAGTACAAGTTCATCTTTACCGGGAATAAATGCTGATGATGGTTTCACTAAATCCAGTTATCAGGCATGCACCCTGGATAAGGCACTTGGTGAAATGATTCATCAAGAACCTGCGAAGCTGTATGAAACAGTCAACAGGAAATTAGTATTGGGCGCCTATGCTTATTGCAGGGAAAATCAGGTGCAGACAGCCAGGGTGCTTGGTATCAGCAGAAATATATTACGCACACTGCTTAAGCAGTTTGGTGTTATCCAATAATTTTAAATATCCATGTGTTTGCTTTGCAACATCTCTGCTTCTAAATGAGCAGGGATGTTTTTTTTTAGCTAAAAACGCAACATAAATTGGCCTTTTCAACTATTTTTAGCAGGCACGAATCGTGCTGCTATCAATGGCTATGTTTAACTTAATTTATGCGTTATTTGTATAAGGATTAAAAATGAAAATCGTTGGTATATCAGGAAACATCAGTGCGCCGTCCCGCACTAGATCATTGGTAGAGAATATTGTTAATAACGCTGCACAGAAAGCGCACACTAAATACACGCTTATCGATATTGCCAAGTTCGCGCCAGAGCTTGGCAGTACAGTAAGTTATGATCACTTCCCGCAGGTGTTGTCAGATGCATATCAGGCGATAGCCGAGGCTGATCTGATTGTAATCGGCACGCCTGTATACAAAGCATCATATACAGGTTTGTTAAAACACTTTTTTGACTTGCTTGATCCTAAAAAACTGGCTGGCAAGGTGGCCATTCTGGCAGCTACAGGCGGCACAGACCAGCATGCGCTGGTATTGGAATATCAGTTAAGGCCACTGGCCAGTTTTTTCGGAGTGGCAACTGCACCTACCGCAATATATGCGCGGGACAATGAATTTATTGATTACCGCCTGAATAGCGATGCGATTGAAAGCAGAATCACTGTTGCAGTTAAGCAGGCATTTAATTTACTGGATCATAAGCCTGTGCAGGCACTTGCTGCTTAATAGCCAGGGTTGTAGATACAGAAAAGCCCATGCATTTTGCATGGGCTTTTAAATTTGTGCGGCTTTAGTTTGATTGTGTTTAATTAGATTGTGTAATTACGGCGAGTTTAGTGATGCCGGAACGCTCAATCGCTGCCATCACCTTTGCTACGGAACCATACCTGACAGACTCGTCTGAACTCAAGTGGTAGACCAGATCCGGGTTGGCGTCATGTCTTGACTTCAGTTCCGGTTCAAGCGCTGCAACTGTCACTGCCTGTTTATCAATATACACATTGCCTTCGGCATTGACACTGATCATTACCGGTTTGCCAGGGTCAGGCTCTTTGGTAACAGCGGTTTTAGGCAAGTTGACATGGATTGCATTGTTTAACAGCGGAGCCGTCACAATAAATACAACCAGCAATACCAGCATGACATCCACTAAGGGCGTGACGTTAATTTCGCTCAGAACGTCATCACCGTCACTTTGAGATGAAAATGCCATTATGCTACCGCTCCTTTCAGGGTATGCACCACTGCTTTTTCCGTATGGTTGGCTAACGGCTCGATATTTTTCCTGAATGTCGCTTTGCGTGACAGTGTGATAAGGTCTTCGGCAAAGTCATCCAGGTTATTGCTGCTGGTTTTTAGTCTGCGTAAGAAAAAGTTGTAAGCCAATACTGCCGGAACCGCGACAGCGATACCGACCGCAGTGGCAATCAATGCCTCGCCAATTGGTCCGGCGACTACATCAAGGCTGGCAGAACCGGTTTTGCTGATTTCAGTCAGTGCATGCATGATGCCCCATACGGTTCCGAACAAGCCTACAAAAGGCGCCGTGCTGCCAATGCTCGCAAGTACGACTAATCCGCTCTCACGGGTGACGCGCTCTTTCTGGATCTGCTGGCGCAATGCGCGCTCCAGCACATCCTGACGGTCGCCAAAATGCTGCAGATCATTGGCTGAGTTTGAATCAATATCTTTCAGCACGCCAAACCCTACAGTAGCAACTCTGTAGGCTGGACCGTTGTGGTTCTCCAGGGTTGCTGCCGATTGGAAATCAGGCGCGCTCCAGAAGGCGGCACGGAATTTAACGTTCTGTTTGCGTATCAACCATACCTGCAATGACTTGGCGAGTATCAGGGTCCAGGTAATGGCTGAGCCTGCAATCAGTGTGAAAAGCACGCCTTGTACCACGATTGATGTAGAAGAAGAAAAATTAAACATTTTTATATCACCTTTATTTAGCTAGTTTGAATTCAATTGGGACAGTCGCCCAGCCATCTATGGCAGCATTGCCACGTTTGGAAGGTATGAATGTCCAGTTTCTGACGGCGGTCAGGGCCGACTCATCCAGAGTCTTGCGGCCGCTGGATTGCTTTATTTCCACCTTGTCCGGTTTGCCGCTTGCCAGTACGTGAACGCGCAGCAGTACTTTCCCTTCCCAGCCCTGGCGTTGAGCAAAGGCTGGATAATCCGGGGGTGGATTGTTTAAATATGCCGCGTTGCCGGTTGCCTCTGTAATAGGTTCTTCTGCCTTCACCGGTTGCGGCAGTTCGGGAGCGGGCGCAGCAGCCACCACTGGCGCGCTGGTTGCCGGAGTTTCACGGTTCTCAGGTACAGTAATCGCATCAGGCGCTACATTTTCCTGTGCAGCAGCCGTGCGTAGGACCGGGGCAGGTTTAGCCACGGGCGGCGGAGTCTGCTTAATCACTTTAGGCGATGGCGGCGGTGGTTTGGGGGGCTCAATGACTTCTGGCGGCTTGGGTTTTATAAACTCAATTTCCACTTTATTCACCTTTGGAACTGCGGCAGTAGTCGTGTGCGGATAATTCAAGTACGCAAGCACGGCAGCACCATGCAATAAAATGGTTAGTCCGGCCAATGGCCAGATGCTGGGGCTATTGGATATATTGATATCAATATTTTTCCTGGGCAGCAAATTGTCCCTGGCGCTATGCTGGTTGGCATTAGCGTCCGCTTCATATGGCAGCGCCGGGGTGCTTTCCGGCTCAAAGCTGGAAAGAGCCGTTGAAGCATGTGTTAATGTGGCCATGTTACCTCTCCTGCCAGATGTGGTTATTCACAGATAGCATCACTCAACCTCAACCATTGCAAAATCAGCCATGACATCTGCCTTTATGCTCTGAAATAAAAATGACGACCTGTCACGCGGGCGTGCTAGCGGAACCGGAACAATGCGCCGGATACGGCCAGGGTGGGATTCCATGACCACGATACGGTCGCCTAGGAATACGGCCTCTTCGACGTCGTGCGTTACCAATATGGTAGTAAGGCCTTCATGCTCCCACAGGCGCTGCAGCTCTTGCTGCAGTTTGAGTCGGGTAAGCGCGTCCAATGCGCCGAAAGGCTCATCCAGCAATAATAGTTTCGGCCTTAGTACAAGGGCTCTGGCAATCGCAACCCGTTGTGACATGCCGCCTGATATCTGGTGCGGATAGGCTTTTTCAAATCCATTCAGGCCTACCGTGCTGATCTGCTTCTCTACACGCAGCTTACGCTCTTCTTTAGAAACACTCGTCGCAGAGAACGCCAGTGCAATATTTTCTTCAACAGTAAGCCAGGGGAATAAGCGATGTTCCTGAAATACGATACCCCGGCTTAAATCGGTGCCGGTAATAGGCTTTCCCTGGTAAATAATTGATCCGCTATAACTGGTATCAAGTCCTGCAACCAGTCTTAGCAGTGTGGATTTTCCGCAGCCGCTAGCGCCGACTATGGAAAGAAACTCGCCTGGTTTTATTTGCAGATTGATGCCGTTCAGTACATTTAAAGATGCATCATGTAATTGATAGCTCTTGCCTACATTTTTAATGAATAGAGATGCGTCATTGTTTTCTTTGTAGCTTTCTGCAATGACCAGATCTTCATTGTTGCTGACTTCTGAAGTGTAATTTGCTGCGACCTGAACCCTGGTCAAAGGGACCACCCTTTTGCCAAGGTTGATAGCCACGTTATATGTTGTCATGCCTGCAATTCTCCATACCGATAAACAATAGCCTTAATGGCCCTGCATCTATACTGCAATAGCCATGCCATAATATTTTTTACTTTTAAATCATATGGTTATTAGTTTTAATGTAGATCGTATTGGATTTCCTTGCTGTTTAAGCAGCAACTGTTTAAAACATGCTGCTGGATTAGCAGCATATTGGATTTGTCGCGTCAAACGCCTTGCCTGTTGCCTGTACAGCAGGGTTGTTGCTGTATCCACATGACGGCTGCATTTTATCCAGCAGGAAAAAATTAAAAACCACCATAAATTTAAATAAGCTATTGATATTTAATGATTTATTTTTATGGCATGAAGTGTGCTGATTTGTTTATACAAAATCAGGCGCAGTGCCGCATTTCTATAATTTAGGAGATATTCATGAGTAAAGCATTAGATACGCTTTGGTATACACGTTGCCCTGTGCCAACAGGATTGGGAATTGCCGTGCAGAAAGGCTGGCTGGAGGAGAGTTTTCGCGCTAAATCCACCGCGATAAAATCACTGCGTGAATCCACTGACCAGTCAGTACGCGAATCGCATTTTGATCATACTTTGATTAATTCAGTAAGGCATGGCGGCAATATTCCTGCGATATGGGCACGCTCCATCGGCCGTGAAACCAAAGTGATTGGTCTGTCATGGGCAGATGAAACGCAGTTGATTCTGACGCTGCCTGACTCAGGTATTCGTAATGTTAAGGATTTTAAAGGGCGTAAGTTCGGTTTGCCTAAATGGGTGAATGTGCAGATTGATTTTGTTCGCGCACAGGCTTTGCGTGGCCTTGAGAACGCACTTAGCCTGGAAGGTCTGGCTGTGAGTGATGTCGAGATCGTGGATTATGTGATTAATACCGGCTATAGCGATGCCCCTGCCAGGAAAAGCGATGATGGCAGTTATATATTCGGCAGCCAGTCTGGCAGCCGGAACGATGAGCTGATTGGCCTGCTGCGTGGCGAAGTTGATGCGATATTTCTAAAAGGGGCAAGTGCCGCAGCCCTGGCTTATCAATTTAATCTGATAACGGTGCTTGATACTGGCGCACATCCTGATCCGCTTATTCGCGCCAATAACGGTACACCGCGTACGCTCACCGTTGATTCAAATCTGATTGAAAATCACTTTGATGCTGCCGAGCGTATTGTCGAGCAAGTACTCCGTGCCGAGGATTGGGCACATGCGCACCCTGATGAAACGCGGCGATTTTTGGCCAAGGAAACGAACAGCAGCGAGTATTGGGTAAGCGTTGCCTATGGCCAGGATGCACATCTGCGCCTGCGTACGGATTTTGCACGGGAGTCTGTAGATGGGTTGCAGGATTTTGTAAATTTTCTGCATCGCTGGCAATTTATTCCCAAGCAATTCAGCGTGAATGACTGGATCGATACCAGACCTTTTGATGCCGTGATCAGCAAGCGCCAGATCAGCGCTGCTTAATTGAATGAGGCCTGCGTCTGCCAGGCCTTATCTTGTTTTTGAATGTGAGAATAGAATGTATTTCAGTTTTAAAAAAAATATACTTTTAGTAGGTTTGTTATTAGTCAGCATTTCTTTTGTTTTTGGCTTGCTGACAGATGCACAGGCCGCTGATCGCCCTAAAGAGGTCAGGATTGCTACAGTCGCCTATAACGTGAATGGAAAAATCGGTTTCAATGGCAGCGCTGCAATTGTAGAAAAACAGGGCTGGCTGAAAGATGAACTCAATAAGCAGGGTGTAAAACTCACCTGGGTTCCTGTTACTGCGCAATCTGTTGGCGTCACGATTAACGAGGCTTTCGCCAATAAAAGCATCGACTTTGCCGGTTACGGCGACCTGCCATCGATTATCCTGAATTCTGGCGGCGTAGAAACGCGTATCGTGGTGCCGGGTGGCCGCGGTAATAACGTGTATCTGGTCGTACCCCCCGGCTCTGCTGCAAAAACTCTGGCCGACCTCAAAGGTAAACGCATTGCATTGCATCGCGGCCGCCCATGGGAAATCACTTTCGCCCGCTATGTTGAGTCTAATGGTTTGAAATTCTCTGATTTCAAGATATCCAATCTTAACCCGGGTGCCGGTGCAGCTGCTCTGGCCGCAGGAAATGTGGATGCCTTTGTGACACTGAGCGATGCCTACCAGCTGGAAGATAAAAAGGTGGGGAAAATCATATGGTCGACCAAGGCCTCGGCGCAGGGTTGGAAAATGCGCGCTGAATTATGGGGTGCCAAGGATTTTATCGCCCAGAACCCTGCCATTACACAAATCATTGCCACGGCTTATGTCAAAGCTGCACATTGGACTTCACAACAGGCTAATTTTGAAGAGTACCTCAAAGTTGCCAACCAGAACGGACAACCTGAGAATGTCTACAGACGCGAATATTCTGATGATTCTGTTTCATGGAAGTTACGCTGGAGTCCGCTGTTTGATGATCTGGTATCAGATCATTATGTAAACGCCGCAAAATATAGCCGCAAAGCCAATTTAATCCGTAAGGATTTAAATGTCAGCTATCTATTTGAACCGCGCTTTTTAAACGCAGCACTGAAAGAACTCAAGCTTGAAGATTACTGGCAACCAAGAAAAGTCACTGGTAAAGCTTTTTGATGGATGGGGTTGATCATGACTAAAATATGGGGCTGGGTTGACAGCGTTCGCACGCACTCGGTGTATTTTTTATCGCCGGTGCTACTGCTGATGGTTTGGGCATGGGTATGCAGTGCCGGTATATTCCCGGAGCAGATTCTGGTTTCACCGTTCGGTGTTTATGAAACCAGCCACGAGCTTTGGGACAGCGGCGAGCTGCCGGCGCACCTGCAGGATAGCCTGTTACGGTTAGGTTGGGGTTTTGCTATCGGCTCTGTGTCTGGCTTGCTGTTTGGTGTGTTGATGGGCTTATTTAAACCGGTGGATAGTTTCTTTGCACCATCGTTTAATGCGATACGTCAAGTACCAACCATTGCATTTATCCCGATGCTCATCATGATTTTTGGTGTGGAGGAGACATTCAAAATCGTGGTGGTGGCAAAAGCCGCGTTTTTCCCCGTCACATTAGCAAGCTATGATGCGGTTAAAGGCGTTCCGCGTGCCTATTTTGAGGTATCCAGGGTATATCAGCTGCCAACATGGCATTTGATTACGCGTATTGTATTGCCCGCGACAACACCGCCGATTCTGACAGGATTACGATTGGCTTTAGGCCGCTCATGGATGGTGCTGGTGGCTGCCGAACTGATTGCTGCTGATAGCGGTATCGGGCAGATGATGGAAATGGGCAGGCAAATGTTCAGAATAGACATAGTGCTGGTGGGCGTGCTGGTCACCGGTCTGATCGGCTTTTTATTTGACCGGGCCTTGCGTTCAGTGGAGGCTCATCTCGGTAAATGGAAATACAGGTAATGGGTACTTCTATAAATTTAATCTTTGGACGTATTGCCGCATATATTTTACGGGTAGTACTGCATCCCAAATCTAATATTTTTAGAAGTGCTTAAATCATCAGAGACATCATCATGAGAAAAATAAAACAGTTTTTATTCAGGCGGCCGCAGTTCATCGGGTTTTTGCTGCCGATAGCAGTAGCTTTGATCTGGGAAACCCTATCACGCCAGGGAGATGCTTATGCCTATACATTCGTACCTTTAACACAGATTGCCCACAGCTTTTTGAGCTTGATTAAAAGTGGAGAGTTACTGGTCAACCTGTTGGCAACATTGCAGACAACGGTTATAGGATTGATTATAGGAGGTATTGCCGGCCTGCTGGTTGGCGGCTTGATGGCAGTATCACCAACCGCCGATAAGCTGATCGGGCCGCTGTACCATACTATCCGGCAGGTACCTTTGCTGGGGTTGATTCCTTTGATTGCGCTCTGGTTTGGTAATGGCCTTTTTTCTAAAATCCTCATCGTGAGTCTGGCCGCGTTTTATCCGATAGTGCTGAATACTTTTGAGGGTATGCGCGGTGTAGAAAAGAAATATATTGAAGTGTCTTCTGTATTTGAACTTAACCGTTTGCAGTTATTTTATTATGTGCTGCTGCCGGCAGCGATGCCTTCAATCTTGACAGGTGTCATGCAGGCTTTGGCTTTTGCCTGGATTTCTACGGTAGGTACTGAGTTGCTGTTTTCGACCGGTCCCGGACTTGGCGGTTTAATGCAGGTAGCACAGGAAGCATCAAGGATGGATATCGTTATCATTGCAGTTGCCAGTATCGGTTTAACCGGATTGCTGATGAATACCGGATTGTCTTATGCGAGCCAATATCTGCTGCGCTGGCGCAGTGTGAGGTAAACGTGCTTTGTCAGCAGGCAGCTGAATGCGGCGTATTGGAGAATGCGCCGCATTTTTCATGTACATGCGCCATAGAATCAGTCTATTCGCTGTGATTCTGCTTTTTATTTGAACCTCAATGATTGCTTCGAGGCTGTCTATAAGCAAGCAGCTGCTCATGGCTCTGTTGCGTACACAACACAAATCACAGACGCATACATTATTATTTTTGTTTTATATTAAATAAAATCAATGGCTTGTGATTAAATAAATCACTGGCACAGATTCTGCAATATCTCTTCTGTTACGGCGCATTCAAGCGCTATGCAAATTTTATTAACAGTAAAGAGAGTATTCAATGAGAAGTGAAGTAATCAATCACGTTTACCAGCGTAACGGTAAATTTCAATTAAAACCTTTGGTGAAATATGTATCAATTGCGCTGGCAATCGGGTCTGGTCCGGTTTTAAACATCGGATATGCTTATGCAGAAGAGGCTGCGCCAATCCAGGCTGAAGACAAATCAAAAACGGAAGGCGCGACTCTGCCTTCTGTCATGGTGACTTCACAAAAGCGTGAAGAAAGTATTCAGGAAGTAAAAACTGCGATTACAGCATTAAGCGGCGAGGACTTGTTGGCTCAAGGGGTAGGCCGCTCCGCAAGTGAAGTATTGAATTACGTCCCTAATGCTTCTGCCGGTACGCAGCTGCATGGCCGCCCCCGCTGGTGGATTCGCGGTGTAGGCGCTGGTCAGCAGCAGTTTGACCTATCAAGTCCGGTCGGTTTTTATCTGGACGAAGTTTATATCAGCAATGCCACTGCAACAGGTTTCCCGTTGTTTGACCTGGAGCGTGTAGAAGTGCTGCGTGGCCCGCAAGGTACGCTTTGGGGAAAAAACACAACTGGCGGCGCCGTGAGTGTGGTTTCAAAAAAACCGTCATTTAACGCGGATGCTAAAGACAATTATGTCAAGGTTGATTATGGCAGCTATAACGACAGAATCGTACAAGGCGGTGTTGGCGGCGTGATTATTGATGAGCGGTTAGCAGGCCGTGTTTCATTCTATCAGGAAGATCAGGATGGGCGCCTCAAAAATGACTTTACCGGCAGCAACGATGCCGGCCTGACTGAAGGTGCCATTCGCGGGCAGTTATCAGCTATTTTGACGCCTAATTTAGAAGCGTTGTTGAATGTGCATTATCGTAAATATGAAACCGATGGTGCGATTACCACCACTAAAAGCTACGCGCCGAATGGAGTTGTGCGAAATGGCTACGCGCCAAACACCAATATCAAGCATGTCAGCACCAACGCTCCTGACTCAAGTGACTCGACCCAAAATGGCATCAGCCTGAATTTAAAGTGGCAACTTGGGCGCTATGCACTGACTTCTATTACCGGATATGAAGACTTTGAAACAAATATTCTGACTGATAATGATTTTACTCCGCTAGAGATTGCCAGATCACATACGGATGGAAAAAGCAGGCAGTTTACGCAGGAGTTCAGGCTGGCTTCACCTAAAGATGACCGCTGGAACTGGTTAGCAGGCGCGCATTATTTTAATGAAGATGTTGATTTTGCTACGCAGGGTGCCAAACTGCCGTCAGCTTCCGTGCCTGGCCTGGCAGGTGCGCCTCCGGGAGCGACTTACAATAATTCAAACCTCAATCACAAGGCAGAAAGTTTTGCATTATTCGGCAGCAATACTTACAACTTTACCGATCAACTGAATGCGACTTTAGGTTTGCGATGGACGCGAGAAACCAAAGAGTATGACCTGAATAGAAAAGGCTCAACAGGCACGGGTACATGGAGCAATTTATCACAATGGTGGAACTCTTACACTGGCGCATACGCAGCAGCGGGTCCATTGGGATCAGGCACTTTCAGCAGCAGCGATTCTAAAACCTGGAATGCGTTTACCTACGATATTACGCCTGAATACAAAATCACGCCGCATGATCGTGTGTATGCAAAATTCTCGCATGGCGTGAAGTCAGGCGGTTTTAATACGGCAGCCACCAGCCTTGCAGCTGTCAATACGGTGAAGCCTGAACAGCTGGATGCATATGAAATCGGGTACAAATCGGAATGGCTGGAAGGAAGACTTAACTTTAATGCGAGCCTGTTCCATTACAACTACGAAGATGTGCAGGTGAATGTGGTTGGAATTAACGCTAATGCAGGTGGTGCAGTTTCTTATCTGCAGAATGCTAAAAAGGCGACTGTAAACGGTGCTGAATTTGAAGTTGAGGCGTTGCCAATTGAGAACCTGCATGTCAATGCAAGTCTGGGTCTGCTGGATACGGAATATGATGAGTTGAATGTTCTTAACGGCGGCGCCGATTTGAAAGGGCGTTCATTAGTGCGTTCTCCGCATGTCACAGCCCAGATCGCTGCTGATTACAAGATTCCTGTGCAGTACGGAAAAGTCATTGTCGGGGCAGATGTACGTTATCAAGGCAAGCAGTACTACTTTATCGATCCACAGTCCGAGGCGCGTGAGCATTTGAATCAGGATGGTTACACGCTGGCCAATGCAAGGGTCTCGTTCGCAACGCATAATGACAAGTATGTGTTTACAGGTTATGTGAATAATCTTTTTGATAAAGAATACAAGAACCACTCGCTTCCGGCCTTTAATCCGGCATCGGGCGTAAACGGCGATAGCGTTTACTGGGCAGCACCGAGAACTGTAGGCGTCTCGGTGACTACTCGCTGGTAGTTTAGCCAAAGTTGATTTGGATGGCGCCAGATTTCCTTACAGGCAATCTGGCGTTATTTTTATCACCAGATTAAGTGGATTCCTTGTTAATCAAATCAAAAATACCTTATTCAATTAAACCCTGAGAATTCATCAACATGAGCCAGTCGAATACGCTAACTCCACCACCCAGGTTGTTAGCGACCAACCATTTTACATTTGCATTTGTAGGCCTGGCTCTTATGAGCGGTATTACAATCGGCATGAACAAGATTCTAGTAACACTTTTAGCATTGCACCTGAATGCCGAGTCCTGGCAGATCGGGCTGTTGATCGGTGCTGAAAGCCTATCCATGATGCTGATGTCCCTGCCGGCCGGTATTTTTATCAGTCGCTTCAGCGCGCGCTGGGTTTACGGCATATCCAGCCTGGGAGCGATGGCGCTATATCCTCTAATCGGATACTCCAGCTCCTGGTATCTGGCGGCATTGTTCCTATTTATTGCCGGCATTTGTATTCCGTTTCGCGTGGTTGCAATGAACACATCATGGCTGGAGCGGCTGCCAGAGGTGGGCACGAGCCGAGGCGGGTGGTACAGAGGCACCTTGATGCTGGGCATCGGCCTGGTTGGACCCCTGCTGGGCAATCTGGCCTCCAGCCATTTCGGGGTGCATGGCAGTTACTGGATCACAAGCGTCCTGTTTGCTGTGATGGCGTTCTACGGGTTTTCTATCCTCTCGCACACGCGCATCGTTGATAACACCAGAAGTGTCAGCGGTGGCGTAAAAGATATGCTGCGCTATCTGGCGGACCCTATGGTGCGACAGGTATGTATTTATGACGGCCTGGGCGGCATGGTGCGCGGTTTCTTTGGCACATTTATCATTATCATCGCCGTCAGGCAGTTTAACTGGAGTGCGCAGCAGGGGATTACCCTCATGGTAGTTGAGGGCGCGACTTTTGTTGCCGTACTGCTATTTCTGGGTCGCTTTGTGGCAAAGCTTGGTGAAAAAATAACCTATAACATCAGTCATGCAAGCCTGATTGCCGGCTTGTTGTTCCTTGGGCTCAGCGGCGGCGTTATTGGCCTGCTGGCTGGTGCAGTGTTACAGGCCATTGGACAGGCGCTCAACCATCTTGTCAATATTTCGCGGTTAGCACATTCCGGTAAAAACATGGGGCATGTTTCCGGGTTGTTTACCATGGTAGGCATGGCCGGTGGATTTGCCGGTGCCACCTTGGGTGGATTCCTGAGTAAAGGATTTGTGCTGCAGGACATATTTTTACTCTGGATTCCTATCTGGCTGGCGGTATGCCCTGGCTTTAGAGTTTTTATAGTAAGCATCTTCAAAAAACAGGCTTAATTTTCATTCCTGTGTCTTTTTCTTGGTTTGCAAAATCAACAGATCTGCTTCCTGCTTTGTTGGTTTTGCAGCAACAATTGCCTTATTCGTAAAATTACAGTTCGCGATAATTCGTAAAAATCTATATTTTTCATATGGATATAGACTTTCTAATTGTAAATTAATGTTGGCATGCATCCTGCAAATTTAAGCACAGTAACGCTACATATTTGAAGTGGCTAACGAATTCTGCTTAATTTAAGGAGTAATGCATGACTACTGAATTTTTATGGCAATTACCAACAAGTGGTGATGGTCGCTATGGAAATAGTAAAAAAGAGCGCCGCGGTGAACGTAGTTCGCCCAGCCACCCTTATTCAGAGGGGGTGACTGATCCGCGTGGTTTAAATTTTAATTATTTTGACTATTTACATCAGGTTGCACGGGCGGCAGAGCTTGCCGGTTTCGAAGGTGTACGTATTCCTGAAGATATCAATGGTGACGAGCCATGGATAGTTGCCGGTTATGTGGCGCGTGGCAGCAGGCGGTTAAAGTTGCTAACCGAGTTTGACGCGTCGCGTGGGTCATCTGTTTATGCTGCAAAAAATACCGTGAGTTATCAGCGTTTTACGGATGGTCGTTTTGCTTGGCAGATCAGCGCTGGCGGCAATGAGCAGCATCGCCATGCATTAGGCGATTTTGCCACAGATGATGAAATCATTCCTCGTATTGAAGAGTTTGTAACGGTCGCACGTGGCGTCTTAACCCAGTCTCCTTATACCTTTAAAGGTAAATACTTTGAGGTGCTGAATGGCGGATTTCAGGGCGCATTAGCCAATCATCAGGTTCCTGCCATTTATTTGTCAGGTAATAGTAATGAGGCTTTGGCGCTCTCTGCAAAAACTGCAGATGTACATATTTTTGATGCTGCCGGCGTAGACGATATCAAGCAGCAAATTGCGCATTTAAGCGCTATTGCCAGGCAGTATGACCGCAAGCCAGGTTTTGGCCTGCGTATCGATATTATTGCCCGCGAAACTGCGCAGGAAGCTATTTTTGATGCGCATAGATTCTGGGAGCAGTCAGATAAGTTAAATGGCCGCCATGCGCCTTCGATTAACAACAATTTGTGGTCAGGTCTTTCAACAGATATCACCGGTGCCAAGGCTACCTTGGTCGGGAGCTATGAGCAAGTCACGCAAGTGCTTGCTGATTACGCTGCGGCCGGCATCACAAGCTTCCTGCTTTCATCTGTTCCCCACTTTGAAGAGGCTTACCGCCTGGGTGAATACGTATTGCCTGCTGTGCGTACTCAAATTGGGCATGACCAACGCCGAGCAGCTTAACTAATTTAAGGAGTATTTGATGACTATTGATGTTTTTTGGCGTATCCCTACACACGGAGAACCCAGTTCACACCGTAACCGCATCCCGCATCGCGGCGATTGGTTTCCAGGTGATGATACCAAGGCACAGTCCGGCAGCGTTGGTAGTGGAAGCGATGGGGCTAATTACATAGATTATATTGCCGAGATCGCACATGCTGCGGAGATTTCAGGTTTTCAGGGTGGCTTGATTCCATCCTTTCCGATGACTGATGAGCCGTGGGTAATTTCTTCGTTATTGGCTCGGGAAACTTCAACTTTCCGTTTTATGATTCCATTCCAGCCGGGATTCCTGAACCCGGTTGTTGCTGCAAGAATGACTGCGAGCCTGCAGCGGGCAACCGGAGGCCGGGCTTTGTACAACATCATCACCGGTGGTGGAGGTCCGGCACAGTTATGGTGGGGTGATTCCGCATCTCATGATGACCGTTATGGCCGTACAACCGAGTTTCTGGATGTGCTGAAAGGCGTCTGGAATGGCGGCCCATTCTCGTATCAAGGCAAGTTTTATCAAGTAGAAGATGCCGGCCTGGCCGACCCGCTCTCTAAAGAAGAATATCCGGAAATATATTTCTCGGGTTCATCTGATGCTGCGCTTGCTTCAGCATCCAAGCATGCTGATTACTATCTGACCTGGCTGGAGCCGTTTGACCAGCTGCGCGAGAAATTTGACCGTGTCAAAGCACGCACGCAAATCCTTGGACGCAAGATCAGGTGCGCAATCCGCGTAGATATTATTGCACGCCCTACAGAAGAGGAGGCGTGGGCCGAAGTTGAAAAAGGCTTTAACAGCCTGAGCCGCGAAGCTTTGGATAGATTCCAGAATCCGGACGGCAGTGACTCCGTAGGTGCTGCGCGTCAGCGCGGTAACCGTCCGACGACGATCAACAGCTATAAAGACTTGATTATCGAGCCTAATGTATGGTCTGGATTCAGCCTGTTACGCGGCGGCCAGACTAACGGTATTGTCGGCAGCTACGAGCAAGTGGCAGAAAGGCTTGACGAGCTGGTGGCACTGGGTGCTGATGCTTTCATTTTGGCAAGTACCCCGCATCTGGAAGAAGCGTATCGTGTCGGCGAAGAAGTCTTGCCGCTGCTGCGTGGCAAAACTGATGCGGCAATTCTGCGCGCGGTTGGTTAATCAATATGGCTAATCAACTATCAGCAAATCAGTCGGAGGCATCAGCGCTCAGGGAGATATGGTTTACTCGCTGCCCGGTGCCTACTGCAACTGGCCTGGCGTTCCAGCTGGGCTGGCTTCAGGGTGAGTTTGCAAGAGAAGGCATATCGGTAGCGACTATTCAGGATGCTCCGAAAGCACTGGCACGCCATCATTACGACCATGAAATTAAAAGCCTGATTCGTGAGGGAGGCAGCCTGCTGGCACTTGCCGCAAAAGCGCAGGGTGCCAGAACCAAGCTGATAGGCCTGACATGGATAGATGAATGGCAGGTTATTCTGGTGCGACCTGGCTCCGGTATCAGCAAGCCGGCTGACCTGAAAGGTTTGCGTGTCGCTTTGCCGGCTTATGTAGCGCGTGAAATCCCTGCGCATATTCGCGGCAGCAGTATTGCCCGCGGCATGAGCCTGCAAGGCATTAAGGGTGCTATGGCACATGATGGTTTAACACTGGATGATGTTACTTTTGTAGAGGTGGGTTCCGGTCAAGGCACTAATGCCGGGTTGGGAAATCTCTGGGAGGGGCTGGAAAATCTGGCACGTGGCGAAGTCGATGCGGTATATGTCAAAGGCGCTTCTGCGGTAGATGCCGCTAAACGTTATGGCGCAGTGGTGGGTATTGATATTGATCACTTTACCGACCGCAGATACCGTGTCAATAACGGTACGCCAAGACCTATCACAGTGCATGAAGACTTTATTGAAAATCATTTTGATTTATTAGTGCGGTTCCTGGCGCAGACATTGCGCGCTGCCGACTGGGCTGCCTCTGAACTGGAATGTGTGCATGCAATATTAAAAAGCGAAACCCGCTCCGGTGACGAAGGTGTAGCCACCGCATATCGCAACGGTTTTCATCAATCGTTGCAACCGACTTTATCCAGAGAATTAGTGGATTTGTTCAGAATTCAGAAAAGTTTCACATGGATACATGGTGTGTTAGACCGTGATTTCGATTTGGATGCATGGATAGATCCACGTCCTCTAGCTGCTGCCCGGCAGTGGCTGGATGACTATTACAAAACGCAGATAAAAGCTGCGTAATTAATTTATTAATATTTAAGGAGTTTTAAAATGGGAAAGATTGATACAGAATTAGCTGCCGATGTTACGGTATTTGCACAAAGTGTAGCACGTGATGCAGAGCGCGCTTTTAAGGTGCTGCGTGAGACCGATACGACAACAGCCTATGGTACGGTAGGGTTCACCGTTCGTGTACCTGGCCATGAAAAACTGGTGGTGGTGAATGACCCCGGCCCATGGAATCGCGGTGCTGAAATCACTCCGGCAATTATCGGTTTTGACGGCACCGTTTATGCCGGGCATCATACTGGCGGCAAGCGTTATAACAAACTGTTCATCGAGCGCCCTGAAGTCAACATCATTTCACATGTTCACACCTTGTATCTGGCAGCATGGGGGCAAACACACCGTACTTTCCCGATTAATTATGTTGCGTTAAACCGCCATCATCTTGTGCGCGAACTCCCTGTTTACATCAACCGACTTCAGCCGGAAGTGGATTTTATAGTAGAAAAAGTGAATGAGAACCCGCATAACTTTGCCATTGTAGAAGCCAACGGCGGCGGCACAGTATGGGGCAAGGCTGGTGTTCGCGAGTTGACAGATACCATCATCCTGCTTGAAGAGGCAGCGCGTTTGCAGTTGTTGGCAGAAGCTGTTGGCGGTTCACGTAACTATGGCGCAGGCGCACTGAGGCAAAACTGGAAAATGACGGGGTTGTTTGACGAAGCTAAAATTCTGGGTCTGGTGCCAATTACAGATATCTAATTTTTGCTGGGTATAGCTACTGAATCGCCACCGATTTGCAGTTGCGAACAAACATCATAAAAGTTTATTTGTCGTTTAGAGTAAGGCTGGCTGCATAAATCCAGAAAGAAAATTGGGTTTATGCAGCTTGGATGTTGATCAATTTCCAGGCGTTAATGTGCGTGAAATAGATACGACCAAACAGTTGATTGACGCACAGATTTAAATAGTAAGTATGTCTTAGCAATTCCAACAGCAAAGCCCTGATATATCCTGGATATATCAGGGCTTTTTAAATTAACAATCCAGACTGACTTTATTATTTCCCGGTAGACTTTAATTAATCTGTCATTACATAGCTTAATAAATATTCACATAACTGTTGACATAATTAGCTGGCTAACTATAATGTGGCTAATCATGTTGCAATTAAGAGATCTTCCTACTACTGAAGTGCTTGGCAAGTTTGCCGATCGCTACCCTGACGCAGATATTACGGCGATATCCAGCTTTCTGCATTTGTTGCGGGTGGCTACGGATTTGTCTGTGGCGCTTGATGCTTGCCTGAGTAAGCATGGCTTGCTGCAGGGGCGTTGGTGGGTGCTGATTTTATTAATGCGCGAGGGCAACAAAACCTCCACACCTTCTGTGCTGGCGGATAAAGCAGGCGTCACGCGCGCCACGATGACCGGCCTGATTGACGGGTTGGAGCAAGGCGGCCTGATTGAAAGAATTTATACAAAAGATGACAGGCGAAGTGTGTTAGTGAAGCTTACCGATGCCGGGCAGGCCAAGCTGGATGTCGTGATGCCGGATTATTACCGCAGGTTACGGCAATGCATGCAGGGGCTGGATGAGCAGAAGCGTGAGCAGCTGCATCTGATGCTGGAGCTTATCAACTCAGGTATTCCTGCACTTATTGAATAGGTGTCACTTGCTGAATAGGTATTTTTTTAACTAATGTAGAAAAGGGTTTTAACGATGTCAAATATCCAATCACAAATCTCAGCTATTAATGCAAAGTTCGACCAGGCTTTTAACAGCAAAAATGCAGAAGCCATTGGCCAGCTGTATGCCGATAATGCAGTTGTATTGCCGGCACCGGCAGGTGAGCCAGTCCTTGGCGCGGCTGCTATTCAAACATTCTTTGCGGGTTTGATCTCCGCCGGCGTTATTGAACACCAGTTAACGCTGGCGGATGCAGTGGAGGACGGAAATCTGGCTTACCAGCGCGGTCAATGGGCTGGCGCGATGCTGAATGAAAAAGGCGAGAAGCAAACGTTTGGCGGCAATGTACATCTGGTGTATCGTAAACAAGCTGATGGTGGCTGGAAAGCAGTCACTCATATCTGGAATTAAACTAACTTCACTTAACCTGCGGCTAATCACTGTTGCAGGTTAATGTGATATGGAATATCAGGCAAATATGCAAAACAGTAAAAAAATCACTATTCGCGCTTTTGCTGCGCTGACTGTGCTGACTATCATCTGGGGCTATAACTGGGTAGTGATGAAAAGCGCGTTGGCATATTCAGGCGCGTTTGAGTTTGCGGCATTGCGCACGGTGATAGGTGCGCTATGCTTGTTTGCTGTTGTTATTTATATGCGTAAGCCGTTACGCGTTAAAGAAATGCCGACATTAATCCTGCTCGGGATCATGCAGACCAGCGGATTTACCGGGTTGCTGATATGGGCTCTGGTAGAAGGCGGTGCCGGTAAAACCGCGGTGCTGACGTATACCATGCCGTTCTGGGTGATGGTGCTGGCCTGGCCTATGTTGGGTGAGAAATTGCGTGGCCTGCAATGGCCTGCAGCAATACTCTCGACGATGGGGATGCTGTTCATTCTGGATCCGCTGCATCTTGGCACAGATACATTCAGTATGTTTCTTGCGGTATTGTCGGGCGTGTTCTGGGCGCTATCTGTCATTCTCGCTAAAAAGCTGCATCAACGCTCTCCGGATCTCGATCTGCTGACACTGACAGCGTGGCAGATGCTGTTTGGATCGATTCCACTGGCGGTTGTGGCCTTGCTGATACCTTCCCCGCCCATTCAGTGGACGCCATATTTTATCGGCGCGGTGATATTTAATTCGGTATTCTGCAATGCCCTGGCCTGGTTATTGTGGTTATATGCGTTGCAGCGCCTGAGTGCGGGTGTCGCCAGCATGTCATCCATGCTGGCACCGGTCATAGGCGTGCTGGCGGCATGGGTGCAGCTTAATGAAGTGCCAAGCACAACCGAACTGATCGGCATGACCTTGATTGCAGCATCGCTGCTAATCATTTCCATAATCAGCATACGCAAACATACGCCGATCGACCCCGCTATGGCGCAGGATTGAAAAGTTAAATCAATATGTTAGATTTTTTTGGTACTGTCATGGATAGTCCTAAAAATTGATTATCCATTTTGTTTCATTTAAAAGAATCTATAAATTAGGGTTATTTTCTTAAATTTCCCTATGATATAGCAATTCTATTTATTTCGTCATACCAGCGAAGGCTGGTATCCAGGCCATGTGAATACTTACCTTGTTTCTATAAACCCTTTGTGACTGTCGCTTGATCTAAATTCACGCTTACGCGGGAATGACAGATTAATTAATACAGTAAATTTAATGTGAAAATTTCCCATTAAATTAAGCAAAGGTGTAATATTCTTTATATTAAGAGAGTTTTCTTTAGTTGAAATTCCCGCTGATCGTGAGGTGGGGTTAAAAAATTAGATACTAACAAGGAGATTGGATCATGAGTAGAGAGCTTCCGCCAATGGATTTTGTTGTTGATAGAATAGTTCGTGTATGGGCATCTGCTTCGGATAATTACCATAAGGGAATGTGGCATAGCGATGCAGATCAAATAGCAGTTGATTGGTACCGTGAATACGCTGCCTTGTATGATAAAGAAACATTTGATGCGCAAATAAAGGCTGTTGCTAAAAGTAAAGGTGTGTATATGTATTTTGATAATCTAGAATTTGCTGTTTCCGATTATCGAAAGTATCCTCTTCATAAAACCGAAATTCCGGGTGTTGAAAGAGCTATTGCAGAAGCGAAAAAGTTAGCAGCGCAGACTGATGGATTAAGAATAAATAATTCTTCGAAATTAGCGGTCTTACCTTATGTAGACGCTCCTATTAAATTCATGGCTGAATTCAAGGAGGCCAAGCGCCTTGTGCAACCTTTGATTGATAACCATACGTTAACTGCCGAAGCTGGCCATGAGTATCCATACGTAGTTGGAACAATCAAAACGCTACAGGCCGCAGAATTGTATCTAAATCCTGTCACTGGGTACCCGTTATTTAAACAATGGGCAGAAAAATATCATGTACCTAATGCACTTCAGGAAGTGCTTGATCCAACGCCTGTTAGTAAGTCGAATCAAGTATTCGCCCCTGAGGCTTGATTTGTAATGAAGTATTAAAAAGATACAGCAATGTAAGTCAGCCTTTACTTAGCCAGTGTCTGGCTGTGATAAAATCAAACTATTTGATTGAATTAAAGGGTCGGGACATGGCTGGTCATAGTAAGTGGGCAAATATTCAACACCGCAAAGGTCGTCAGGACGCAAAACGCGGCAAGATCTTCACCAAAATCATTAAAGAAATTACGGTTTCGGCACGCCTGGGCGGCGGCGATACCAATATGAACCCGCGCCTGCGCGCTGCGGTTGCGTTGGCAAAAGAAGAAAACATGCCTTCTGACAACATTACACGCGCTATTAAAAAGGGCACGGGTGAGCTGGAAGGCGTCAACTACGAAGAGATTCGTTACGAGGGTTATGGCATCAATGGTGCTGCAATCATTATTGATTGCCTGACAGATAATAAACAGCGTGCAGTTGCTGATGTGCGCCATGCATTGACCAAATTCGGCGGCAATCTGGGCACCGATGGTTCTGTTGCGTTTATGTTCAAACATTGTGGCAGCCTGGTATACGAACCGGGCACTTCTGAAGATAAAGTCATGGAAGTTGCATTGGAAGCCGGTGCGGAAGATGTTGTGACCAACGATGACGGCAGTATCGAAGTGATTACGCCGCCGGCTGATTTTGTGACTGTAAAAGAAGCCATGGAAGCGGCCGGCCTGAAAGCTGTCCTGGCTGAGGTGACGATGAAAGCCATGAGTGAGGTGGAATTCACCGGTGACGACGCAGTGAAAATGCAGAAGATTCTGGATGCGCTGGAAGACCTGGACGATGTACAGGATGTTTATACTTCAGCCGTGATTGAAGAATAGATTTAGCTGACTGGCGAATCTGCCGCTAATTGCGATGTATTTGAGAAAAATTTGGACACCGTCAGAATCTTAGGGATTGACCCTGGTTTGCGTCTTACCGGCTTTGGTGTGATTGAAAAAGTCGGTGAAAAAATCATTTATATCGCAAGCGGTACGATTAAAACGGCTAGCGGCAAGAAAAACAAGGTCGAGGGTGAAAGTGACCGTGAAGAGCTGCCGGCGCGCCTGAAAATAATTGTAGATAGCCTGTTTGAAGTGATCGATACCTACAGCCCGAATCAGGTTGCGGTTGAAAAAGTATTCGTGAATGTGAATCCGCAGTCTACGTTGCTGCTCGGGCAGGCGCGTGGCGCGGCGATCTGTGCTGCAGTTATCCGCAATTTAAGCGTGGCTGAATATACGGCATTGCAGGTTAAGCAGTCAGTGGTTGGTAACGGCCATGCACAAAAAGAGCAGGTGCAGGAGATGGTGAAGCGTTTATTGAATCTGCCGGCAGCGCCCAAGCCTGATTCTGCTGATGCCTTGGCTTGTGCAATATGCCATGCCCATGGCGGGCAGGGGCTTGGTAAGCTGGCGACAGCCGGCTACCGTGTCCGTGGCGGGCGCCTGATTGGGTAAGTCAACGCGGATGAATAAGCCGGGAATTGAGGCTTTGCGCGAAGGCCTCACCAATGTATTTACCCATTACTTCCTTACAACCCGCCCCGTATTTCTCTCCGCAACAGTTGCGGTCTGCATGTCGGGCGGTGCGCTATTGTTAATGCTTATTATGATCGGGAATATGCCATGATTGGACGCCTGAGTGGAATTCTGCTCGAAAAAACACCGCCACTGGTTCTGATTGACTGCCATGGCGTGGGTTATGAATGTGAAGTGCCGATGAGTACTTTTTATAATTTGCCGGCCGTGGGTGAAAAAGTGGTGATGCTCACGCACTTTGTAGTGCGTGAAGATGCGCAGCTGCTGTATGGTTTTGGCAGCAGCCAGGAACGCGCAACGTTCAGGCAGTTGCTTAAAGTGAACGGTATCGGCGCTAAATCTGCATTATCGATCTTGAGCGGCTTGTCGATTGATGAGCTGGTGCAGGCGGTCGCCTTGCAGGAAACCACCATGCTGACGCGTGTGCCGGGCGTGGGCAAGAAAACGGCGGAGCGCCTGTTGCTTGAGCTTAAAGATAAATTTACCATTGATGGTGTGGCTGCTATGAATTCCAGCCAGCCTAAATCAGCCAGCAGTGACATATTGAACGCGTTGCTGGCGCTAGGCTATAACGAGCGTGAGGCTATGGCTTCTGTGAAACTGCTGGATAAGGAAGTCAGTGTGACTGATGGCATCAAGCAGGCCCTGAAGCTGCTTTCTAAATAGCTGCAAGTCTGATTCTAATCGGCCGGTTTTGAGGTAGAATCAAAGCGACATGCTTATACATCAATGTCAGGGCCAGTTTATATTTAAGGACAGGTATTTATGATCAATACCAACCAGATTGCGCGCATTGCACTCATTGCATTACTGATTGTTGGTTGTTTGTTTGTGTTGAGTCCTTTTATGGCAGCAGTGCTTTTTGCCGCGGTGTTCTGTGTATTTACCTGGCCGGCCTATCACTGGCTGTGGCTGAAGTTTGGCAAGCGGGATAATTTGGCTGCTATCACCATGACTGCGTTATTGTCTATTGCGGTGATTTTGCCTATGGCTTATCTGGCAACGAATTTAGCGGATTCTGCGGCTATTCTGATCGAGGAAGCGCAGGTGACTTTAAAGAACCTGCAACCCCAGGCACCGGAATGGATAAGAAGCTTGCCTTTGGTGGGAGAGCAGCTGGCAACCTCCTGGGAGCGTGCCGTAGTCAGCCATGAGGAATTGATGAAGCTGCTTAGCCAGTATGCAGAGCCTGCACGGAAAATCATGTTGCAGGCGGTGCAGATGATGATGGGCGGTTTTCTGCAGATGCTGCTGGTCGCTTTTATTGCTTTTTTCTTTTATCGTGATGGCAGCCGCCTTGCCAAAGGGATTGTGCTGATGGTGCATCGCTTGGGCGGATCGCTGGGCGAAGAAATGCTGACACTGTCATGCAGTACGGTGAAGGGTGTAATGCTGGGGATTTTTGGTACGGCACTGGCTCAGTCTACTGTCGCGCTGTTTGGTTTTTGGCTGGCGGGTGCGCCAATGCCGCTGTTGCTGGCATTAGCAACATTTTTCCTGTCGGTGATTCCAATTGGGCCGCCCCTGGTTTGGGGTGGGTCTGCTTTATGGCTTTATAATCATGGCGACCATGGCTGGGCTATATTTCTTGCACTTTATGGCTTGTTGGCAATCAGTACGGTTGATAATGTGATTAAACCAATTTTGATCAGCCATTCATCACATCTGCCGTTGCTGCTAGTGGTGCTTGGCGTGTTGGGCGGTGCTTTCGCCTTTGGGTTTATCGGTATTTTTCTAGGGCCAACGCTGCTGGCAGTTGGTTTAACACTCATTACACACTGGGTTGCATTGCAAGACAGGGAGAACAGATAGCGCTTTATGATAGAAACAGATCGCTTAATTGCCCCGGATAATATCAGCCCGCAGGAAGAGGCTCTGGAACGTGCATTGCGCCCGAAAATACTGGATGAGTATATCGGGCAGGAAAAAGCACGTGCGCAGCTGGAAATATTCATCAATGCCGCGCGTGGCCGCAGTGAAGCGCTGGATCACGTGCTGCTGTTCGGCCCGCCGGGCCTGGGCAAAACTACGCTGGCACATATTATCGCCAAAGAGATGGGTGTGAACATGCGCCAGACTTCCGGCCCGGTACTGGAACGTGCAGGTGACCTTGCCGCATTGCTTACCAACCTTGAGCCAAACGATGTGCTGTTTATTGATGAGATCCATCGGCTGTCACCGGTCGTTGAAGAAATCCTGTACCCGGCGATGGAAGATTACCGTCTCGACATCATGATCGGCGAAGGCCCTGCCGCGCGCAGTGTGCGCCTGGATCTGCCGCCGTTTACACTTGTCGGCGCCACTACACGTGCCGGCATGCTGACCAATCCATTGCGTGACCGGTTTGGCATCGTGTCCAGGCTGGAGTTTTATACTTCAGAGGAGTTAGGCCGTATCGTGCAGCGCTCTGCCGGATTGCTTGAGGTGGAAATGGCTGGCAGCGGGGCGCTCGAAATCGCGAAGCGCTCACGTGGTACACCACGAATCGCCAACAGGCTGCTGCGCCGCGTGCGTGACTATGCGCAGGTTAAGGCCGATGGCATCGTTTCTGCTGAAATTGCGGATGCCGCTCTTAAGATGCTGGATGTAGACAAGCTGGGTTTCGATGTGATGGACAGAAAGCTGTTGCTGGCCGTGCTGGAGAAATTCGGTGGCGGGCCGGTTGGCCTGGATAATCTGGCTGCGGCTATCGGTGAAGAGCGCGATACAATTGAAGATGTGCTGGAGCCTTATCTGATACAGCAGGGTTATCTGATGCGTACGCCGCGTGGCCGTGTCGCAACCAGCCAGTCATACCAGCATTTTGGCCTCGCTGTGCCTAGCAGCCTGGCTTCGGGCGAACTTTGGCAGCAGTAAAGCGTTAGTCAGTATGCATAAAAATGTTATTTTCAACTGGCCAGTCCGCGTCTATTACGAAGATACAGATGCAGGCGGTGTGGTTTATCATTCCAATTATCTGAACTTTATGGAGCGCGCTAGAACCGAATGGCTGCGTGCGTTAGGTTTTGAACAGCCTCAGGTTCGGGTAGAGTTAGGCGTGATTATCGTCGTGCATAGCCTCTCTGTTGAGTTTAAAGGCCCGGCATATTTCAATGATATGCTTGAAGTGCATTGCCGGCTTACAAAAATCGGACGCGGCAGTATTGAAATGGAACAGAAAATCATGCGAGAGCATCATTTACTGATTAAAGCGCAAGTCAAGCTGGCGTTTGTGAATGCTGAAACATTCAGGCCATTGGGTATTCCCGCTGATATAAAAACGGCTATGTTGCCGACATTGGCTGATTAGAACTTAAATTGTTATAAAAATAGTGTGCTGTAAAAATTAGTGGAGAAATTATGAACGCAAGCAGTGATATGTCGTTTTTTACCTTGATAGCGGGCGCCAGTTTGCCGGTGCAGCTGGTGATGCTGATTCTGGTGATTACCTCCCTCTTTTCGTGGTGGTACATATTTATCAAAGTAGCCACGATCAAACGCGCCGAAAAAGATGCCGATCACTTTGAGGAAACTTTCTGGACTGGCGGAGACCTGAATAAGCTGTATGAAGGCGTGACGGCCGGCCGCCGTAAACCGCAGGGTATGGCCAGCATATTCGAGGCCGGGTTTAAAGAATACATCAAGCATAAACAGCAGGCACGCATGGAAGTATCCGATGTGATGGAAGGCTCGCGCCGCGCGATGCGTGCATCGTATAACCGTGAAATGGATGATCTGGATGCGCACTTACCGTTTCTGGCCTCGGTCGGTTCGGTCAGCCCTTATATCGGCCTGTTTGGTACGGTATGGGGCATTATGAATGCGTTCAGGGGCTTATCTAACGTGGCCCAGGCGACGCTGACCCAGGTGGCGCCCGGGATTGCAGAGGCGCTGGTTGCGACTGCAATCGGCCTGTTCGCAGCAATCCCGGCGGTGATTGCCTATAACCGTTTTGCGAGTTCCGTGGACAGGCTTTCAGTGCGCTATGAAAGCTTTATGGAAGAGTTCACTAACATTTTGCAACGCAAGTCTTAAAGGCAGGCAACGATGGCACGTACACGTAAACGCCGCATGATGAACCAGATCAATGTCGTACCTTACATTGATGTGACCCTGGTGCTGCTGGTGATTTTTATGGTCACGGCGCCTATGACTAACCCGGGCGTCGTTGAATTACCTGGCGCCGGCCAGAGCCTGAATCAGCCCAAGCTGCCGCCGGTAGTCGTTACCGTGAAAAAGAACGGCAGCACCGAGCTTGATGGCAAAACTATGCAGCGTGATGCGCTGTTATTGGCGGTTCGCAGCGCGCTGGGTAAGTCACCGGAGCGTTCCGTGGTGATTGCGGCTGACAAGAATGTCAAATATGAAGATGTGATTGGCGTGATGGATTTGTTGAAAACCAATAAAATTGATAAAGTCGGCTTGCTGCTCAAGCCGCTTTAAAACGTAATCGAAATTGACCATGATGTTACGTCAGCACGAAAATCCAGATTCATTCAGAGCCGGTGCGCTTTCTGTTTTAGTACACGTTTTGCTTTTAGGCGCGTTGCTGATTTCGTTTAACTGGAAAACCACGCACCCGATCAGTATCGCTCAGGTCGAGCTGTGGGACAGTGTTCCGGCGGCTGAGCAGAAAATTATGCCGGCGCCTGTTCCGGAGCCTGTGCCTGTAGAAAAGGAAATTCCCAAACCGGTAGCGGTTGCGGAACCGGAAGCAAAGCCCGAACCAAAAGTGGAAATTGCAATCGAGAAAAAACCGGTCAAGAAAGAGCCGCTGAAAAAAGAGCCGCCCAAGCCGCCTGAAAAAATGAACGATATGCTGGCTAAGCTACAGGAAGAGGCGCGGCAGGATGCATTGAAGAACAAAAGCGTTACAAAACCAAACACAAATGATGCTTTAAAGAAACTGCAGCAGGAAAGCCTGAGCGAAGATAAGGCTGCCGGCGAGCAAAAAGCCTCTGCGGCAAAATCCGCAGCAAGCGCCGGTGTTGTTGATGAGTTTAAGGCCAGAATCCAGGAAAAGATCCGCAGCAATGTCAATAAAACGCTGTGCGGCAGCGGCAACCCTGAACTGAAATTTGAAATTGGTTTGATTCCTACCGGTGAATTAAGCGGTTCACCCAGGCTTGTCAAATCGAGTGGCAATGTGGCTTGTGATGATGCTGTCGAGCGTGCAATCAGGATGTCGGAGCCATTGCCTTTGCCGCCGGATAGAACATTGTTCTCGCAGTTCAGGAACCTAAAGCTCACATTCCACCCTAACGACAATTAAATATTAGGAATTGATCCGAATGACAGGTCATCGTCCATGTCTGCAGCATTGCTAATATTTCATTTGAATAGAATGCGTTGCATGAATGTTCAGAGTCTGTGGGCTTATTCATTCCATCATTCTGACGGGATGGCAATTTTTTGATATTTTTGTTAAATATTGAACTGATGTTGTTTAGAGTACAGCTCTCTAATAGAATTAAATGCGGATAGTTTATCCATCTTATTGCAGTAAAATTCATTAACTTTATGGATGCAAACCCAATTTCTACATATGAAAAAACTTTTTAGAATATTCCAGCCCGTTTTGTTTTTTATTGCGGCGTTCATTCCTGCAATGGCCTCAACAGCGGCTTATGCTGCTTTGGAAATCGAGATCAGCGGCGGCAGCGCACAGCAAATCCCGATTGCAATCGTACCGTTTGGGCAGGTCGCAGGTTCTAGCCAGGAAAAAATCGGCGACATCATCGCGGCAGATTTGCGCCGTAGCGGATTGTTCCGCATATTGGAAACCGGTGGTGTGGCCAGCCGTCCTACAGAGGTGTCGCAGGTAAAATATGCTGAATGGGCAGTATTGCAGGCGCAGGCGATTACGGTAGGTAATGTGACTACTTTGCCGGGCAACCGCCTTAAAGTGACATTTGGCTTGGCTGATGTACTCAAGCAAAACCAGCTGGTAAGTATGGAATATAATATTGCGCCCAACCAGTTGAGGCTGACAGCACATAAAATTGCCGATGTGATTTACCAGAAGTTGACCGGAGAGGGTCCTATTTTTGCGAGCCGTATCGCCTATATCAATAAATCCAAAAACCGTTTTTCACTGCAAGTGGCTGATGCCGACGGCATGAATGCACAAACTGTCGTTTCTTCCAGTGAGCCGATTATTTCACCGGCGTGGTCACCGGACGGCAGCAAAATCGCTTACGTTTCATTTGAAAAGAAAAAGCCGATCATTTTTGTCCAGTCATTAACGACAGGGCAGCGCTTAACGCTGGCTAATTTCAAGGGTAACAACAGTGCGCCGGCCTGGTCGCCTGATGGCACCAAATTGGCGATCGTGCTGAGCCACTCAGCCAACTCACAGCTGTATACAATCAATGCCGACGGCACTAGCCTGAAACAAGTGACTAAAAGCAATGCCATTGATACGGAGCCTACCTGGTCACCTGATGCAAAATGGATTTACTTTACTTCCGATCGCGGCGGCAACCCTCAGGTTTACAAGGTGTCTGCATTTGGTGGTGAAGCGCAGCGTGTCACCTTTCAAGGTGACCATAACCTGAGCCCGCATTTTTCACCAGACGGCAAGTCATTGGCGATGGTGCGTAAAGATGGTGCAAAATACAGCATCGCATTGCAGGATTTGATAAACGGGCAGGTGCGGCTGCTGAGTGAAGGCGCTCAGGATGAATCTCCGAGTTTTGCGCCTAATGGCCGTGTTATACTATATGCTACCCGAGTGGGTGGCCGCGGTGCTTTAGCCGCGGTGTCTTCAGATGGGCGTGTCAAGCAGCGCCTGAGTGAATCAGGCGGTGATATACGTGAGCCATCATGGGGACCTTTACTGAATTAGTAGTGTATTGAAAGATTTCAATACGGCTTGCTGAATGTTGCGAGATTGCAACTTAAAATATGAGGAGAATAAAATGAACAAAAGCATCTTAAATAAAAAGCTCTTGGGTAGCTTGTTGCTAGCGATGGCTTTATCTGCGTGTAAAAGTACGCCTATGGTCGATAAACCGGCTTCTGTAGAAGATAAAAGTCCAAAAACCGAGGCTACGGCTCCTGCAGCATCTACTGCAGATACAGGCGCAGACACTTCAGGTGTTAAAGATGCATCACTCAGCGGCAATCCTTTGACTGATCCAAACAATATCTTGTCCAAACGCAGTATTTACTTTGATTTCGATAAAGACACGGTTAGAGAAGAGTTCCGCCCGCTGGTCGAGGCGCATGCCAAATACCTGGCTGAGCACGCAAATGCAAAAGTTAACCTGCAAGGCAATGCCGATGAGCGCGGTACCCGTGAGTACAACCTTTCATTAGGCCAGCGCCGTTCAGTTGCAGTGAAAAAATCATTGAACCTGCTAAGCGCACAGGATAAGCAGATCGAAACAGTCAGCTATGGCGAAGAAAAAGCGACGCCAAACTGCAAAGATGAAGCTTGCCACCAGTTAAACCGCCGCGTAGATATTGTCTACGAAGGCGAGTAATTTAAAGCAGCAGAATAGATACGATGAAAAAACTGATTCTGATAAGCCTGTTTTTAACAGCACAATTATTTTCGTTACATAGTCACGCCGCCTTATTTGATGATACCGAGGCGCGGAAGAAGATACTTGAGCTGGAAAAAACCATGCAAAGTCAGAATCAGTCAACGCAGGCTACATTGAGTGAGCTGAAAAGAAATCAGCAAGCATTGGAGCAGCGGCTGACCTCACTGGAGGCGATCGCCAAAAATGGCCTGGTGGATATGCAGGGTCAGGTTGAAGCGCTCAAGCAGGAAAATTCAAGATTAAAAGGCGACCTGGAGCTGGCGACACATAACCTGGATCTGGCACAGCAGCGCCAAAAAGATTTATATACGGATACCGATGTTCGTTTGCGTAAGCTGGAAAGCAATGCTGCCCCAGTGGCGCAGGCGACAACAGAAGCTGCAGCACCTGCAGTGGCGGCAAAAGAGGCCGAAGAACACAAGCAATTGGAAGCGGCCAATGCTTTATCAAAAGATTCCAGGCATAAAGAGGCCTTTGCTGCTTATGACAAGTTCCTGAAAGACTACCCTGGCAGTGCCTCGGTTGCGGATGCCATGTACGGGTTGGGTTATTCCCAGTTTGCCTTGAAAAATTACAAGTCGGCAATTGCTACGCAGCAAAAATTGCTGGATAACCATGCCGAGAGCCCGAAAGTACCTGATGCAATGCTGAATATGGCAAATAGCCAGATTCAACTGGGACAGGTCGCGGCGGCGAAGAAAACCTTGCGTGACTTGGTCAAGAAATTCCCGGATAGTGAAGTAACACCCACAGCGCAGAAGCGCCTGAAAGCGCTGGAATCAATCAGGTAATTCTGAGAAAAAACATTTACTTAGTAAACCTCGGTTTAGCATATTGCATCTTTTAAGTTAAAATAGCGCCAACCTGAATTGGCGCTATTTTTTTATGGCGTACAGATGTGATGTGCAGAATATCTAATGAAACTTAAAATCCATGAAATCTTTTATTCGCTGCAAGGTGAATCCAGCCGTGTAGGTTTGCCTACCGTGTTTGTGCGCCTTACCGGCTGCCCGATGCGCTGCGTGTATTGTGATACTGCTTATGCGTTCAGTGGCGGCAGCAATATCGAAATCGTTGATATTCTGGCTAAAGTGGCTGAGTACAGCACAAAGTATGTCACCGTTACCGGTGGTGAGCCGTTGGCGCAAAAGGGTTGCCTGGTGCTGCTCAAGGAATTGTGCGATGCCGGTTACAGCGTATCGCTTGAAACCGGCGGTGCCATTGATATTAGCCCTGTGGATAAGCGTGTTTCAGTGATTCTGGATGTTAAAACACCGGATTCCGGCGAGGTTGAAAATAATGTATGGGGCAATCTGGATCATCTCAAGCAGGCCGATGAGGTGAAGTTTGTGCTTTGCAGCCGTGCCGATTACGATTGGGCAAAAGATATTCTGAATAAACATTCTATTGCGGCTAAATGTCCGGTCCTGTTTTCTCCTGTCTATAGCCAGGTTAGCCCGACCGACTTAGCCGAATGGGTGCTGCAGGATAAACTGCCGGTACGCATGCAGGTGCAGTTGCATAAGATATTGTGGGGCGAGAAGCCCGGAGTCTGAATCAGATATGAATAATCAAGTTAACTCGCCCGAAAATCGCGTTGGCGCCAAAGCCGTCGTATTGCTTTCCGGTGGATTGGATTCAGCAACCGTGCTGGCTTATGCGCGCAGTCAGGGTTATGAATGTTATTGCCTGAGCCTGGATTATCACCAGCGCCATATTGCAGAGTTGAACGCAGCTAAAAAGATTGCCGCGGTAATGGGGGCGGCAGCGCATAAAACAGCGCAGCTCGATTTATCTTTGTTTGGTGGCTCTGCATTGACTGATGACGCCATTGCGGTGCCGGAAAGCGCTTCGGAAGGTATCCCGATCACTTATGTGCCGGCACGCAATACGATTATGCTGTCACTTGCTTTGGCCTGGGCGGAGGTGCTTGGTGCGCAGGATATATTTATCGGCGTGAACGCGCTGGATTATTCCGGCTACCCGGATTGCCGCGGTGAATACGTAAAAGCATTTCAGGCGATGGCCAACCTGGCGACCAAGAGTGCGGTTGAAGGTAAAACCATTACCGTACATGCACCGCTGATCGATATGACAAAAGCGCAGATCGTGCAGCTTGGCGCTAAGCTGGGTGTAGATTACGCCATGACTGTTTCCTGTTATCAGGCAGATAGCCAGGGCGAGGCGTGTGGTTTGTGTGATTCCTGCCGTTTGCGCAGCGAAGGTTTTGCCGCTGCAGGTCTGGCTGATCCTACGCATTATAAAGATCGCCCGTTGTAAGAATCACGCTTAAATGTTGTAAAAAATGGGTTTTTGGCACGGTTATGTTTGTTGTGTAATTAGTTACAAAAACAAATAGATACATTAATAATGAAATTGATGGATAAATAGCTTGCCAAAAGGTTCGGATATAACGTAAAATCCGCGCCTTTCTGCTTTAAATTATTCAAAAGAGAACAAAGATTATGGTTATTATTCGTTTAGCTCGTGGTGGCGCGAAAAAAACTCCTTTCTACAACGTTGTTGTGGCTGATTCACGTAACCGTCGCGATGGTCGTTTCATTGAGCGCGTTGGTTTCTATAACCCGTCTGCCAGCGCTAACGCTGAAGGCTTGCGTATTGACTTGGCTCGTGTAGCTCACTGGCAAAATAACGGTGCGCAATTGTCAGAGACAGTTGCACGTTTGGTGAAATTTCACGCTAAAGGCCCTGATGCTGCTATCGCTGCTAAAGCTAAAGACGCTGCAAAAGTAGAAGCTAAAAAAGCAAAAATTGCTGCTGAAGAAGCTGCTAAAGTTAAAGCTGCTGCTGACGCTGCTCAAGCTGAGGCTGATGCCCAGGCTGCTGCAGAAGCAGAAGCCGCTAAAGAAGCTGCTGCCGCTGCTGCAGAAGCTCCTGCTGAAACAGAAGCTCCAGCTGCCGACGCTTAATAATTTGCTGCCTGAATTTGTTCAGGCATTGCAAGTGATTAGGCTAAGCCGGATTTGAGAGTTAATTTTGGCAGATAATGCAATGGTAGTCATGGGGCGCGTTGTTGCGCCCTACGGCGTTTTTGGCTGGCTGAAAGTGCTGCCTGATACTGAGGCGATCGACGGTCTGTTTGACTACGATACCTGGTGGCTAGGCAAAGGTGACGATTGGCGCGAAATGGTTGTGGAAACAGCCAAAATTCACAACGATGTCATTGTAGTGAAACTGCAGGGAATTGATGATCGTGATGCCGCGTTTGCCTGTAAAGGCAAGCAGATTGCGGTGCCGAGAGCGCAGTTGCCGCAGCCGGATGAGAACGAGTATTACTGGTCAGACCTGATAGGCTTGCATGTTAAAAACGTGCAAGGCGTTGATTTGGGTGTGATTGATGACATTCTTGAAACCGGTGCTAATGATGTGCTGGTGGTTAAAGGTGTGCCGGTCAAGGCTGAAGCTACTGATAAAGATGCGGCTGGTAAGGCTGCAAAAGAAAAAGCGCAGCAAAGATTGCTGCCTTTCATTGCATCAGTGGTATTGGAAGTGGATTTGAAAGCAAAAACAATGTTAGTTGATTGGGATCCGGATTTTTAACCGGTTCTTTAATCATGGCGTTTAAGTTTGATATCGTAACGTTGTTTCCTGAGATGTTTGATGCCATTACCAAGTATGGCATCACCAGCAGGGCGTTACAGAAAAATATTTATGGTGTGCAGTATTGGAATCCGCGTGATTACACTACTGATAATCACAAAACTGTAGATGACAGGCCATATGGCGGCGGTCCGGGCATGGTGATGCTGATTGAGCCGCTTGAAAAAGCGATTGGTGCAGCAAAGGCTGTACAGGCCGATCAGGGTGTAGCGTCCTGGGTTGTACATGTTTCGCCGGTGGGTAAACCATTGACGCACGATAAGGTCATGCAGTTAAGCATGAAACCAGGCTTGATTTTATTGGCCAGCCGTTATGAAGGTGTGGACCAGCGTCTGATCGATGCTGAGGTGGATGAGGAAATCTCCATCGGTGATTATGTGTTAAGTGGCGGTGAATTGCCCGTCATGGTGTTGATGGATGCGATCATTCGGCAGTTACCGGGTAGTTTGGGCGACAGTGATTCAGCGATT